>Ga0187784_10002486_pt1 | contig 14780 bp, 13 predicted proteins | sample 1015_SJ02_MP15_2_FD_132964 | JGI IMG/M metagenome (GOLD analysis project Ga0187784, IMG submission 132964) | Tropical peat soil microbial communities from peatlands in Department of Meta, Colombia - 1015_SJ02_MP15_20_MG | ecosystem: Environmental > Terrestrial > Soil > Wetlands > Peat | place...
GCCCGGCGCATCGCGCTCGCCTTGTGGCCCGCACAGTTGATGCTGACTGTGGTTAGCTTGGCAGCGACTTGTTACGTTCGTCCGCAGGTGCTTGATAATTACCGCGCGTATCCCGTCGGCTTGTTGCTGCCTTTGATTGTGCTGGCCAGCTTGGTGGCCATGATCTGGGCGATGCGGCAAGGCAAAGAGAAGGCGGCGTTCCTGAGTTCGAGCCTTTACATCATTGCCATGCTTGGAGGCGCGGCGTTCGCGCTGTATCCCGTTGTGTTGCCCGCCAGCACTGACCCGAACTACAGTCTGACCATTTCCAACACCGCCGCTGGCACGCATGGTTTGGCAGTGGGATTCGCCTGGTGGATCCTGGGCATGATTCTGGCGATTGCGTATTTCGTTTTCATCTTCCGCATGTTTCGCGGCAAAGTGCGGCTGGAAGGCGGAGGGTACTGAGCAGCGTTTGTTGCGATGATTGTAGCCGTTGCGTTCCGAAGCGAACAGTTCGGCGGGCGGCAGCGGTAGGATGGGTCATGGCATATCGGACGTGTGTAGGACGTGGCGTACCTTTGTCCAAGGACGTAATCTCACGAGAACACATTCTTCCGCAATGGCTCTCGAAGGAAGTTGACCTCCCGAACGTACGGTTCAAGCAGTACCGCCACGATGAGGAGCGGCCCGAAGACGAACTTCTGCGCAGCCACGACTTAGGTAGCCTTGCAATAAAGAACGTCTGTGCGCCTTGCAACAACGGATGGATGAGCCGGCTGGAAAACCGTGCGCAACCGACGCTCCTAGCGTTGATGGATATGCAGTCAAGCCTGTTAGAGCTCTCGACCGACGAACGTAGGCCGGTTTCCGCTTGGGCTATCAAGACTGCCTTCATGATTGCCGGTGCTCAGCAGAGCGTGGCAGGCTTGCCTTGGCATCTTTTTCGCGGACTCGCTGAAGAACCGGAGAAGATTCCCGTGGAGTGTTTCGTTCTCGCAACCCAGCTGACGTCCCTGCCCAAGGGCTTCCTCTATGCGTGCCCGACGGACGTCCTTCCGCCGCAAGAGCTACCTGTTCATGTCCGCGTCGGTTATTCCATTCATCATCTGCACTTCGTTGTCGTTATACCGCTGTTGGAGGCCGCGAGAGTCGTGAGGACTTCGGGAGTTCACTTGCCGATATGGCCGCTGGAGGCCGAAATTCGCGTGCGGTTCGAGAATTTTCCGAGGTTCACGTCGCCTAACGATCTCATCAATTTCCTGACTGGGCTAGTCAGGGCCGGTATCGTACACAACTGAGCGGTTCTTTAGTCGCGAAACGCCAGCCGCGTGCAGGGAAGAACGGCCAGCCGGCCCACAAAAAAGGGCGCTTGATTCCTCCCTCGAAATGAATTTAGCCTTGGTCGGTGTCCTCCGCACCCAGTAATGCTGACCCCCGATGGACGCTTGCCCACCTCATGTTGCTTGGCAGCTTTTCGAGGGCGAGGTCAGGAACCGGGCATTGGGGAGATGAATGGACAGCGGCACTCGGGGAGAACGCGAAGGAAGCGCTTCGACGCTTTGTCGACACGGGATTGCTTGCCCCGTGCCCCGTTCAGGAAGCGCTCAGCTTCGCGTTTTCGTCCGCGCAACTGCAGCAAATGCTTAGGGAGAGGGGACTAAAGGTATCCGGCCGGAAGGATGAATTATCAGAGCGACTCTACAGGGCGGACTCGGCGGCGATGGAGGAGGCCGTGGCCAAGATGAATCTGCTCAAGTGTTCGGAGAGTGGCCAGCAGCTCGCGAGCGAATTCCTTGTTCGCCGCGACGAGATGCAACGGACGGCCCTCGCTGCGCTCCGCGAAAGGAACCCAGGCTTGGCCTGCCAAGTTGTCTGCGAATTCCAAGATGCTCTCGGATTCCCTGAAGTCCCCATGTTCCGAACCAGGCCAGATCTTGCTGATGTGAGCAACGTGTTCTCCGTAAGCCCGAGGATCTTGGCCGGAGTAAACACGGAGGCACTCGAACACTTGCGTGTGGCAGGGGGTATGGCCTTTCTGGGCCTGAGGGGGCACAGGCTCCCAGAAAGCCTGGAAACAGGAATTCGGCTCGCTGGCCCTGCAGCCGTCAACATGATTATTGCTGCAGTACAGATCGGGAGGAATGTGGAGTCGTGGCGCCGTTTGGGCCTTGTGCGAACGGTGAAAATACTTTGCTCTGCCGACGGCCCCTGCGCGGCCTGCGCTGGCCTGAGAAGTCGCATCTGGCCGATTAACGAGCTTCCTGAAATCCCGTATGAGCACTGTACCTCGCCCCAAGGGTGCAGGTGTGTCGTGTGTGCGGCGGACCTCATCGAGGGTTAATTCAGCGGTAGCCTCTGGGTGTGGACAGGTCGTCAGCTTTTGCACCTTCCGCACGTTCGGCGGCAAAGTGCGGCTGGACGGCGGAGGGTGCTGAGCGGGGTTGTGCGAGAATGGCCGGAGTTTGAAGCGCCAGCCTCCGCGAACAGCTCGCCGTGCCACCTGAGGGCGCCTCAAGGCCGGCTCAGAATCCCGCGCCGACCAGGCGTTCCAGGGTGATCGCGCTGTTTTCCGAGTCGCCTTTCATCATTTTCTCGACGTACTTGGCGATCACGTCCACTTCCAAGTTGACCGGGTCGCCGCGTTTGAGCGACTTCAGGTTGGTCATCTCGACGGTATGCGGGATGATAGCCACGTCCACCCGGGTGCCCTCAATTTTAGCCACGGTCAGGCTGATGCCTTCAATCGACAGCGATCCCTTGAAGATGACGTAGCGGGCAAGATCGGCGGGGATTTCGATGCGCAGCCAGAAGTTGTCGGTGCCGGGGATGGGATCGAGCGCAAGAAATGTGCCAGTGCCATCGACGTGGCCCTGCACGATGTGGCCGCCGAAGCGGCCGTCGGCGCGCAAGGGCAGCTCGAGGTTGACCTCGGCGCCTTGCTTAATTCGAGAAAACGACGTCCGGTTCCAGGTCTCTTCGGCGAGGTCAAACCCGACCGAGTTGCGCCTGATATCGACTGCGGTAAGGCAGACTCCGCTCACCGCGATGCTGGAGCCGGGTTTCAGCTCTTTGATCAGCAGAGACGAGGAAACCGTAAGACGGCGGTTGCCGTGCTTGTGAGTGAACTGAGTGACGCGTCCGACTTCTTCGATGATGCCAGAGAACATGGGAGAACCTCAGTTGTCAGTTGTCAGTCGTCAGTTGCCAAGTAGTCAGAAGTCAGGAGTCGGTCTTAAGCTTAGCGCTCAGCAGAATTCCTTGCCACCGGCTAAGCATCGAAATTCTCGCTGACTCCCGACTACTGACTCCAGACTACTCACGCGTATGGATCCCTCAGATACCCCTCCACCGCAAAATCCTCTCCGAAACGGTGTAACTGCACCGATTTTACTTGAGCCGCGTCGGTGATGCGGGGAAAGCCCGGGCCCGTGGCAAAGGGAACCGAACCTGATCCTGCCAGAATCTTGGGCGCGTAGTAGAGGAAGATCTTGTCCACAATGCCGGAGGACAGTGCGGCCCAGTTGACCATGGCGCCGCCTTCGATCATCAGGCTGGTGATTTCGCGCTCGCCGAGACAATGGAGCACGGCAGCCAAGTCGGGGTGACCTTCGGGCGTGGGGCGGGGAATCTGTTCCACTTGGATTCCGCAGTCCAGGAGCGTTTTTTTCTTATTTTCTTCGGCGAACGAACAGAGTACCAGCAGATCATCGTGGGCCGTTTTGACGAGGCGCGACTGCAGCGGCAAGCGCAAGCCGGAATCGAGAATCACGCGCAGCAGCGGGCGGCGGCGAGGATGGCCGCTGCGGTCGGTCAGCAGGGGATCGTCGGCGATCACCGTGCCCACGCCCACCAGAATGGCGTCATGGCGATGGCGAAGTTCCTGAACGTGGGCGCGAGCGGCCTCGCTGGTGATGTAGCCGGCGGAAGCAGCGGCGGACGCCGCATTCGCGGGTTTGTCAGGTATGCTCGGCGGAGGAGCAATTTTGCCGTCGAGCGTCATGGCAGCCTTCAGGGTGACAAAGGGCACATGATCGCGGATGTAGCGGGCGAAGGATTCGTTGAGCGATTTGGCCTCGGCTTCGAATAGTCCGGTTTCGACTTGAATTCCGGCGGCGCGCAGGCGCTCGAACCCGGCCCCGGAGACCTGCGGGTTGGGATCGGCCATGCTAGCCACGAGGCGTCGGATGCCGGCGGCGATAAGCGCATCTGCGCAAGGAGCTGTGCGGCCTTGGTGCGAACAGGGCTCAAAGTTGATGTACAGAGTTGCCCCGCGTGATTTATCCCCGGCTCGCTCGAGAGCCAGAATCTCGGCGTGTTTAACGCCGTCGTAGGTGTGGAAGGCTTCACTAACGATTGCGCCGGCGGAATCGACGATGACCGCACCCACGCACGGATTGGGCGAAGCCAAGCCGATGCCTTGGCGCGCCAGGTCAAGAGCGCGTTTTGCGAGGGTTAAGTCTCTATCGGGCATTAGTTGTTTCACCACGGAGACACAGAGTCGCGGAGGAAGTTTGGTTGAGTCCGTCTCCCGCGTTTTTCTCTGTGCCTCAGTGTGGCTTTGCTTTGCAGGTGCCGATTCTCAACCACCAAGGACACGAAGTATCACTAAGGAAACCTAGGCGAGTAGCGAATCCACAAAATCTTTTGGATCAAATGGCAGCAAATCGCCCGCCTTTTCTCCCACGCCGACGTAACGCACGGGCAGTCCAAGTTCGCGGCAGATGGCGACCACGACTCCGCCTTTGGCGGTGCCGTCGAGCTTCGTCAGAACAATGCCGGTAACGCCAGCCGACTCGGTAAACTGCCGCGCTTGCTGCAAGCCGTTTTGACCTGTGGTCGCGTCCATGACCAGCAGCGTCTCATGCGGCGCGCCGGGAATGATGCGCTGCGCGGTACGGCGCATTTTGTCGAGTTCCGCCATCAGGTTCGACTTGGTGTGCAGGCGGCCGGCGGTGTCCACGATCACGTAATCAGTGTGGCGGGCCGAGGCGGCTTGCAGTGCGTCAAACAGCACAGCTGAAGGATCGCCTCCAGGCTTGGTGCGGATCACCTCCGTTCCCGTGCGGTCGCCCCAGATTTCAAGCTGCTCGATGGCGGCGGCGCGGAACGTGTCCGCAGCGCAGAGCAGAACCGATTTGCCCTGTGAGCGAAATGTCTGCGCGAGCTTGCCAATCGTCGTCGTTTTTCCTGTGCCGTTTACGCCGACCACGAGAATCACTTCTGCTGTGCCATCAACTTTCTGCACCGGGACCGTGTTGGCCGCGTTCAAAATGGCCAGCAGCTCTTCCTTTAGCAGGCGCTTGAGTTCGTCAACGTTCCTGATCTGCTTGCGGTCAGCCTTGTCGCGCAGTTTGCCGAGGACCTCGCGGGTAGTGGTGCTGCCCAGGTCAGCGCCAATCAGCGTGGCCTCCAGATCGTCCAGCGTGGAGCGGTCGATTTCCTTGCCGAAGGAAACCACGTCTTCGATGCGCTCGCTGAGGTTCTCGCGGGTGCGCGTCACCGCTTCCTTCATGCGCTCGAGGAAGCTGGGTTTTTCTTTCTCGTCGAGGCTGCCAAAAAGGGTCTGAATCATAAGGCCGGAGAAGCGTCAAGCTCAATTATAGCGGGGGAAAAGCGAAAGCCGTCTCGCCGAGCAACTGTGCGCTTATGGCGGATTCACAATTGCTGTAGCCGGCCAGGGGAACAGCGGGTCCCTCCAGGGCTTGGTCGGGATGACAACTTTGCGGATACAGCAATTATGAAACCGCTCTAGAAACCGGGGGCCGGGACCGCGACAGCAGCATCGTCTGAGGATGCTGGCTCTGGCGAGGCAGCGATGGGGATGGGCAAAGAAACCGCCATCGTAGCGGCAGTTTCGGCGTCAGCGGCGGGAACCGGCACGGCGCGGGGCGGCACAGTGATTTCGCCACGTTCACATAATGCCACCAGGGCCGCCACAGCCGCGGGATCAAGGCGCTTGCCCGAGAGATTCTTAATGATGCCCAGGGCTTCGTTAGGGCTAAAAGCCCGCTGATACGGGCGATTGGTTGTAACTGCGTCGAAAGTGTCAGCGACAGCGATGATGCGCGGCAGAAGCGGAATCTCGTCGCCCTTGAGCCCGTAGGGATAGCCGCGGCCGTCGAGCGATTCGTGGTGCAATTCGATGCCGGGAATCATGTCCCGCAGTTGCGCTACCGGACTCAGGATGTTGGCGCCCTTGGTGGTGTGAGTCTTCATGATCGCGAATTCTTCCTTGGTGAGGGCGCCAGGTTTCTTGAGGATGCGGTCTTCAATGCCAATCTTGCCCACGTCATGCAACTGGGCGGCGATCCGGACCACTTCGATGTAGTCCTCGTAGATGCCCATCTCGCGGGCGATCATGACGGAATACTTGGTCACCCGGTCGGAGTGGCCGCGGGTATAAGGGTCCTTTTCGTCAACCGCGCCGGCCAGCATCTGAATGGAGCTCAGAAAGAGCTCACGGTTCTCCGCCGCGGCCCGCTTGAGGTCGAGCACAAAGTGGTCAAGTTCTTCCGACATGACGTTGAAAGTAGCCGCCAGTTCGCCGATTTCGGTGCGGCTCTTGACCTGCACCCGCTGGGAGAAATCTCCGCGCGCAATGGCGCGGCTGAAGCGAGTGAGCGCGGCCAGCGGGTTGGTGATGCGGCGGGCCGCGAAAACGCTGATGCCCACACTGAGGGCGACGGCCATTTGGGCCAGGATGTGGGCGGTGCGCTGCATCTCGAAGACGCCCCGGTAGGCCTCGTCGCACGGCTTCTGCACGATCACGGCCCAGTCCAGGCTGCTGACGGGACTGGAGGTGCCGAGCATGGCAACGGCGTTCTTACCGCTGCCGACATTGAATTCGCGGGTAGCAGCGACCATTTGGGCCTTGCCGCCTTGCTCGACGAAGTTGCGCACGATTTCCAGTTTCGTCATGTCCTGGCCGGTGGCGTAATCGGGCGTTGCGCCAGCCACCAGACGGCCCTGGCTGTCCACCACGTACGGCGTCAGGCCGGTACGGTGAACTTCTTCCAGCCGGGCGATCAGGAACTGCAGATCGACCAAGGAGCCGATCATACCCAGGAAGCGATGCTCGTACACCACCGGAGTGCTGACTAACATCACGGTGCGCGCCGACTTGCCGGTTCCCACCACCAGCGGCTGGCCGTTGTAGATGCGGCCTTCCCGAGCGGCGGAATAAGCTCGCTCCAGCTCGCGTTGCAAAAAAGCGTCGGGTGCGATGCGGCCGGCAGAAATTCCCTTGGCCTCGGCGTTCAGCAGCGTGGCATAGGCCAGATCCTCGTTGGAAGAGACGAACTGTTCCAGCAGGGCGCGCAGTTCCGGGGCTTGCACGTGTTCGGCGGTGATGTCGCCACCACTGGCCACCCGGAGAGCAGAAGACAGGTTGTCCTGCATCATGCGCAGGGATTGCTGGTGCTGCGAAATGTCGTCCGCCAGGGAGCGCGTAACCGTATTTTGCAGGAGCCGCTCGTTAGTGATCAGGCGGTCGCGGTTGATGGATCCCACCTGCGTCGAGTAGAAATACATGGGCACGACGCTTACCAACACAAGCACACTTAGAATGACGTAGAGAATCGGTAAGCGGGATGGCGACGGTAGTCTTATGGCCAAGGCAGCCCCTTAGCACGTGGCCGGACACGGCAACTGACGGCGATTTCAAGCTGAGTTTACGTGGAATCAGGCGGCTAAAGCAGCCTCACGATAGGGACAGTTACCATGACCGAAGTACTACACGCGGTTGGGTACTTCTGGGAGACACAAGAATGGGAGCAGGAACTTTGTGGTGGTTGCGGGCATCGCATGGCGATGCGCGATGACCGGCGTTCCACCTCTAGGGGCTATCCCGGTACAAGCCGGTCTCGCTCTTCGAGCTGCGCGTCATCAAGTCGTGGATGGCTTCGCGGGGCGGCTTGCCGCGGTGCAGGACGGCGTCCATTTGCTCGGTGATGGGCATTTCAATGCGCCGTGAGCGGGCGAGCTCAAGGGCGGCGTGGGTGGTGAGAACGCCTTCTGCCACGGTGCCTCGCATCCCGGCAATGATTTCCGAAAGCCGGCGGCCGCGGCCGAGTTCGACCCCGACGCTGCGGTTGCGGGAAAGGTCGCCGGTGCAGGTCAGAACCAAGTCGCCGAGCCCGGCAAGGCCGGCCATCGTTTCCGCGCAGCCGCCGCAAGCCACAACCAAGCGGGTGATTTCAGCGAGGCCGCGTGTGATGAGCGCGGCGACCGAGTTGTAGCCGAGGCCGAGGCCATGGCAAACCCCGGCAGCGATGGCAATGATGTTTTTCAGCGCGCCGCCCAGCTCCACGCCGATCACGTCCGAGTTGGTGTAAACCCGAAAGCGCGGGTCGCTGAACTCGCGCTGAACCGTTTCGGCGAGTTCCGCATCCTGGGAAGCGATGGTGATTGCCGTGGGATCGCCGCGCGCTACTTCCTTGGCGAACGACGGGCCGCTAAGAGCTCCCACTCGCAACTGGCCATGGGGAGGAGCTGCCACTTGGGCGATCACTTCTGTCATGCGCAGGAAGGTCTGTTCCTCCAGGCCCTTGGTCGCGCTCACGAAAAGCATCTTGCCAGTGATCAACGGGCGCATCTGCTCGAACATCCGGCGGCAGTACTGCGAAGGAATGGCGCTGACTACGATTTCAGCATCCCCAAGCGCTTGGCGGAGATCGCCGGTGACCGCGAGGGTGTCGGGAATTTTCTGCTCCGGAAGGAAGAGTTCGTTCACACGTCGGGATGAAATGGAGTCCCGCACCTCCGGTTCGCGTGCCCAGAGCCGGATCTGGTGGGTGCGCTTGCGTCCCAGAACGATGGCTAGTCCGGTGCCCCACGCCCCGGCGCCGATGACTGCGATTCTGCTCATCGGCGGCTCCCCTCAAAGCGCGGTTCAGTCCCCGCCATCAGCCGCCGAATGTTCGCGTGGTGCCGGACAATGATCAGAAGAGAAGCCGCCGCCATAAACGCAAGCATGCTGGGGGTATGCCGGTAGGGTCCGAGCAGCCAGACGACAACTGGGAACAGGGCGACGGCGAGAATTGAGGCGAGGGCAACGTAACGGAAAATCACGAAAATGGCGATGAAGAAACAAACCAGCACCACTATGGTCTTGGGAACCAGCAGTAGGAAAGACCCCAAACCCGTGGCCACTCCTTTGCCGCCACGAAACTTGAGCCAAACCGGAAACATGTGACCGATGACAGCCGCGAACGCCGCCAGACCGAGCAACCACGCGGGACCCGAGGACAGTTGCAGTGTGATGGCCACCGCAGCAAAGCCCTTCAATGCGTCCAGGAGCAAAGTCAGGAGACCGAGGAACGGCGATTTGCGGGAAACGTTGGTTGCGCCGATATTGCCGCTGCCGGATTGGCGCACGTCCTCCCCGTGAAAAGTGCGCACCAATAGATAGCCGAAGGGGATGGACCCCAGCAGGTAGCTCAACGCGGCCGTGATGAGGAAGCTCGTCATTCGTCCTTCCGGAACCAGTCGCACAAATGGTTTTGTAGGGCTCTGGATCGCGCCCCCAGGGGCTAAAGCCCAACTTTATAGGGCTTCATGCGGCACGGCTGAAGCCGTGCCCTGCCCAAGACCATTTATGAAACAGGTTCAGTCATGCTGCGCCACAGCCGGCGCGGACCCTTCGACTTCGCTCTGGGCAGGCAGCCGGCGCTATGCCAGGTTGAAGCTCGCCACTTTGGTGTAGCGCGAACCGCCGCGCATCAGTTCACTTTGATAGAGAAAAAACTCCCGGGCAGTCATGGTACCAAACTCCGGAACTGCCATGGCAGCTAGCTTCTCCTGCAGCAGGCGAAAGTTGCGATTCGGGGCATCCGCTTTGCGCCAGCCCGGCGCGCCCGAGTGTCCTCCGCCACGCGCCAAAGTGAGGTGCGCGCTGAAGGGATGGTCTTCTTTTGGGATGCCTAGAGAAGCCGTGGCTTCATCGACCGCTCCTGCCAGCGCGGCCAGTGCAGCGCCGGACTGAATGCCAATCCAGAAGACCCGGGCGGCTTTGGAGGTTGGGAAAAATCCGAAACCGCGAAAGCTGAGATCGAAAGTTTCGCCCCGGACGGCGGTGAGAGCGCGCTTGACTTCGTCCACTTTTTCCGTTGGTTTTTCGCCGATGAACTTCAGAGTCACGTGCAGGGACTCTGGCCGCACCCATCGAGCATCTGGTGCAAAGCCGCGCACTCCGTCCAGGAAGCGCGCGATGCGCTGGCGGATGTCGTTGTCGATATCGAGGGCGATGAAAAGGCGCATGTTAGCTGTTAGCTCTCAGCTATTGGCTTTTGGCCGATCTGCTAATGGCTAAGAGCCAAGAGCTACTCACATCAACTTCCTTCTCACCATATCCAGCGCCTGCTGGGTGGCGAAGCGGCGAATGCGCTGACGGTCGCCGGGCCATTTGCGCTCCACAACGTCGGTTCCAGTGTTGCTGGCCAAAGCGTGAAACACAAGACCGACAGGTTTCTCAGGCGTGCCGCCGGTGGGGCCGGCAATTCCGGTAATCCCCACCCCTAGGGTTGCACCGCAGCGGTAGCGGATGCCTTCCGCCAGGGCTTTCGCCACTTCCGCGCTCACCGCGCCATGTCTTTCGATCATGGAGGCCGGAACGTCGGCCAACTCCGTCTTGAGTTCGTTGGAGTACACGATGGCACCGCCGAGAAAGTACCGTGAACTGCCACTTACTGCCGTGATGCGCGCACTGAGCGTGCCGGCCGTGCAGGACTCGGCCACGGCCAACGTCGCCGAGCGCAGTTGCAAGTAGTAGCCCACGATTTGTTCCAGCGTCTCGCCATTATCCGAGAAAACGGAGTCGCCGAGTTCTTCTTCGAGCTGTCCGGCCAGCTCGTCGACGCGCTCCTGGGCGGATTCGAGAGAGTCGGCGCGGCACTTCAGATGAAGCTGGACTTCACCGGCGCCGGCCAAAATGGTTGTCTGCACCTCGGCACAGCGCGAATAGATGGGAGCAACCCGCGCATCGCACTGGGATTCGCCCATCCCCGTGACCTTCAACACGCGGGTAGCAATGAACTGATGGGGAACCTTGGCGCGCAGGCGCTCCATGCAGTGCTGATCGAAAACCGCCTTCAGTTCAAAAGGCGGTCCGGGAAGAAGCAGAACGATTTTCTCCTTGCCCTCATATTTTCCGCTGATCCACTGGCCGGGAGCGGTGCCGTTGGCATTGGGCAGCACGGTAGCGCCGGAAAGGACGTCGGCCTGCTTCACATTGTTGGCCGACATCTTCCAGCCGCGTGCGGCAAAGCGCTGCTCAATGGCGGCGACGATTTGGGGATCGCGGTGTAGTGCCAGCCCCAGCGCTTCTGCCACACATTCGCGGGTGCGGTCGTCTTCGGTGGGGCCTAGTCCCCCCATGAAGATGACAATGTCGGCGCGAGAAAGCGCGAGTGAAGCTGCCTGGGTGAGGTGTGCCGGATGGTCACCAACCACAGTCTTGAAAATCACTTCCACCCCGAGCTGGTTGAGCTTTTCAGTCAGGTAGAGGGAGTTCGTGTCCTGGCGAAAGGGTGTGAGCAATTCCGAGCCGATGGCGATGATCTCGGCATTCATCGAGAAAAGTGTAAACGAAAACCACCAGGCACACAGACCCGGGCAGCGCTAGGCAGAAAAATCTACTAAGGGCAATCCCTGAATACCCCACGCCAGATGATGGAGCGCGTTGTGTGTAGCTAAGACGACAGACCGCCCGGGAGCGAAGGCCAGCCCCACCAGGCTGTTTCCTGCGACTTCGAGCGAAGCTTCGCCACGGGGAGGGATCTTTACGATGCCGCGCTTGCCGGCCAGCGAGGCGGCGACATAAAGATTGCCGTCGAAGTCGAAAGCCAAACCTTGCGGCCTTCCCAGCCCGCGATAAAAAGTCGACACGTTGCCCTGCGGATCGATCTTGTGAACGGCATCGTAGCTGGAAGTCGTCGGGCCTGTGACGAACAAGTCCCCATGCGGGCCGAACGCCAGATGGTAGGCTGAGACGCTAGGCTCCATGGTGGCAAAGACGAAAATCTGGCGGTCGGGAGCAATTTTGAAGATGGTGCCGCTGCGGTCACCAACGTAAAGATTGCCCTTGCGATCGAAAGCCAGGCCAGTAGCAACGCCCATGCCTTCCGCATAAGACGACATGGTTCCGTTAGGCGCCACGCGGTACACGGCTCCCTCCAGCCGCGAGGAAACGTACATCTGGCCGGCCTTGTCGAAGGCGATGGCAGTGGCGTTCATCAGGTCGGCAAGAAAGGGTTGAACTTTGTAATTGGTGTCGATCTTGAATAGGGAAACCGGAACCTTCTGCCCGCGGCTGCCGGAAAAAGTGGCAAATATGTTGCCTTCGGCGTCCAGAGCGGGATTGGCAACGGGATGAAGTTCGTCGGCGATGGGAACTGCCACCTTGACCGGATGGGGGTTACTGCGGTGCCCGTTGGTGGAGACGATGACCGGTCCCGACGAGGCTCCCTCCGGCACGCGGGCGACGAGGAATTCATCGGAACTAATAATGACCGCGCCTTCCAGGTCGCCGAATTGAACCCGGGGGCGGCGCAACTCGGCTGGCCGGAGGGCCTGTCCTATGATTCGCACCTCGCCGCCCGGCAGAGCAGCCGCCGGAGACACACTTTCGATGTGGGGCCTGCCATTCACATTCTTCTTGCCTAGCAATCGGTCAGAAATCCCCATTGACGTGTCTTCCTTCTTTTCCGGTTCGAAGAGCCTACTTTCCTAAGATGCCGAAATGCAGCAGAACTTGCATGACAATCAGCGCGTAAATTCCAGCGGCCACATCGTCGAGTACGATTCCCCAACCCTCCGGAAGTTGCTCGAGTTGGCGAACCGGCGAAGGCTTAACGATATCGAACCCACGAAAAAGTATAAAGCCCGCCAGCAGAGTTTTCCACGTGACCGGGGCCGCGATCAAGGTGATCAGTTGGCCGGCGACTTCGTCGATGACCACAAATTGCGGATCCTTCAGCCCGGAAGCGCGGGCCACTTGCGTGGCAGCGGGAATGCCGATTGCAACAACAAAGGCAGCCAGAAGAATGGCGGCCCAAGTTTGCCAGCCAGCAGCAATCCAGCGGCTGAGTAGCCACCAGAGAAGAACGGTGGCAGCCGATCCCCAACTGCCAGGGCCGGGGCGGAGGCGGCCAGCCCCAGAGAAGGTGGCTACCAGCGTGGCCCACCGCGGAGCCGACGGGACTGCAGTGCCGTTGCGATTGGTGGATTTCATGTAACGCCGCCGTCCTCGGCGGCTGTCAGGGGGGCATCTCGCCTCCGGATCCAATACTCGCTGCTTTCAGTCCTCATCGGGATGACCGCGCTTGTCCGGCACATCGGATACGTCGCGTACCGGCGACGAAATCACATACGCTCCGCTGGCCCACTTGCCCAGGTCAACCAAGCGGCAGCGTTCACTGCAGAACGGGAATTCCGGAGCTTTCGCCTTCACCGGATTCTTGCAGGTCGGGCACCTGAGCGCGATCAGACGCTTGCGGGGCATAAGGTTTCTACACGATTTTCGCCACCAGATCGTAATCGTACGCCTCGGTGATCCGGCAACGATAAAACTGGCCAGGTTTTGGATCGACGCCCTCGGGCATATCGTTGATGAAAACCTTCCCATCGATTTCCGGCGCGTGCATGCAGGTACGGCCTTCCAGCAAAAGCTCGCTTTCTTCCGACGGTCCCAGCAGAAGCAAATCCAATTCCTTGCCCACCAGCGCTTTCTTTTTCTTCCTGCTGATGCGGCGCTGAACCTGCATCAGGTGCTTGCGTCGAGCCTCGATTTTGCGGGCCGGAAGTTTACCGGGTAGAGCGAACGCGCCGGCGCCTTCCTGATCCGAATAAGCGAACGCGCCCATCCAGTCAAACTCCGCTGCCCGCGCGAACTCGCACAGCTCCTCAAATTCCCTCTCCGTTTCGCCGGGGAAGCCCACGACGAACGAGGTGCGGAGAGTCACCGCGGGAATCGCGCGTCGCATCTTTTCGATGGAGCGAAGAAAAATGCTGGCGCCACCGCCACGCTTCATGCGCTTCAGTACCGATGGCGATGCGTGCTGCAAGGGGACATCAATGTATGAACAAATCTTCTCGTGGCAGGCTATCGTTTCCAGAAGGCGTCCGGTGATTTTGTTGGGATAGGCATAGAGAAAACGGATCCAGCGCAATCCTTCGATGGCTGCGAGCTTCTCCAGCAACACAGCCAGTCCGTTTTTCAGTTCGAGATCCTCGCCATAGCAGGTCGTGTCTTGTCCGACGAGCGTGATCTCGCGGACGCCGCCGCGGACAAGACGCTGTGCCTCTGCGAGTAGGGATTCGAAGCGGCGGGAACGGAACCTGCCGCGCAACTGCGGAATGATGCAGAAACTGCAGGGATGATCGCAGCCTTCCGCAATCTTGATGTAAGCGGTGTAGCCAGGCGTGGCCAGAACGCGTGGCGTGGTTTCGTCATAAAGATAGTTGGGCAGGTCGGAGATGGCGCCATCCCAGGATTCGCGCGAGAAGCGTCCCTTCGCGGCTCTTGCGTTGCCTTCCGGGCGAGAACCCAGAATCCGGAACGGAGAATCCAGCGGTTCACGTTTCAGGCCAACGGCAGGCAGGATTCTTTCCAGCTCGCCGGTGCCGACCACAGCGTCGACTTCGGGGATGTTCTTGCGAATCTCATCGCGAAAACGCTCGACTAGGCAGCCCGCAACCACCAGCCTGCGAGCTCGTCCGTTGTTTTTGTGGCGCGCCATCTCGAGGATGGTTTCGACGGATTCCTGCTGGGCGGTTTCAATGAAGGAACAGGTATTCACGAC
>Ga0187784_10002487_pt1 | contig 14773 bp, 11 predicted proteins | sample 1015_SJ02_MP15_2_FD_132964 | JGI IMG/M metagenome (GOLD analysis project Ga0187784, IMG submission 132964) | Tropical peat soil microbial communities from peatlands in Department of Meta, Colombia - 1015_SJ02_MP15_20_MG | ecosystem: Environmental > Terrestrial > Soil > Wetlands > Peat | place...
ACCTTGCCGGCAGCGACCACGCCGAAGCTGGAGCCGGTTTCCAACCCAGCCAGTGGCACCCCGGCGCCAAACAGCGACGCTGCTAACTCCGGCAAGGCTACGGATTTTGCCGTTGTTGAGCCGAACTACTCCTCCAAGCCCGCCGTGACAGACCCCGCCGCCAAGGCCGGAGAAGCCGCCAGCCGCTTTGCCGACAAAACAGCGGCCGAACTGGTGGCCACCAATTCCAATGCCGCGATGCAAGCCGACAAGCAGACCTTTACGCCGGCCGCGAATCTGGCTGCCGAACAGAAATCCGAGCTTGAAAAGAAGCCGTCTTCGACGGGCACGAAGTACACGGGCGAACCTATTTCCGTCAATTTGAAGGACGTCGATCTGAAAGACTTTTTCCGCCTGATCCACGAAATCAGCGGGCTGAATGTGGTGCTCGACCAGAACGTGCACGGTACGCTCACGATTGTGCTCGACGATGTGCCCTGGGACCAGGCGCTGGACATCGTGCTCAAGAACAACGATCTGGCGCGGCAACTGGACGGCAACGTTCTGCGCATTGCCACGATTGACACGCTGAAGAGAGAAGCGGAGAGCCGGCGCGCCCAGATCGATGCCGAAGCCTTGGCGGTCGATAAGGTGACCATCACGCGCTTCCTCAGCTATGCCCACTCCAAGGACGTGTTGCCCACCGTCAAGAAATTCCTCAGCCAGCGCGGCGATGTGGTGGCTGACGAGCGCACCAACGCCTTGATCATCTCCGATATTCCGGCGGTGCTGCCGCAGATCGACCGCATCGTCCAACAGATGGACCGCAAGACGCAGGAAGTGGAGATCGAAGCGCGCGTGGTTTCCGCAACGCGCAGCTTCGCGCGCGATATCGGCACCCAATTTGGCTTTGGCTGGGGCAATGGCACGACCCAGGTTGGCGGTGTTCCTGGATCGGGAGGTCCCGGCGCTTCTCCTTACACCAACACGACCGCCCTGAACCCGATGTATCCCTTGTACCAGGTCGGGACCGGTACGATTCCGCTGTTTTCGAACTTCGGAGTACCTGGGCCGACCAGCGGAATTGGTTTTTCGACCGGCAGCAATAATGTACGGCTGGATTTCGCGCTGACCATGGCGGAGTCCCGCGGGTTGCTCAAGATTCTGTCGCGTCCGCGTGTGGTCACGCAGAACAACATTCAAGCGGTGGTCAAGCAGGGCGTTCGCGTGCCCATCGTGACGACCGGCCAATTGGGCGGTCCTCCGACCACGACCTATGTCGACGCCTTCTTGCGGCTGACAGTGACGCCGCAGATCACCTCCGAAGGCACCATCTTCCTGAACGTGGACGTAGAGAACACGGTTCCCGACTTCGGTCAGGAAGACCCGAACGGCAATCCCACCCTGATCACGCAGCAGGCTACCACCCAGGTGCTCGTCACCGATGGCGGCACAGTAGTAATTGGTGGCGTGATCCAGACCAACAATTCAATCAGCATTCAGCAAGTGCCGTTGCTGGGCGACATCCCGTATCTCGGCAATCTGTTCAAGCGCCGCACGGTTTCGACCTCGACGCAGGAACTGATCTTCTTCATCACGCCGCGCATTGTTCAGACATAGCTCTTCGCGAGTTGCTCGCTGAACAGTCAGAGTTGAAAGAAAGCACCGCCGGATCTCGGAAAAACCACGAGTCTCCGGCGGCTCGCTTTTTGGGGAACAACCGGCCCGCCGCATCGGTCTCCTGCTAAACTCCTGCCCATGGCACTTCTAACGCCGGATTACTCCGGACGAATGCGCCGCCTCGAAAGCCAGCTTGCCGGAAACAAACTTGACTTCCTGCTGATTTCGCACCTTGCCAATGTTCGATACCTGAGCGGTTTTACGGGCAGCGCGGGTGCATTGCTGGTGAGCGACGACGGTGCCGTGCTCTTCACCGACGGCCGCTACATTGTCCAGGCCAGGGACGAAGCCGGCAAAGTTATTCGCATCGTCATTGCGCGCAAGGCCCCCACGTTGGCCGCCGCCGAATGGCTGGCTGCGCGCAACCGGGCAGGCAGGCGATGGATCGGGATTGAGCCCGAAAGCGTCAGTGCGGGCCTGCGCGACCGTCTGGTTTCCATCCTCCCGGGGAAACAGCGCGTGCGCTCCGCGCCTCCGCTCGTGGAACGGCTCCGCATGATAAAGGACAGGGAAGAGATCACCCGCATTCGCTCTGCGGTGGAGCTTGGCGCGAGCTTGTTCCGCCGGGCGCGCGGGAAAATCCGCTGCGGTACGAGTGAAGTCGAAGTGGCCGCTGCCATGGAATATGAAGCGCGCTCGCGGGGAGCAGAGAGTATGTCGTTTCCGACCATCATCGCCTCCGGCGCGCGTTCTGACATGGTGCACGGAAGAGCGTCGGCAGCGCGCATTCCGCGGCGCGGATTCGTGGTCTGCGACTTTGGTGTTATACTCGCCGGTTACTGCTCGGATCGTACGCGCACTGTACATGTTGGGCGCCCATCCAGAGAAGCCCGCGCCTTTTACGACGCGGTTCTCACGGCTCAGGAGGCCGCGATTGTCGCCGTACGACCCGGCGTGAGAGCCGCGCAAGTCGACGCCGCAGCACGCCGCGTGCTGCGCAGAGCGGGACTTGCCCGGTACTTTACGCATTCCACCGGGCATGGACTGGGACTGGAGATCCACGAGGCGCCGCGGCTCGCTGCGGGGCAAGATCAGGTCCTGGAACCCGGCATGGTCGTGACCATCGAACCGGGAGCATATATTCCGGGAAAGTGGGGTGTGCGGATCGAAGACGTGGTGGTGGTCACGCCTTCGGGTTGCGAAGTGCTGGCGCCTGCAGGTAAAGAACTGGTGGATGTCTAGTTCCGCTCGTATTTTCGAGCGGCGGATCACAAGAGCGCCCGAATCCTGCGGGAAACGAACACAGGCACAGCCACGAAATGTAGCAGTAATTCGCGCCCGCCCGGAATGTGCTTGCTGCTGACTCTGGCGCTCAGGATGACAGTTTCATAATGAATCAAAAAGAGCTGAAGGAACTCATTGAGTTCTTAATCGAAAAAGACATCGCCGAATTTGAGCTGGAACGCGGCGACGTCAAGGTAAAGATCAAGCGTGCGGCGGAAACGCCGACGGTGGTGATGCCGGAACCGCGTTATATCGCCGTTCCGGGTACAACGCCAGCGCCGCCCACCACGGCTGCCGCTCCAGGGACGGTCGCAAACGAGGCAGCGCCCGCCGCGGCCGCACCGGCAGAGCAGGAAGAAAACCTGCATTTTGTGAAGTCCCCGATTGTCGGCACCTTCTACGAAGCTCCGTCGCCAGGTGCGCCGCCGTTCGTCAAAGTGGGAGATACGCTGGAAGTGGGGCAGGTGCTCTGCATTGTGGAAGCAATGAAGCTGATGAACGAGATCGAATGCGATATCGCCGGGGAACTGGTCAAGATACTCGTCACCAATGGACAGCCGATCGAGTACGGGCAGGAACTGTTTGCGGTGCGAGCAGAAAAATAAGCTCTTAGCTCTTGGTTCTTAGCTCTTAGCAAGGCACAAACACGATTGCGGTCGTGGGTTCTTGCTAAGAGCTAACAGCTAAGAGCTTTCATTCTTATGTTCAAGAAGATCTTAGTTGCCAATCGCGGTGAGATTGCGCTGCGCGTGATTTGCGCGTGCAAGGAACTGGGCATCCGCTCGGTGGCCATCTACAGCGATGCCGACCGCCATTCGCTGCATGTGCGATTTGCTGATGAGGCCATCTGCATCGGCCCTCCGCAACTGGCGCAAAGTTACCTGAATATCCCCGCAGTCATCAGCGCCGCCGAAATTGCCAACGTCGATGCCATCCACCCGGGCTACGGCCTGCTCTCCGAGAACGCGAATTTCGCCGAGGTCTGCCAGGCCTGCCACATCAAGTTCATCGGTCCAACTCCCGATGTCATCCGGCTGATGGGAGAAAAAGAAAAAGCGCGCGCCGAGATGAAAAAGCATGGCGTGCCCATCCTTCCCGGCTCCGAGGGCGTGATCGGATCGGAAGAAGAGGCGCTGGAATGGGCGCGGCAGATCGGCTTTCCGGTCATCATCAAAGCCTCGGCGGGTGGCGGCGGGCGCGGTATGCGCATCGTGCGCAAGGAAGAGGAATTGCCCGCGCTCTTCCGCCAGGCCCAATCGGAAGCCGCGGCGGCATTTGGCAACGGCGATCTCTACATGGAGAAGTACGTCGAGAACCCTCGCCACATCGAATTTCAGGTGCTGGGCGACGAACACGGCACCGTCGTCAGCCTGGGCGAGCGCGAGTGTTCGATCCAGCGGCGGCACCAGAAACTGCTGGAAGAATCACCTTCGGTGATGGTAACGCCGGAGCTGCGCAAAGAAATCGGCGAAATCCTCGGCAAGACGTTGAGCGCCGTCGGCTATCAGAACGCCGGAACGGTCGAGTTTCTGATGGGCGCCGACCGCAAGCTGCACTTCATCGAGATGAACACGCGCATTCAGGTCGAGCATCCGGTGACGGAAATGGTCACCGACGTCGATCTGGTAAAGAGCCAGCTCATGATCGCGGCTGGCGCGAAGATGGCCGACGTGCTGCAAGGGCCGGTCCTGCATCGTGGCCACGCGATCGAGTGCCGCATCAACGCCGAGCATCCAGAGAAATTCACGCCCTCGGCAGGGAAGATCACGACCTTCAATCCGCCGGGCGGAACGGGCGTGCGCATCGACACGGCCGCGTATGCCGAAGCCACGATTCCTCCTTACTACGATTCGCTGATCGCGAAGCTGGTGGTGCGCGGCAAGGACCGCAATGAGGCCATCTCCCGCATGGGTCGCGCGCTGGAGATGTTCATCGTCGAAGGAATCTACACGACCATCCCGCTGCATCGGCGGATTCTGGCGGATGCGGAGTTTCGCGCCGGCAAGATCGACACCGGATTCATTGAGAGGTTTTTGGCGAAAACAAAACAGTCAGATGTTCGATGAGAGCGTTGCCGTTCGAAAGCCTACGGAATGGGCAGGTGGAGAATGAAATTTCTCAGGAACGTCGTGCGAATGATCGCTTGCCCGATCTTGTTAGCCTCCGGGTTAAGTGGCGCCATTCACAACTCTACCGAATCCTGGCATGACCCCTCACCGCATCGTGTTCGTTTCGTCACTGTCGATAAGGGGGTCCGCGTCGAGGTGCTCGATTGGGGCGGCGTGGGGCCAGACCTCCTGCTGCTCGCAGGCTCGGGAAACACAGCCCACGTGTACGACGATTTCGCTCCCAGGCTGGCCCGCTTCGGCCACGTCTGCGGAATGACACGCCGCGGCTATGGCAACTCGACCCATCCCGATTCCGGATATTCCGAGCGGCGTTTGGCCGACGATGTTCTGGAAGTTATCCGCCGGTTGCATCTGCGCAAACCGGTCTTGATCGGACACTCCATGTCTGGCGAAGAATTAACCCGGCTGGGCGATGAACATTCAAAATTGCTAGGCGGCCTCATTTACCTGGACGCGACGGGCGATCCGAAGGACGTTCCAGCCGATAACTCCGTATATATGGAGCTCGTTCACAATCTTCCCGCCGGAATGCGCAAGGGTGGCACGAAAACGGCAGAAGACCGGAAAAGCTTCCATGCTCTCGACCAATGGTACGCGCGCCGGATTGGTGTCGCTTTCCCTGAGTCCGAGCTGCGAAATATGTACGAGACGAACCCCGATGGCTCTGTGGGCAAATTTCGGACTTCGGATCAGATCAGCGATCTGGTAGGAGCCGGCGCCGAGGCTCGCGACTACTCCAAAATCAGCGTTCCAATCCTCTCGATTACCCCTGTGTGGAGATGCACTCAAGGCACTGGCCCCAACTACGCCTGCATCGACCACCCTGATCGCAAACCCGATTATCAGCCCAAGGACGAAAAGGAACGCGCTGCGATCGAAGCCTTTGAAAAGGCCGACGATGCTTATACGCTCCGCTGGAACAAGAATCTAATGAGCGTAAAAGGGAGAGTGCGGATTGTCGACATCGTTGGGGCCGACCATTACCTATTCCTCAGTAACGGGGACGATATATTGAATGAAGTGGAGGCTTTTCTTAGCGAAAGTAAATGATGCCGGACTCCGCGAGTGAAGTTGTCAAAGAGAACCCAGATTTCATTGTCGAGAAGCCGAGGCTTCCGCGTTTGTATGCCATTCTCGACGCTGGTTGCTTTTCTGATCCCAGGGCCATGTTCATCGCGGCCCAAGAGTTCGCGGCGGCCGGCGTCACCCTGCTCCAGTACCGCAACAAGTCCGGTAACGCCCGCCAGATGCTCGAACACGCGCGCGAATTGAAGCGGCTCTTGGGCGATCGCGTGAAACTCATCATGAATGACCGCGCCGACCTGTGCGTGGCCGCTGAGCTCGACGGACTACATATCGGCCAAGACGATCTCTCTCCCGAAGCTCGGCGGATTATCGGAAGCGAGTTTCAAGGTGCGGATGGCCGAAGCCGTTCCCGCTGGCTTGGGGTTTCCACGCACAATCCTGAACAGCTTGCCGAAGCCAATCAAACTTCCGCCGACTACCTCGCTATCGGTCCGGTCTTTGCCACTTCCAGCAAGGCCAATCCCGATCCCGTCGTCGGTCTTGAAGGCGTTTGCCGCGCGCGGCAACTGACGCGCAAGCCGCTGGTTGCGATCGGCGGCATCACGCGCGCCAATTGTCGCTCGGTCATCGAAGCCGGTGCCGACGCCGTGGCGGTGATATCCGACTTGTTACCGGATCCGCGCAAATCAGCAGAAGAATTTTTGCGTATTCTGGGGTAAAGTCAAACAGATCTTGGATGTCAGGTCTCGGGTGTCAAGCAGTGGTTTTGCGGCGGCCCGCACTCTGCGGCTGAGAACAAAACGCTGAGGCCTAGCCCCTGAGACCTGGCACCTGACACCTCATTCATGAGCACAGACGTTCAGCAACCTCCGCCGCCACCCATCCCCACCGATTGGGAGCGTCACACCCAGCAGGACAAAGAGCTTGTGAAAGGTCTCGGCCTCACCAGCGCGACCATGCTGGTGATGGGCTCGATGATCGGCTCGGGCATCTTCATCGTTTCGGCGGAGATCGCACGCGAGGTGCAATCACCCGCGCTGTTAATTGCGGCATGGGTGGTCACCGGATTTCTCACCATCGTCGGTGCGCTCAGTTACGGCGAACTTGCGGCGATGATGCCGCGCGCAGGCGGACAGTACGTTTATCTTCGCGAATCGCTCGGTCCGCTCTGGGGATTTCTTTATGGCTGGACTCTTTTCCTTGTGATCCAGACCGGAACGATTGCCGCTGTGGGCGTAGCGTTCGGCAAGTTTCTTGGCATTTTCTGGCCCGCCGTTTCGTCCAGCAACTGGATCATCCATTTATGGAGGGCCCCGAAATTCTCCGTCGGTCCCATGCTCCTCGGCGGAATGGATGTGGGGCTGAACACGCAGAATCTGGCCGCCATTCTGATGGTAGCTGCGCTCTCCATCATCAATATTTTTGGCGTAAGAACCGGCGCCTTCATCCAGAACATCTTCACCGCCGCGAAAGTCTCGGCGCTGCTCGGTCTGGTCATCGTCGGCGTACTGCTCGGCCGCAACGCGCACGCCATTGCTGCCAACTTCGGCGCGAACTTCTGGAGAAATTCCGGACTCGGCACTTGGCACGACCTGGGTGGCGGCGTGCTGGTTTCCACGCTGACCGTGGTCGCCGTGGCGCAGGTCGGATCGCTTTTTTCCGCCGACGCCTGGAACAACGTGACCTTCACCGCCGGCGAGGTCAAGAATCCCCGGCGCAATCTGCCGCTCTCGCTGGCCGCCGGCACCGCGGTGGTCATCGCTCTTTATATCGCCTGCAACTTCGTCTACCTCGGTGCGCTTCCCCTCGCGGGCAATCCGGCGGGTTCCACCATCATGGCGCGCGGCATTCAGTACGCCAGCGAGGAACGCGTGGCCACCGCCGTCGTCACGCAGATGTTCGGATCGAATGGTGGAAAGCTGCTCGCCCTGTTGATCATCATCTCCGGCATCGGCTGCAACAATGGATTGATCCTGGCTGGCGCGCGCGTCTACTACGCGATGGCGAAAGACGGCTTGTTTTTTCGCAGCGTGGCCCGCCTCAACCCTCGCTACAAGACGCCGGCTGTTTCCCTGATGGTGCAGATGATCTGGACCTGTGTGCTCTGCATCTCAGGTACATACGGTCAATTGCTCGACTATATTATTTTTGCCGTGCTGGTCTTTTACATTTTGACGATCGCCGGGCTTTTCGTTCTGCGCCGCACGCACCCCGAAGCTGAGCGCCCCTATCGGGCTATCGGCTATCCCGTGCTTCCGGCGATCTATATCGTCATGGCTTTGTTTATTGACGTTGTGCTGTTACGCTACAAACCGCAATATACCTGGCCGGGATTATGCATCGTTCTGCTGGGGATCCCGGTCTACTATCTCTGGTCGATGCGCGCTTCAAGGACATCGGCGTAGGTCCAAGGAGAGACGAGAATGTCGAATCTGCTGGCGAAAAAACCGGTTGAGAAGCTGATGGCCGAAGCGCAGGAAGGGGGAGAGCACTGCCTTCGACGGGCGCTGGGGCCGCTGAATCTGGTCACTTTGGGCATCGGCGCGATCATCGGCGCCGGCATCTTCGTGATCACCGGACAGGCGGCGGCGCAGTTTGCCGGACCGGCGATCGTGATTTCGTTTGTGCTGGCGGGCATCGCCTGCGCCTTTGCTGGCCTTTGTTATTCGGAGTTCGCTTCCATGATCCCCATTGCCGGAAGCGCCTATACCTACTCCTACGCCACGCTGGGCGAGCTGATCGCATGGATCATCGGGTGGGACCTGATCCTAGAATATGCCTTCGGCGCAGCCACCGTCGCCGTGGGTTGGAGCGGACATTTTCGGGCGTTTCTGAATGACATCGGGTTGAACCTGCCCGCCATTCCCGCCTCGGATTTCACTCTCTTCGGCCAGCCGGTCCACCTCAAATATGATTACATCGGTTTCATCGTAATCATGGCCATCACAACCATCCTCGTCATCGGGATCAAGGAGTCTGCGAACTTCACGACTGCCATCGTGATTTTGAAAGTGTGCGTGGTCTGCATGTTCATCGCGTTGGCGGCGGCTTTCCTTTATTCCCATGCCGGGCAGCCCGATCACTGGCATCCTTTCATTCCGGCGAATACCGGCACGAGGGGCGAATTCGGATGGTCGGGAATTCTGCGCGGCGCCGGCGTGGTGTTCTTTGCCTACATCGGATTCGATGCCGTATCCACCGCGGCGCAAGAGGCCAAGAATCCGAAGAAAGACATGCCACTGGGCATCCTCGGATCGCTGGTGATCTGCACCGTCCTCTACATTATTGTCTCTGGACTGCTCACCCGGCTCGTGCCTTACCAGGATCTGATGGTTCCGGATCCGGTCGTGGTCGGAATTCGCGTTACCGGTCATCAATGGGCAACTTTCCTGGTCGAACTGGGAGCCCTGGCAGGCCTGGCTACGGTGATGCTGGTGATGCTTCTGGGCCAGTCGCGCGTTTTCTATTCCATGTCGCGTGACGGGCTGCTATGGCCTTGGGCCAGCAGGATTCACACGCGTTTCCGCACGCCCTATATCAGTTCCATCGTGGTAGGTATCTTTGTTGCGATTCTGGCCACCCTGATTCCGCTCAGTGTGCTCGACGAGATGACCAGCATCGGCACATTGCTCGCGTTTGTGCTGGTCAGCGCCGGGGTGTGGGTGATGCGCAGGACTCATCCGGAACTGAATCGGCCTTTTCGAACTCCCATGGTGCCGCTGGTCCCCATCCTGGCGATCTTCTTTTCGGGATTGCTCATTGTGAACCTGGCCATCTGGACTCAGCTTCGGCTGGTGGTCTGGCTGATGATTGGATTGCTGATTTACTTCGGGTACGGGCGTAAGCACAGCAAAGTGCAGGCTGCGCTTGCCCGTGAGGTGCAGCCCAAAGCCGCGCCCTCTATGGCAGATTGAAGGGGGCGCGGGGCCTAACTTTTCCGCTTCGACTCCTGCAACTTGCGCGTCACCACGGTTACCACACTTCTCGGCGACACTCTCACCGACTGCGCAACCAGCCAATTCCTGAAGCCTGAAATCACTACCGGCTTTCCCGCTATCAGCGCCCTATAACCGTCTTCCGCAACCGTTCTCGCATCCATCCTTCCCATCTTTAGCATCTTCATGCCGGTGGCATTGGCGCGCTTGTGAAACTCCGTCGCCGTCGCGCCCGGGCAGAGGCAGGTTACCGTTACGCCGGATCCGGCAAGCTCGTTCGACAGCGCTTCAGAAAAATGCAGCACATACGCCTTGGTGGCGAAATAAACCGCCATCAGCGGGCCGGGCTGAAAAGCCGCCGTGGACGCCACATTCAGAATCCGGCCGCTTCTTCTTCCAATCATCGCAGGAAGATAAAGCCGGGTGAGGTGGGTGAGCGTGGTCACGTTGAGCTGGATTTGGCGCAGGCATTCCTCGAGGTCGTTGTCGGCAAAGAAACCATATTGCCCGAATCCCGCATTGTTGACGAGCACGTCCACGTCGATATCAGCCCGCGTGGTCTGGTCGACCACGTACGCGGGAGCGCCTAGGTCAGAGAGATCGACGGCCAGAATGAGCGAGCGCGTCGAGTGCGCTTTCTCCAGCTCGGAAGCCAGATGTCGAAGTTTATCGCCAGTGCGTGCCGCGAGAACGAGCTGATAACCTTCGCGGGCAAAAATGCGGGCCAGCTCCAGGCCAATGCCGAAGGATGCGCCGGTGATGAGAGCAGTTTTACGTTCAGGCATGGTTCGCTGCGAGCCTCGAGCCGCGAGCGACGAGCAACCAAGTGTCGCCCGTCGGCGACTCAGAGCATTCAGTTTCTCGATCAATTCAAAAGAAGTGGCGGGCCAACAGGCCCGCCTCCAGCAAAGGGTGAGCCGTCAGTTCCAAGCCCTCAACTAAGGACGGGGTTTTTCACTGACGGCTGACAGCTGAAAACTCCCTACGCGTGCGCCAGCGCCGGCTCAAGTTCGTAGATCGAATGCCATGACGTCGCCGCTTTCAGTTTGTCATTCACATTCCTGATGTTCTTGACGCCTTCGGTTTCCAGCCATTTGCGGAAGGCATCGGCGCCGTGCTTGGCGTAGACCGGAATGCCGTCCTTCCAGGTCGCGCGCCCGCAGAGCACGCCATTGAATTTCACGCCCGACTCGCCGGCCAGTTCCAGCGTCTCGCTGAATTCGGCGTTGCTGACGCCGGCAGACAAGTAAATAAACGGCTTGGTCGCGGCGGCGGCAGCTTTGTGAAACAGGTCGATGGCTTCCTTCTTGCTGTACGCCTTCTCGCCGCCAAACGACTTCGTTCCTTCCACGCACTTCATGTTTACGGGCACTTCCACCTTCAGCACGTCGACGCCATAACGGTCTTTGCTGAATTCGCGCATGCTCTCCGTAACGATGTGCGGTTTCTTCTTCGCGTATTCAATGCCCTTCTCGTCAGCTCCTTCTTCGTAGCCGACGAATTCCAGGAAAAAGGGAATGTCGTTGGCGCGGCATTCGTCGCCAATGCGCTCGACCCAGGCATGCTTGGTCTCGTTGATTTCCTTGGGATCGTAGGGCGTGTAATAAAGAAGAATCTTGACGCAGTCAGCGCCGGCTTCCTTCAGTCGCTTGGCCGACCAGTGATCTAACAGGTCAGGCAGCCGTCCGGGACCGGTCTTGTCATACCCGGTTTTCTCGTAGGCCAACAGCAACCCGGCATTCTTGGAGCGCCGTTTGGAGGCCGGCAGCCCCCACTCGGGATCGAGCAGGATGGCGCTGGCATGCGGCGTCAGAATTTCCGTGACCAGCGACTTGAATTCTTCCATCATGGCATCGGTCACAGCCGCACCCTTCTCTTTGGCCAGCGACTTCTGCAGTGAGCCACGCTGGTCCATCGCAGCCGCCGCGATCACGCCATGCTCGTTCGAAACAGCCTTCAGACCTCTAAGTTTGCCGGGGGTGAGCTTCATAAATCCTCCTAATGAGTGCCTAAAAGTGCTTGACAACCGCCTATTCTAACCTTATAGAAGCCGCTCTGAGAATCGGAGTTTCACTTTCTTGAAGCAAACTACTCCCGATTTGACTCTGCCAGATTGCCAGACGAATGCACCAAACTTTGGTCAGTCCGCCCGAGTAAGGTTTTGCTGACGGCTAACGGCTGATGACTGACGGCTCTCTATTGCCGCAGCACCAGCGCGCCCAGCGCGGCTTTCTGCTTCGCGACCAGGGATTGGATGCCCTGCCGGCCCAGCGCCATCATTTTCGCCAGTTGCGCGTCGTCAAATACCTGGTGCTCGGCCGTTGCCTGCACCTCGACCAGCTTATTTCCCGCCGTCATGACCACATTCATGTCCACGTCGGCGCGCGAATCTTCCTCGTAATTCAGGTCGAGCACGATCTCGCCATCCACCACTCCTACGCTGATTGCCGCGACGAAATCCTTGATCGGTGCAGCAGTCAGCGTTCCCGCATCAATCAGGCGTTGCAGCGCCAGGCCAAGGGCAACAAAAGCTCCCGTGATAGAGGCCGTTCTTGTTCCGCCATCGGCTTGAATCACGTCGCAGTCAAGCCAGATGGTGCGCTCGCCCAGGCGATCTAGGTCCGCGACTGCGCGCAACGACCGGCCGATCAGTCGCTGGATTTCCTGCGTGCGCCCGCTCTGGCGGCCTTTGGCAGCCTCACGCGCCGTGCGCGTGAGCGTGGAACGCGGCAGCATCCCATACTCGCCGGAGACCCATCCTTTCCCGGAGTTCCGCAGGAACACGGGAACCGCTTCCTCCACCGACGCCGTGCAGATGACGCGCGTATTGCCCATCTCGATCAGCGCTGAACCTTCCGCGGTCGAGATGAAATCGGGAACAATGTTGACCGGCCGAATCTGGTCGTAGGCGCGATTGTCGCTGCGAAAAATCATCGGGTCAGATTCTAACCTAAGCCGCACCGAGAGTCCGTCGTCACCCCCTTGAGCAAGAAGACCTGCCGCACAACAAGGAACCGGATCTGGAGTTTGGTCGCGACCGGGATGTGGTTCTATTGCCCGTTGACCGCCTGGCCCACCGCCTGCACATCGAACCAGTCACTCAGGTCCACGTGCCCAGCGAGGGTTTCGCGCGTCTGGCCCTCCACTAGAATTTTCACCCGCTGGATTCCCGGCACATTTGCCGCTAGCGTTTCCACCAGCGAGTCGACGGTAAGCTGCTCGCTGAGAATGCCGGAGCGGTGCTCATCGGCGAAGGCCGCATTCAGGTCGATGACTGCTGCTCCCGGTTCGACCAGATAAATGCTGCGAATGTCGGAGGCGGGGGACAGTGGATGGGCCGCGTCCGGTTGTTGGTAGATGGACAGCAGCGCGTGCGCCAGACCTTCCGCCCGCTGCTGGCGTCCACCGGACAGAGGAATCTGCGCCGCGCGAGGACGCAGCGCGCCCGCCGCATCATCCGCTACGTACAAAGTAACCGTTTCACTCGGTCCGGATGCCGGAGGCGCCACGGGAAGCGCATTCGTGGCGGCGACATCCACTTTACCTGCCAGGCGGCGCATGTGCCGCGCATAGATTCCCATCGCCAGAACCAGGACAAACATGATGGCGACGCCCAAAACCAGGTGTCTGGGGATTTCGCGCACATTCATGGACGAACCTCCAGACGATCGCGGACAGACACAATGCCCTGCGCGATTGCGTCCGCAGACTGCTGCTGATAGGCGGCAGACATCAGTTCGCCCAACCCGCCCGTGTCCGGCGCAAGTTCGATGGCGACGGCCGGCATGGTCACATTGTTCAGGGGGCGCAGCGAGGCGGACGATTGGCGGGCCGCGAATTGCCGTTTCTGCATCTCTGCCACAACTGCGTTGGCGACCATCGCGCTGACCGGCAAAACCGGCGATTGGGCCGAGTTCCAGGCGCGAAATATCCCCTTGCTCGGCTCTTCGGCGGGCAGTAATGCGGTGTATACGTGCGCACCCATGCCTTGCGAAACCGCGTGCAGGCTGATGTAGATTGCGCCCTGTGCCGCATTGGCTTGGCTAGCTCGCTGATCGAGCGTGACCGTGGTATCACTCTCCCGCAACATCAGCACCGCGAAACCGCGAGTCTCAAGTTCATGCCGCAACAGACGCGCCAACGCAAGCGTCACGTCTTTTTCCGCCACTGCATCGCTCAAAGCCGCGCCGCGCTCGCTCCCGCCATGAGCAGGATCCACAATCACCAGAGGCCGGCGAGCGGCGGGCGCATTCTCCGGCTGCCCAGGCGACGGAACCGATGAACCCGCTTGTCCCGCAGGGGACTTGGCCGCGGCGGTGGGTGCGGCGGCGACGATAATCTGCTTGCCGCCATTGCCAAACGTCGCCATCAGCGGCACGCTCGCGCTCACATCCAGTTCGGCGACTCCGTTGTTTTCCGAATAATTGGCCTGCGTAATCACCTTGCTGTTGAAAGAAATGCTCTGGCTGCCCGGAGAAACCACCGGATCGCGCTTAAAAAACATGCGCAAACGGCCCGGTTCGGTGGCAATGGTTGGATTGACTAGTCCGCTGAAGTTCAGCAGCAAACGTGCCGGCGGACCCGGCTCCAGCTGAAAGCTGGGTTGGATGCCCACTTCCCCAATGAGCAACCGCCGCCCATTTTCGTGAAAACTGAGGTCATTTCCCAGAAATCGCGGGAGCAAGCTAGCCAGCGACTCCAGCGGAATCAGTCCGTGCGCGCTTTCAATCAGGAATGGCGCAGCCAGATCGAAGTTGTGTCCGCGAATCTTCGAGCGCGTCTTGCCCGCCAAAAATTCTC
>Ga0187784_10002489_pt1 | contig 14762 bp, 10 predicted proteins | sample 1015_SJ02_MP15_2_FD_132964 | JGI IMG/M metagenome (GOLD analysis project Ga0187784, IMG submission 132964) | Tropical peat soil microbial communities from peatlands in Department of Meta, Colombia - 1015_SJ02_MP15_20_MG | ecosystem: Environmental > Terrestrial > Soil > Wetlands > Peat | place...
ATCCTCGATCATTCGTTGACGTAGTTGGGTCATAGGTGACCTCCTTTCGGTCACCGATTATGCGCAAACTACGACGATGTCGGGAGACGACTCTGCCGCGGTAGCGGCTTACTGGAACAGCCCAAGTATCCACCAAACGCTGGGCAGCCAGCGTATCTTCGCAGGCAAAGAGACTGGAGACACTCATTGCAATCAGCCCCATTCTCCGGCTACGCTTATACCTCAGCGGCGACACGAAATGTCAGGCACGGAAAAAGACCGGCTGGCTGCATTAGTAGTTGATCAACACGGCGTGTTCGGACAGGCGCTCGCGGGAAGCCGCCGGCGGTATCCGACGCGGGAGTTTAGGTCCTTCGCGACGGCAGTGCGAAAGTATGTACAGGCCACCTGCGAGGACAGGATGGTGCACCGGAGTGTTGTCCAAGCCGTGAACGGTTTGGTTGAGAATTTGCGAAATGAACGCAAGAGGGTGCCGGGAGAAGTCTTGGTCGAAGCCGATAGACTGGAATGTCTGCTCTTCCTCGGGTACGATCCCCACTTTGACGGCGATGAGCCTCCTGACCTGTGACGCAGGGTGTTATCACTAGGGCAGTCCGCAGCCTTCCAAGCCCTGCGGTCGTTTTACAGCGTAGCGGCGCCCGTCGGGATCGCATGTGTAAAGGTTCCTTAAACGCGCTAGGAAAGTCCGGGCGCGGGCGCATCGCCGGCCAGTAGTATTTGGGCGAAGAGGGTAAAGCCAGTGATGGGGCCCCTGCCGCTCGGCCGGTCAAAAACCCAAACCAGGTCGTACCGCGCCCCGGCCGGACCGTTCGGCCAGATCTGTGGGATGTTGAAGGAATTTCCCACCGTCCCGGTCTCCAGAAGAATCCGCTGGCTGATGCCAGGCTTGCCCTTCTTGTCAACCCAGGGGATATCCTGGTGCTGCCAGGAAATTAGCACTACCCCTTGGCAGGCGAGCGCCGCCGCCACCATGTCCTTGTAATCCTTCTTGGCAAAGCCCTGATTGATGGCCATCGGCGTACCTCCCGTTCCCAGCGCGGCCGCCAGCGGTAATCGTCTCATAGGCCCGCTGGCTGGGCCCGTCCCCATTTGGAGCCGTCGTCATCGTCGTCGGCAGCCGCGGGGTTGGAGGCAAACAGAAACTGGGGGATAGCCAACGTCGGGCTCTTGGGACCCCAGGGAGGCGCGAAAAGCGTCACCAATCCACCCGCCCGCTCCCAGCCCAGCGTCACCAGATGCTCTGCGCTCGAACCACCACACGTATCGCCTTTCGCATCCACACCGTCATACGCCTGGCCGTTGTAAGTGCCCGGCTTTTCCCCGTGACGAATCACCATGATCTTCGTGGCGCCCATGACTCACCCTCCTTGAGGTGGGAATTTGAAATGAAACCACAAGAGATAGCATACGCGTGTTTCCACCTGCAGCCCAACAATCCAATTCCGTTTTGCGAGTTACTTGGGGATTTCCCAACAGCTATGCTGGGCGCGACTGGTACAGACTACACCGTTGGTCGCGGGAAATCGGCGTCCGAGTTCTCGTAACCATTCCCCAAAGGCACTTACCAGGGAGAAAGCTGAACGCCCATGAAAAATGGACTCAGTGAACAGCCTCCGGTCGTGGTGCGAGGATCTGAACGACCACAGGCGAAGGTAGATCCTGTGTGACGGTGTGTTTACATAGCGCGGTTCACTTTGACTCGTAGGCCTCGCTGATACGTGCCGTCACACCGATTCTATGCGCTGGCCGACGGGATCAGAACCGTCCTCATCGGCTCCAGCCCCCGTAAGGCCCCTAATCGCCTCCGAATCTACAAATGGAGCAGCGGCTAGGCTTGGGAGTCGTAGAAACCGTAAAGCCCTGGGGAAATCCTGGAAATAATGCTTGACACTGTGATTAACGGGGGCTATACGGATATGTCAGAATCGAAGGTCAAGTGATAGTGAACCTTGTCGACGGTGGGCTTTGATTTGGAGCGATGTGGTCTGTTCGTAACAGAAGGAGGATCATGCCCATGTCATCAGCGGGTTGTGCTAAAGAAGAAGTCTTTCCCGAGGTAAGGAGGTTCAATTTAAGGTCCGGCATGACTGGCTTTGCCCTGCGCTCTCTCCAGACAGGTTGGTGGAGGAGTTTGGCTAGTCCGGCACCGGTGACGCGGCTAGGTATTGCAGTGCTTCTAATTGTTGCTGCCATCCTGGTTGCTCGGCCCACTCGCGGGCAAAGTTACGGCGCCTCCATTCGAGGGGTGGTGACCGACCCCTCCGGCGGGGTTATTCCAAACGCCAAGGTGGTGGCCAGGGATCTCGTCAACGGCTTCATGTACAGCGCGCCGACAAACAACCTGGGCTTTTATACGCTTCCCAACCTCCCGCCCAGCACGTACGAGCTCAGCATCACGGCACCAGGGTTCAAGACGTTCGTCCCGCCAGGCATCACCCTGGCGGTCGCTCAAAACGCGACGGTCAATGCGGAGTTGGAGGTTGGGTCTACCAGTCAGACGATGACAGTAAAGGCGCAAGCGCCGTTACTTCAGGCGCAAGACGCGGTTACCGGACAAACTGTGAACCAACAAATGATCGAGGATATGCCCTTGATTGGCCGGTCCCTACTTGACCTCACCTTCCTCGCCCCCGGCATCAACCCTATGTACGGGAACGCTTTGCACCCAGGGATGGGGATAACGGGCTACGTCGTGAATGGTGGAAGGATGGGCGAGTATGCCGTTCAACTGGATGGTGTGGAGGATGACATACCGAGCGCGGAGTTTGAAGGCGGTGGCTACACGCCCTCCATAGATGCGATCCAGGAGTTTAAAATTGAGCAGAGTAATTATCAGGCTGACAAGGGCTTCTCCGGTACTATGTTCCTGAACCAGGTGACTCGCTCCGGCACCAACCAATTTCATGGGAGCCTCTACGAGTTTGACCAAAACCCAATCCTTGACGCCAATAACTTCTTCAGTAATGCCGCGGGCATTCCCATCAGCCACTTCACTTGGAACGACTTTGGCGCCACTTTCGGGGGGCCCATCCGGAAGAACAAGCTGTTTTTCTTTGTGGACTGGGAAGCGTTCCCATCGGGAAGTTCGGGATATTACAACGCCGCGGTGCCCAGCGCCGCAGAGCGCCAGGGCGATTTCTCGGAACTTTGTCCGGAGGGGTTCAACGCTCAAGGCATGTGCAATAACCCCAATAACCAGCTTTGGGATCCTTACTCAGGTGTTTACAGCTCCACTTACGGTGGTCCGGTCCTCCAGGCCTTTATCCCGTACAATAACTTGGCCCAATACGCGAGCCCGGGGACCAATCTGGCCGGCACGGGTCTTCCTCCGCTCCCGCAGGGTCCTGGAAACCTCATTGACCCCGTCGCCCTGAAGGCGATTGCCTATTATCCGTTGCCCAATTTGAATGTGGGAACTGCCAACTACAACCCATTCAATAACTGGGCCGGCGGTGGCCCTAGCAGTTCGAACTACAACACGCTGGATATCAAGATCGATAGTCAGTATAGTGATCGGACGCGATTTACTGCGCGGTATTCCGAACAATTTGAGAACCACTGGAACACCACCGTCCCGCTGTGGAACAACGCCATGAATCCCTTCGATGCTCAGGGACACATTGACATGTGGGCCCCAACGGTAAGTGTGAATCATAACTTTAGCCCCAACACCTTGCTCACCGTCTCTTTTGGGTACCAACGCCTTTATCAACTGAATGGCGGAAATACTGCTAAATATCCGAACTTCGACCCTGCGCGAGACCTTGGCATGCCCAGTTACATCGATAGTGATTCTGGCTATCACCTCCCACCAGGGTTACAGGTTGGGGGTGGGTACACTACTATTGGGTATATCAACTCTAGCAAGGCCTTCTATGCTTTAGACACTTATAACTTGAAGGCCAACGTCGATAAAATGATGGGGCGACATGAAATTAAATTCGGGGGAGAGAAGCAATTCAATCGCCAGGGTTATGAGCAGCTCGCAGGGCCAGACGGGATGTACTACTTCGGTCCCGTCACCACCTCCCAATATCCCACGACCGGGCTTGGCGATGCGATGGCTTCGTTCCTCACCGGTGTTGGCACTTCGGGATGGTACACTCTGCCATTTGCGACGGAAATCGAGAACAGCACCTATGCCGGGTACGTGCAGGATAACTTCCGGGCCACCCCCAAACTGACCGTGAATGTGGGCCTCCGATACGAGCTCAATTTGCCCGAAACCGAACGCCATAATGATTTGGAATGGTTTAATCCGGACGTTGTTTCGCCCATCCAAGTGCCCGGGGTCCCCGAAATTATGGGCGGGATGGAGTTTGCCAAGCCGGGGGATCGGTCCGAGGTCAATTCCTCTTATAGAGACTTCATGCCCCGCGTTGGGTTAGCTTATCGGCTGCCACACAACAGCGTGCTACGCATCGGTTACGGCATGTATTACTCGATCCCACTCCCTAACGCTTCAGGGATGGGCAACTGGGAATCCTGGGAGCAGACGACCAACCAGATTCCCGTCGATCCGAGTAATGGCGCTACCCCCCAGGCCCGTCTCAGCAATCCCTTTCCAACCGGTATTATACCGAATCCCGGTAACTCCCTGGGCCTAAAGACGAATTTAGGGATCCTAGCGATAGGGGATGTACATACGTGGAGCAATATTCCCTATGAGCAGACCTGGAGTTTCGGCCTTCAGCACCAATGGGGCAGCACGCTTTTTGACGCGGAATACGTGGGAATGAAAGGCACCCATCAGTATTACCCCGGTAGCTGGTATCCTCAGTTTCTGGGGCCGTGGGTTGAACAGGCTTCACCGACTGAGCTCAACAACCTGCTGAGCTACGTGCCGAACCCGTTCTCCGGGGTCATCAATACGCAAGGGTGCGGGATCTGTGGCACCAGCATTCAAGAAGCCCACTTGCTCCAGCCCTTCCCGCAATTTAGCCCGGTCATTGAAATGGGCGACCCGATCCTAAATTCCAGCTACAACTCGTTCCAACTCAGGGTGGAGAAGAAGCTTAGCAACGGGTTACAGTTCCTTGCCAATTACACATGGTCAAAGTCGATAGATGAGGGCTCGGCCGGAGATGCACCGTGGGCGGGAGGAACGGCGGGAGGAATGCAGGATCCCAACAACTTGCATCCCGACCGTGCCCTCTCCGCGAACGATATGCCGCAGGCACTGAATTTCGCCTACATCTGTGAACTTCCCTTTGGTCGGGGCCAACACTTCGGCACTAGTTGGTCGAAGCCCCTGGACATGGTCCTGGGCGGGTGGAGAACCTCCGGGATGTGGCGGTTCGATAGTGGCTGGCCCATTGCCCTGAGCCTTAATGGGGGGCAACCGTTCCCCAGCTACCCCGGCCAGAGGCCCAATTTGGTGGGGACGCTTGAAAAGAACGGCTGCAACAATGCATGTCTGTTGAACCAGTACTTTGCCAACCCACAAGTTGTCACCATGCCCGCCCCGTTCACGCTCGGGACCGCCCCGCGGCTCGACGGGAGTGTGCGTGCGCCAGGGGACAAAAATGCTTCGCTAGCCGTCTTCAAGGAAATTCCACTCGGAGCGCTGCGCGAAGGGGCGCACTTAGAGCTACGCTTAGAAACCTTCAATGCCTTTAACCATGTGCAATTCTGTGCGCCGGCTTCTGCGGCCAATTTCCCAACGTTTGGCCAGATCACGTGCCAAGCCAATCCCCCGCGCACAGCGCAACTGGGAATGAAACTTTACTTCTGACGCCCCTTGACGCCGCGAGTGGCGTATTGAAAATTAAAGCAAGTCTGGAGGAAGCTCTGGCGCTTTGTCAGAGCTTTGTTCCCGGAAGGATCCCTGGGGTTTGTCCCGACCAAGGCTCGCCTTTTGAATTGCGGGATGTAATGTTCGGTTCTACCAGTCATCCATGGGGTGTTGTTCGCCACGATGCTTGGTTCAAACCCATCGCCCCGGGGAAGGGAGGGTCGTGGCCTACCGTTTTCCCACGGTAAATCTGTTCTAAGTGAGAAGTGGCTGAGTGGCAACGTCCCAACTTGAAATTGCTGTCGGCAATCGCTGGACAGGGGCTTAGTAGTGAATACCATTTTACTTTCTCAAGCCGCGTCCCGCCCCTTCTGCCGCGCGGGTTGGACCTTGGCCGCGTTGATGGTGCTCGGGGCGGCGGTTGTTCCTTGCCGCTTGATGGCGGAAGGCAGTCCGGCCAACGTGGTAGTGATCACCATCGATACGGTGCGCGCCGACCACCTTGGGTGCTATGGCGATTGCTCGATCGCAACGCCCAACGTTGACGGTCTGGCCCATTCCGCCGCCCGCTTTACCCACGCTTTCACTCCCGTCCCCATTACCTTGCCTGCTCATACCGCGCTGTTCACAGGCACTTTTCCCATGGCCACCGGCGTGCACGACTTCAGCGACAGGGTACCGGCTTCCGCGGTTACCCTGGCCCAAGTTCTCCTTGACCACGGCTACTCGACGGCCGCATTCCTGGGTGCCGACGTGCTGGACTCGCGTTTCGGGTTGAATCGAGGTTTCAAAACTTACTTCGATCACTTTGACCGCAGCCGCCCGGAATCCGGCCTGGATATGGTCAAGCGCACCGGGGATCAGGTGGTTGACTACGCGCTGGATTGGCTTGAGACCAACCCGCGCCGGCCGCTCTTCCTGTGGGTCCACCTCTACGACGCCCACACTCCATACGCCCCTCCTGAGCCCTATGCGAGCCGCTACCGCGGTCGGCCTTACGATGGAGAGATTGCTTTTGTCGATGCCCAGGTGGGTAGGCTGATTGCGTTCCTGAACGATGTGGGAGTATATGAACACGCCGTGGTGGTGGTGGCCGGGGATCACGGCGAAGGCTTGGGCGAGCACGGAGAAAAGGCCCACGGGTTTTTCGTATATAACTCCACCCTTCACGTGCCGCTGCTGGTGAAAGTGCCGGGGACGGGAGCGAGGACGATTGAGAAAGAAGCTTCGCTTGTGGATGTGATGCCCACCGTTCTCCAAGCGCTGCAATTGGCCATTCCCCCCAGTGTCCAGGGCCGCAGTCTGCTGAGTGATATCTTGGGGAAGGCGTCCCCCAGCGCTTCGAATCTATATGCGGAGAGCAATGTGCCGCTGCTTCATTTTCAGTGGAGCCCCTTGCACGCGCTCCAATCCGACGGGCTGAAATACATCGACGCGCCACGCCCGGAGCTTTACGACACGCGCATCGATCCTCACGAAACCAAAAACCTGCTTCCGGCCAAACAAGCACTGGCGCACGAAATGCGCGACCGCTTGCACGCCCTGGAGCACCGGTACACGCTGGCTTCCGGGACGGAAGCCAAGAAATCTGAGCCCAAGGACCCGGAACTGGAGCAGCGGCTGCGTTCGCTCGGATATGTTGCCGTTTCGGGGGGCACGTTTTCCGATTCGAGTGGCAAGGTGCTCCCTGATCCCAAAGACCGCATTCGAGTTTACGAGCTTGTTTCCGAAGCGATGGCCGAAGCCCTGCGCCAGCGCTACCGGGAGTCGCTGGAAAAGCTCCGCGAAGCGGAGAAGGAGGATCCCGTATCGCTGGCGATTCGCTACCTTCAGGGGATCGACTACTACCAGCTCAGGGATTCTCCCCTTGCCCTGGAGCGATTCAAGGCGGCGCGCGAACTGGATCCCAAATATTCCCCGGCGATCTATTACCTGGGCTTGACCGAAGTTCAGGCTGGTGACTTGAAGGACGCTGAGGCCTCCTTTCAACGCACCCTGGAACTCAACCCCCACCATTTCGCCGCGGCGTATGACCTGGGCATGCTGGAAGTGAAACAAAACCGTATACAGGAGGGATTGCGTCACCTGGAGCAGGCCACAGAAATCAATCCGCAGTATGCAGCGGCCTTCGAAGCCATTGGTGAACTCGATTTGTACCTTCACCGCAACGAGGACGCGGTTCACGCCCTGGAGCGCGTCGTGGCCTCCACTCCAAATTTCGGCAAGGCGCATTACAACTTGGGGCGCGCCTACCAGGCCTTGGGCCGCCTGGCCGATGCGCAGAAAGAATTCGCACGTGCCCGCTCGCTTGGTGCCCCTGACCCAACACGCTGACCCACGCGCGTCCTTACTTAGTCGGAGTTTCATAAACCCGAATTCGAAAATTTAGGGGCACGGTCATTTTCGATACGCGGCGGCTCCGGCAACCGAGACCGAGCGTGGGCTAACCGGGCCGCGCTAGCGGGGTGAGTAACCCTTTCCAAAGGAGGAGACTAATCAATGCGGGCCCCGCCCCTGAGAATGTTTATCTTGTGCATTGTCCCCGTGATTCTACTTGCCGGAGGTGAAGCCCGGGCTATTCCTGCGTCCGGTGAACAGGTCGGCGGTAGAGATTGGGGGTTGCCAACCGATTATCTGCGCGACAACGGCTATCGCGGGGAAGTGGTCCTCAATGGCTTTTGGGCCGCACGCATTCAAGGCGATTCTGGAGGTTTTGTTAAGGCGTGCGTACCAGATAGTGGTCCTGGCTTTGGGGATCAGGCGGGGGAGACGCGAGAGTACTACCGAGAGTTCGTCATGCCACAGGAATGGGAGGCACGGCGGTTGGTGCTGGAAATGGGAGGGTTCACGCAGGATGGGCAGGTGACACTCGACGGCAAGCCACTCGCACGTGTGCCAAAAGGGGCGCGATTCGTAGAAATAAACCTTCCCGTCGAGGGGCACGGTGCAACCCACCGTCTGGGCGTAACTACCGGGTTTATCACGGGAGACGTTTGGCTGCGCAGCTTTCCCAAATCAGGCGCGGTGATCGAAGACAGCTTTCTAACGACCTCTTACCAGCAACGGCAAGTGCGCATCCAGTTGACCGGCTCCGCACCCATCGGCACTCAACTTAGGGCGGCAGTGCGCATCTACTCCGAGCCCAGCTGTGAGCATCTCGTAAAGACCTTCGGCTCCGAGCAGCCTCTCTCGACCGACGCTGCGGGACACTGGCAGACTAATCTCTTCGCGTCGTGGCCAGACGCGAAGCCCTGGTCTCACTGGCATCCCAATCTTTACTACTACACCGTCGACCTTGTGAACGGTATCGGAAAGACTACAGATAGACTGCTTGCGCATTCTTTTGGTTTTCGCGAGGTTTGGCTGGCAAACGGCCAACTGTACTTGAATGGCATCCCCATACACGCCGCCAGCGATAGCTGGCCACAAGCGTTGGGAGGCCGCAACGTCATGATTGAACAGACAGAAGCGGTAGTGGCGAACGCGAAAAAGGTCGGCTTTACATGGGCGTGGAGGTTTCCGGGGCTGGAGGGAGACGCGTTCTTCGACATTACTGATCGCCAAGGCATGCTTGTCGTGCAAAGTGTCGGTGGCCTGATGCAGGGTGAGGAGTATTTCGACCCAGACGTGCCTGAAGCCGTTGCAACGGCGAGAGCCGCAGACATCGCAAGGGTGCTTCGCCATTGGCGTGAGCACCCCTCCATAATAATGTGGTGGTCCGACGCCCCTTATAGCACGGGTGATACGCTCTATTCCGGCCTGGTTGGGAAGGTTTCTGATCCCTGGAACTATTTTCCCGAGAACACCGACCCTGAAAGGTCACGCCGAGCACATTTGATGTTCAAGCGGGCCGCGGACTTGATCTCCTCTCTCGACACGACGCGGCCGGTGATGACTCAGGGCGGACCTTACACCGAGGTCGAGGGTGCTACGCGATATCTCTGCTACAACTTGGACCTGCAGGAGAGGGAGGAGTTTTTCGGCTACTGGGCGCGCAGCGGCAGACCAAAAGCGCTGTGGATCACGGAGTTCGGAGTGCCCTTCCAGAGCTTCTACTTCATCCGCAAAAATGCACACCAGTTGCCCGACTCAGGGATTCCTCTCCCTACAATCTATGTCGAAGCTGCGGCGCGTCTCTTTGGCGACCAAGTCTACCTAGACGTGCCAGACGACACCCTGAAGCAGTGGCCGCAGACTCAGTACATGACGGCCCGGGATCACATCCCCTCCTCGGTCTACCAGCGCCTAGTGGGCGAGCAGGTTACTGCGATCTGGAGGGCTTGGCGCACTTATGGCGTATCCGCGGCCACGCACTACGTCTTCGTCGATGGATTTATGCCCATAGCGGGAGTAGATCATCCACCCGCTTCGCGCTATCACTTCAGCAACCGCATCGACCCGCGGCGGCCTGGCTACAGCCGGGTTGTCTTTCCTGAGAATGCGCACGCATCGCCCATGCTGGGGGTTGACCAGATCCTCTTGGCGGGCATGGCCTATCTGAAGAGCGTCAGTCCGCTGCTGGCCTATATCGGCGGACCAGATGGACATTTCACGAGCAAGGATCACCTTTATTATGCGGGTGCGCCGGTGAGGAAGGCGGTGATCGTTCTCAACGACTACGACGATCCCGCATTCGTAAACGGCCAGTGGCAGTTGCTCGACGGCGCCGGAAAAGCTCTGCTTTCTGGTCCAATCCACGGCACGGTCAAGCCCGGGGAGCGGGCCCTGACCGATTTCCCCATCAACTTCGAGGCCCCGGCTGTGGCGGAGCGAACGGATTACAGCTTAACGATCAAGCTGACGGCCAATCTACCCGGCACTCTTGAAGATCGATTCGCCATCACGGTTTTCCCGCCTCACAAGTCCAAGCCACTGTCTTTTGCCGGTAAGATCTGGCGGCTTAACGCCAGCTACGACCGGTCGAACGATCACGAGCATTTCGAGTGGAACAATGAAACTGCAAACTTCCTGAAGGCAGCTGGCGTCCAGTCCCAGCTCGTGCCGGGCCTCAAACAGTTCGGGTCTGCGGCGGTACCAAAGCCAGGCGATTTGCTGATCATCCCGCGGCGATATTTGGAAGTCGGTCCGGACGGTCCGCAGTTCAATGCGCGCCTGCTCGAGGAGATGGATATTGACCGGTTGGTTGAGCAGGGGCTGCGGGTGATCGTGTTCGAGCAGGACACGCCGAACATCTTCGGCATGAACACGGAGGACGTCCGTCCTCGCCGCGTGTTCATGGCGGCGAACGGGCACCCTGTCTTCTCGGGCCTCCGGCCAAGCGACCTGACCTATTGGACCGGAGAGAGTGATCTTCAGTTGGCGATGTCCCCCATCAGCATGAGTCCTAAAGAGTTCCCCGAAAGGATCGCGCACGTCAGCAATACGAACGCAGTGGCAAGTCGTACTCTGGTTCGCCCGCAGGTCGGGGCTGTCCGAGCGCTGGCCGTGAGTGGCTTCGACCTCGCGGAATCACCGCTGCTGGAAGTAACCCGCGGCAAGGGACGCATATTGTTTTGCCAGCTCGACGTCTCTAACAGGTATGGCACCGATCCCGCGGCTACTCAGATCGTGGACAACATGTTCGAGTATATGATAACAGTTGCTGAGCCCGACCCGGACAAGTCATTGGTCGCTCACCTGCCCGTAGATGGGAACTTTGTGATCGCCCGCAAGCAGGTATTTCGCGCAGCCAAGCCAGTCGGTCCCGACGGATGGGGGATCACGCAAGGAGACTTATTTTTCCGTGAGTCCATCTACGAGAACAACTGGGTAACGGAGAGGTTGCCGGACATCGCGGTGCCGGTGCTGGCGTCGCCCCCCCGGGGAGGGTTGCCGCAGGTAGTGACGAGCGACCCAGTGACCGGGCGCTATCAGTTGACGCTGGACGAAGCCGATTTCAAAACGGGCTGGATGAAGCGAAAGGTGGCGTGGCTGCGTAGCGCGCTCATCGTAAATCAGGGTGGCAGTCAGTTGGACGGCCCGGCCTTCAGATATCAGGGCGATGCCGTGCGCCTGTATCCCATCATCTGGCTGGAGGACTTCGTCGATCCGTATTTGGCTGACATGGTCTAGCTTAGCTCAGCTAGGCACGAGGTCGCCCCCGCAGAAACGCCTGCCAAGCTGGAGGAGTCCTGCGTGCGTGTAACTGTAAAGGCATTTCTTGCGCCGTTCAGGAACTTTTCAAAAAAGTCATCTGTGCGAAAGAAAGCGTCCACCTCCATGCCGACCGCCATAAAGGTCTTTCGGTATTCGTCATTACGAAGCTTTCGCAAGCGCTCGTCGGAACCCATTATTACCACATGTGCTCGGACTGTGGCCTCAACTAGCTAGCGTAACCCTCGGGATCTCGCTACACTTCGCGCACCAGATGGGACTCCGTAAAATCGGTCCTCCCTAGTCGGCGTGTCATCAGACGGAGTTGAGTCAGTTTCTCTTCCAAGGTCATCGGTAGATTCCTTTCGGTCTTTCAAGATGAAGGCATCGTAGCCGAGCAAGGACAACGGGTCGGTGGTGAGTTGATTGAGTTTCGGGTCGCGCAACTGCAAGGGAGGCTGCGGCTCACGGGGAGTGGCGATCTGGTGCACGAGATTTGCCACGTAATCAGCGCCAAAAGCGCGGGCGGCGAGAGCTTTTTCGAGGGCGGCGGTGATCTGCTCAGGGCCATAAGCGCGAAACAAAGCGAGCAGTTCCTGAAGCTGGCAGAGGAGGGAGCGGTCTGAGTCAGCCAGCCCGCTCAGGTAAGCTTCGACTGTTTCCGCCGGGCAGACGCCCTGGAGCAGTTTCAGCAGTCATTGTTGTGCTTCAGAACGTACGGCTGCCGGGCGATGATCGAGCAACTCTTTTTGGAAGCGTTCGCCGCCCAGCGTGCGGCCGCGTCGCCAGCAGCGTGCATAGCGGACGATTTCCGCCCCTTGCTGATCATAGAGGGTGACCGAGGAGGCATCGCCCTTGGCGGTCAGGTGCTGCCCGATGAAGCGGGGCGGAGCGCAGTAACGGTTGGCGTCGAAATGCCAGCGCAGATCCTTGTACACGAAGACGGTGGCCGTGTCGCGGTAGTCAGGGGTGAGGGCCGGCAAGGGGCGCAAGGTGTCGGGACGGAAGCGGTCGCAGGGGCGCTGGCGGGTTTCCCGATGCAGGCGGACGTTGGCCACCTCATCCAGCCATTGCCGCACTTGGCGGTTCACATCTGTGAGATCGGCGAAGGTGCGCAGCGGCCAGAAGTTGGAGCGTAGATAGGCGACGCCACCTTTCTCCACTTTGCCTTTTTCCCAGCCCGCCCCGGGATTGCAGGCATGGGGATAAAAACCGTGCTCGCGGGCGAAGGCCAGGAAGCGCGGCTGGAAGCGCACCAGACGGCCATCGTGTTCGGCGACGGCGGTGAGTAGATTATCGTACCAGCACTCACGGCTCACCCCATTAAAAGCTGCGAAGGCGTGCTGGTGGCAACGCGCAAAGCTTTCGAAACTCTGGCTGTGGGTGAACTCGACGTAGAGCATGCGGCTGTGGGCTTCGATCAGGCAGAAGGCATAGAGCTTGCGTTTATCACCCTGATAATCGAGCGCTCCGAAGTGGCCCCAGTCGATCTCGAAGCGCTCGCCGGGGGCCGGGTTCCATGCGCAGGAAGGCGCGGGGTGCGGAACGGGACGCACGCACCTGCTGCAAGTGATCGCGCAGGATGGTGTGACCGCCGGCATACCCGACAGCTTGCAAACGCTGGAGAATGACGGTGCCCGGGGCGTGCGGGTCCTGCTCAAGCAGTTCGCTGATCAGCGGCTTGAAGGGATCGAGCTTGCTGGGACGAGGACGGCGGACCGGCGAAGGCACGGGAGTCACGCGATACTTTTTCACAGTGCGGGCGGCCAAGTGGAGCTGCCGGGCGATGCGGCGCATCGACCAATGCTCGCCGCCGGCGAGGCGATGAATTTCGTTGATCTGCTCAAGGCTCAGCATGGATGCGGTTATAAACCGGCGAGAGGAGCTGCGCCAGAGGCGTGTTGTTGGCAAGACGCCGGAGGCGAGGGCACGGGGTGGACAGGAGATTGAAAAATCAGTAGTTGGCAGGCAGCCAAGTTGTTGTTTGCAAGGTGCCTTGCGGTGGGACCGAAAAGCCAAACCTCTGCCACAGAACGCTTTAGATCCACAGCCAAGTTGTTGTTGGCAAGATTCAGCAAGCGCCGCTTTTGGTCACGGCGTTGCTGCCGCTGGCGATTACGTTCCACTTGCTGAGGGTGGTTCAGACGGTATTGTTTCCAATAGCTAGGGTGAGCCTCGCGCCACTTGTGCGCACTCTCCCGGCAGACCTCCCGGTAAAGGGAGTCGACAGCGACCTGATGCCGGTGATAATTGCGCCGGCGCTGCCGCTGGCACTCAGGCTGGCTGCAAATGAGTTGCTGGGGATGATATGGGGCAGGCTGAAAGACTTGGTGACAATAAAGACAGCGGCGATCACTCATCAGGAGGCTCCGAATCAGAATGCGATGGAGTCATTCTGTTCGGAACCATCACTAAACTTGTGTCAGCACCGGCCTGAAAGGGAGCGAATTCTACAGGGTTGGAGGGAGGCCACTCGGATGAGAAGGCCGTTATCGGCGAAGTGGTTTAGCTAGCTGAAGACATGGCGCCAGCTTATTGAATCGATTGGAACGTTTCTGACGACACGTTTCTGAACAACTACTTGACGCAGCAAGGCATGGGTGGCACAATCGCCGCCGGACGCCAACCGATGAGGTGATGGATGAACCATCTGGTGATTGCGGTTTTACTCATCGTCTCCATAAACAGTTCCGCGCAAAACTCATCTTTGAAGCCCGAAACCTGCACCGTGCAGGGTATAGTGACGGCAGTCGCTGCGCATGCGCCGCTCAAGTCTGCGTGGGTCGCACTGAGGGAGGTGCCTGCCGAGGACCAATCCTCCAAACAAGGCCCGGAAGACGGAGTTTTCAAGGAAATCACCGATGCCAACGGGCGTTTCGTCATCAACGGCGTACCCCCCGGCAAATACCGATTCCGCGCCGGCAAGACCGGCTAC
>Ga0187784_10002491_pt1 | contig 14755 bp, 16 predicted proteins | sample 1015_SJ02_MP15_2_FD_132964 | JGI IMG/M metagenome (GOLD analysis project Ga0187784, IMG submission 132964) | Tropical peat soil microbial communities from peatlands in Department of Meta, Colombia - 1015_SJ02_MP15_20_MG | ecosystem: Environmental > Terrestrial > Soil > Wetlands > Peat | place...
CGCGCCCAGCGCCGCACCCTCGTGCACGGCGAGGATGTCCACGGGAAGCCCGGTCGCGTCGGCGAGCGCCTGCATCCATACAGCGCTCCTCGTGCCCCCGCCGCTTGCAACGATCCGCTTTGCGCCGACGCCAGCGCGCTCGAGCATTTGGCGTACGACGAACCCGCTTGCCTCGTAGGCGGCGCGCTCGACGGCCGTCGCGTCGTGGGCGATGTCGAGCCCGAACAGGCTGGCACGGAGGGTGGGGTCGTGAAACGGCACGCGCTCCCCCCGCAGGTATGGCAGCCATACCGGAACGTGGTCCGGGCGGCCGACGCGCTCGGGGAGCGGTACCGGGTGTCCGAGGCTCGGGTGCGCTGCCCCGCCTCCGGCGATGGACCGAACCCAGTCGATGAAGAGCCCCCCGGCGTTACTTGGGCCACCGACGAGCACCCGGTCGGGCACGGTGTGGGGTACGGTCCACAGCCCCGGGACCTCGAGCCACTCGCCCACGACTATCCAGGCCACGAGTGTCGCGCCGCAAATTACGAAGACGTCCCCGACATCCTCCGCGCCGGACACGATCTGGTCGCACAGGGCGTCGACCGCGCCAGCAGCGAGCGTCGCCCCGGTCCCCGCCACGGTCCCCGCTGCTTCGCCCATGGGGACGACCATGGGCAGCTGCTCGAGCTTCACACCCAGCTCGGTCAGCAGCTCCTTGTCCCATTCCCCTGCCTTGAGGAGGGGCCCGAGAGAAATTGCCATGGCAGTGTCGATGGCTGGGACTCGCCCGAGGGCGAAGTTGGCGACAGCTTGTGCCGGCCAGTAACCGGTAGCTTCCGGGGCCTCCTTCGCTGCCCAGCGCAAGAAGCCCACCGCGTCGGGCATGTCCGTGACCGCCTCCCCGGCCACCGCAACGTCGCCCTCCGTGCGACCGCGGGCGTCTCCGTAGAGAAGGCCTGCCGACTGGGGCTGCCCGCGCTCGTCCACCACGGTGAGCGAGGGCACCATGCCGCAGACGCACACCGCCGAAATCTCGAGCTCGGGGCTCACCTCGGCCAACGCCGTCATAGGCCCGAGGCGCCAGGCGCGTGCGGCGTCATGCTCCAGACGATCGGGGGCGGTGGCGAGAAGTGGGTGTGCAACCCGTGCTCGGGCGAGCACGTGACCGTCTTCGTCGACAGCTACCGCCTTCACCGAAGTCGTCCCGATGTCGATGCCGGCAGTCACAGAATCGGACACCGCATCCAAGATGGGCCTCCCTACGGCCGACCGATAGAGCCAAAGGACCATCCACTGGCGGTTTCGAGAACCGGGTGGAGGACGTCCTCCCTAGTCACGGACGAAAATTCGGCGCCCTCGGCGGTGCCCTCGGCAGCAGTGCCCTCGGCAGTATCTGATTTCATGACATCGGAGACATCCTGGTAGGGGGATATGTCAAGACATAGGAGACAACCCTTACCCCCCGAGGACCATCGCCCCTGGATCGACTCCGCACCGCGTCCGACACTCGAAGCAGGAGAAGGAGGTGCGTAATGGCCATTTTGGTGACCTATGGCTCGAAGCGCGGCGGGACCGAAGGGCTGGCCAAGATGGTGGCTGACGACCTGCGTGAGGAGGGGCTCCAGGTGGAGCTGCTCCCTGCCCGCCAGGTACGGGACGTCACCGACTACGAGGCAGTGGTGGTGGGGGGAGCCCTCTACGCCTTTCGCTGGCACAAGGACGCCAGGCGCTTTGTCAAGCGGAACGTCGCAGCCCTCCGTGCGCGTCCGACCTGGTTTTTCGCCAGTGGGCCGCTCGACGACTCGGCCACGACAAAGGAGATCCCGCCGGTCAAGGGAGTCCAGGCGCTGATGGAACGGGTCGGTGCCAAGGGGCACATCACCTTCGGTGGTCGTCTGCTTCCCGACGCCAAAGGCTTCCCGGCATCGGCCATGGCCAAGAAGGCGTCCGGCGACTGGCGCGACGCCGGCCAGGTCCGAGCCTGGGCGGCGTCGGTAGCCCGCGAGATCCGAGCTCCGGCGCCAGCCGCCCGTAGGTAACCGGCCCTGAAAGGCAGAGCGCCCGCGGTGCCCTGACTTCGGGACGCCGTTGCTCGGAGTCGTGCAGCACCTTGGCCAGTGCCCCGGACTCGCTGATTGGTGTTGTGAGCGAAGCCGTACTTGCAGCGCTCAACGCAGCACCGGGTTGAATCCAGGTGATCAGTGCCGGAGCCGACAATCCGTAAGGGCTAGGCGCGCCGAGAACCGTAGACGCCCACCTGACGCGAGCAGACGTTGACGCGCTTGACATGCGGACGTTGACCTCTGGTGTCACCTTTCCATAGAATTCATCGTACGATGAATTCTATGGAAAGGACTCGAGGTGAGCCAGCGGTCCTGGCGATGGTGGTGAAGGAGCTGCGCCAGCTCAAGCGCGATCGTCGCACCCTGGCGATGATGGTCTTTCTGCCAGTCCTCCTCATCGTGGTCTTCGGCTATGCGGCGAGCTTCACTGTGACCAAGATCCCGACCACGGTGGTCGGGCCGGACGCACCGGCTGTGGCTGCTCACCTGCCGCCCCCCTTTTCCTTGTCGCGAGTGCTCGCCCATGGCACTGAGGCAGAAGCGGTCGCCGTCCTCCGCGACGGCGACACTCCAGCTGCCGTCTTCGCCGCTAGGGCGCAGACGCGGGTACTCCTCGACGGAAGCTCGCTGTTTACCGCCCAGGCGGCTCTGCGCTCTCTCGCCCGGCTCGAAGGATCGGGACACGTCGGGCTCAGGCCGGTCGTCCAGGTGCTCTTCAACCCCGGGCTCAAGACCTCTGACGTGATGGTGCCCGGGCTCGCTGCCCTCATCCTCCTCTTCATCGGGACCGTCATCACCAGCCTGGGCGTGGTGCGAGAGCGGCAATCGGGCACCCTCGAGCAGCTCGCCGTCATGCCGCTGCGGCCGACAGATGTCTATCTGGGCAAGATCGCCCCCTACTTCGCCGTCGGGGTTCTCGACATGGTGATCGTGGTGGCAGCCGGAGTGGGGCTCTTCGGCGTGCCTTTCGCCGGTTCGATCGCCCTGTTCGCCCTTGGTGCCGTGCTCTTCCTCTTCGTCGCCTTGGGCGTCGGCGTGCTCATCTCCAGTCTGTCGCAGAACCAGGGCCAGGCCATCCAGCTCGCCCTCATGGTCCTTCTTCCCCAGATCATGCTGTCCGGGCTGATCTTCCCCCTCTCGTCGATGGCGCCCGGGGTGCGTTGGATCGGCTATGTCCTTCCCCTCACGTACTTCGTCGAGATCGCTCGTGGGGTGATGCTGCGTGGAGCTCCGATCGGCGCCCTATGGCGGCCGCTTCTCTATCTGGCTCTCCTCGGCGCGGTGGTGGTGGGGTTGGCCACCTTGCGATTCCGACGCATGCTCTCTCCTGCCCACCCGCGCCGCCGCTCTGACCGGACGAGCGTGCCGAAGCCGGCGACATGAGCTGGGGTGTGTCAGAGGTCGGTGTCCGTTTCGGTCGCGTGCGCGCCCTCGACGGCGTGTCGATGGACGTCGCCGACGGACAGGTGACCGCTGTTGTCGGTGGGGATGGGTCGGGGAAGTCGACGCTTCTCCACGTAATCGTGGGCTTGTTGGATGCGAATGTCGGAGAGGTCCGCCGCCCACCTCCCCACCAGGTCGGCTACTCGGCCGCCGGTTCGGGGATCTACCCGGACCTGTCGGTCGAGGAGAACCTGCTCTTCTCGGCGGCCGCCTATGGGCTGTCGCCCGCCGACGCTCGGGCGCGGGCAGAGCCCTTTCTCGACCGAATGGACCTCACCGGTGCTCGCCACCGGTTAGGGGGACAACTTTCGGGGGGCATGCGCCAGAAGCTCGGTGTGGTGCGAGCCATGCTCCACCGCCCGGCACTGCTGGTGCTCGACGAGCCCACCACCGGTATCGATCCCGTCAGCCGTGCCGATGCGTGGTGGTTGATCTCTCTGGCCGCCGCCGAGGGGGCGGCCGTGGTTCTGGCGACCACCTACGTCGAAGAGGCGCAGCGAGCCGCTTCGGTGCTGCTCCTCGAGAATGGCCGGGTTCTCGCGTCCGGGCCGCCGGCCGACATCGTGGAGGGGCTGCCCGGTGAGGTTCGATCCCTGTCTTCTCGGCCGCCGGCCGGCGAAGCAGCCCGATCCTGGCGACGTGGCCGCAGCTGGCGCCTGTGGTCCCCTGAGCGCGAACCCTCCCAGGTCGACGAGGGCGAGCCGGTCGTGCCCGACCTCAACGACGCCGTGGTGGTTGCTTCGCTGCGGCGGGACCTCGCCGAGCCCTCCGGCGCCGAATGACTGTCCTGGCACGTGCCTGCGCCGTCAGCCGGAGCTTCGGGTCGTTCCTCGCCGTCGACCGGGTGGACCTCGAAGTCGAACAAGGGGAGGTGGTCGGGCTTCTCGGGGCCAACGGGGCCGGCAAGACGACGGTGATCCGGCTCCTGCTGGGGCTCCTCGCCCCCAACCTCGGGGAGGTAGCGCTATTCGGCGAGCCACCTTCTGCGAGGACCCGGCGACGCTTGGGATACGTGCCTCAGGGCCTGGGGCTCTACGACGACCTCACTCCGGCCGAGAACCTGCACTTCGCCCGATCCGTCTTCGGGACGAACATCGGTGGGCAAGATGTCGTGGTCGCCGACTCGCGCCTCACAGTGGGCGAGCTTCCCCTCGGGCGCCAACGTCAGGCCGCCTTCACCGAGGCACTCGACCACGATCCAGATCTTCTGGTCCTCGACGAACCCACCTCGGGCGTGAGCCCGCTCGCCGCCGCGCGGCTGTGGGAGACGATCCGCGACGCCACCGACGCCGGGGCCGGGGCGCTCGTGACCACCCACAACCTCGAAGAAGCTGAGCAGTGCGACCGCCTCGTCGTCATGGCCGGGGGACGGGTCGTCGCCGCCGGAACGGTCGACCACATCGTGGGAAGAGCCCGCTCGGTTGTCGTCGATGCCGACGAGTGGACTGCTGCCTTTGCCGCGCTACAGCGGGCCGGGATTCGCGCCGCCCTTGTCGGAACGACCCTTCGGATCCCCTCGTCGACGGCCACGGTCGTCCGAGGCGCGCTCGGCGGGATCGGCGCCCGTCTCCAGGAAGTCCCGGCCACCTTGGAAGAGCGCTTCCTCGAGCTCGTGGCACCCAGTGCGGGCGGCAGCGACACATGAGCCCGCGGACCGGGCGGCGAGCAGGCGAGAGTGGCACCAGGGAAGCCGTCCTCGAGGCGGCCAGGGAACGGTTCGCCGATCTGGGTTATGACGGAGCCACCATCCGGGCCATCGCCGCCGACGCCGGTGTCGACTCTGCCCTCGTCCACCACTTCTACGGGACGAAGGAGCAGCTGTTTGCCGAGGCGGTCGGCTTCCCCGCCGTGCCGAGCGAAGTTCTGGCCAAGGTGATGGAAGGGGGTCTCACCAAGCTCGGCGACTCCGTCATTCGCTCCATACTCACGCTGTGGGAGACCGACGATGGCGCCGAGAGGATCGCTGCCCTGCTGCGCTCGGCGGTGGCAAACGAATCGGCGATGAGGATGCTCCGCGAATTCCTCACTTCCGCCATCCTGCGTGTCGTCGCCATCCGGCTCGAGGTTGCTGATGCCGAGTTCCGTGCATCGCTGGTCGCCAGCCAGCTCCTCGGGCTGGCCATGGCACGCTACGTGTTCCAACTCCGGCCGCTGGCTTCCGCTTCCCTGGAAGAAATCGCCAACGCCATCGCGCCGACCCTTCAGCGGTATCTCACCGGGCGGATCAGTTCGGCGTAAATCGGCAGTCGAGGCACCTTGCCCGCCTGTACCAGCTCACCGAGCGCCATGATCAGCACCTCGGTGCGATCGACGGCGAAGGAGGGGATCACGACCGTACTGCCGTGACGCGCCGTCTGCACGATCGCGTCAACCATCCGCTCGAGCGCCCCGGCGGCTGGCTCGTGGACGCGGTTGCCGTAGGTGGACTCGACGACGATGACGTCGGCCGACGACGGCGTCGCCGGGGATGCAGGATCGGATGGTGCGGCCGTCCGACATCGCCGCTGAAGAAGAGGCTCCGAGGATCCCCCCATCGACGGTGACGTCGGCGCTCGCTGAGCCCGCGATGTGCCCGGCCGACAGGAGCTCGGCGTAGATGCCCGGTGCCGCTTCGACGGGCGTCTCGCATGCGACGGGGCGGAACAGATCGAGCGCGGCCGCCGCGTCGTCTCTCGTGTAGAGGCAGAGCGCGCCGATGCTTGGAGAAGCCCTTCGCGTTGGCATAGGCGGCCTCCTCCTCCTGCGGGTGGGCGGCGTCCAGCAGTACGATCCCGGCCAGTTCGGCGGTCATCGACGTGGACACGATCGCCCCCGAGAAGCCTTCCCGAACGAGAGCCGGGAGATAGCCGCAGTGATCCACGTGGGCGTGGGTGAGGACCACGGCGTCGATCGACGACGGATCAACGGGGAACTAGGCCCAGTTTCGCTGCCGCTGGGCGCGCAGGCCTTGGAACAGTCCGCAGTCCACGAGGATCCGTCCGGTGCCCGTCTCGAGCAGGAACCGGCTGCCCGTGACGGTGCCGGCGGCACCGAAGAACGACAGGACCGGGGGTGTCCCATCCCGACAGCCTGAGAGGTCGCCGAGCCATTGAGGTGGGCCAGGAAAACCTCGGTCGCAAGGGAACGTCGGGGCCGAGAAGCCGGCCTCCAGAAAGATTCAAGGGGGACCTTTTACCCTGGCTCGCGTTCGGATGGAGAGCCAAGAGTTAGGTGTGAAGTGCACGCGGTCACGGCTCGTGTTGGACTTGTCGGTGGTTCGTCACCAGTACGCTCGTCTGACGCAGTCACTGAGAGACGCGGAAATTCACTTTGCAGTAAAGTGCCTCCCAGAGGCGCGCGTACTCGCGGCATTGGCTGAGATGGGTTGCGACTTCGAGGTCGCCTCTGCAGGCGAGATCCAGCTGCTGCTCGATGCCGACCTTTTGAGGGATTCGGTTATCTTTAGCGCGCCGATCAAACCTTCAAGCGAGATCGCTTTCGCTCGAGACTCAGGAATCCGGCGGTTTGTGGCCGATTCCTCTGAGGAGATCGAGAAGATCGCCACCACGGCGCCCAATAGCGAAATTCTCCTGAGGCTTGGTGTGGATGCCTCTGGAAGCCTTATGCCACTTTCGGAAAAGTTTGGGCTTGAAGCGGACGCCGCTGTCACGCTTGGGGCTCGAGCAGTCGAACTAGGGCTGACCCTTGCCGGAATGAGTTTCCACGTCGGCTCGCAGGCAGAAGACGTAGCTGTCTGGGCGAAGGCGTTCGACGTGGTCGGTTTCACGATGGAACGGCTTGCAGAGCGAGGTCGATTCATCGAACAGGTCGACATTGGTGGGGGCATGCCCGCTCCTTATCATCCTGGGGTTCCCAGTCTGGAGGAAGTCGGTGCAGTCATAGAAGAGGCGCGTCGTTGTCTTCCATACCCGATACGCCTCTTGGCAGAGCCTGGTCGCTGCTTGGTTGCAACCGCAGGCAAGCTTTATGCCAACGTGGTTGGGACAGCAATGCGACGTGGGGTGCGTTGGATCTACGTCAACACGGGTGTGTACCATGGCCTTGCCGAATCCAACCCAGGAATAGGTGGCCTGTCCTTCCCTGTGACCGCCATCACGTCAGATCGTGCCGCACGTGACTCTGTCCAAAGCACCATTGCTGGCTACAGCTGTGACGGTACCGACGTGATCGCCCGAGACGTAGCGCTACCGAGTTGCCTCAGGAGTGGTGACACCCTCGTCTTCGAGGATGCGGGCGCATACTCGCTGAGCTACGTGACCAACTTCTGCGGGATTAGCGGTCCCAAGGTCGAGATTGTCGATGGAGGGTCGGCCCTTCCTTCAAACTTATGACGTGTGGCTCTAACGCCTGAGCCAAGGTTGGCTCGCCGAGGTCGTTCAACTCGTATCGTGCCCGTCGTAAGGGCTGCCGCAATCGGATGAGTCGGCCCAAGTCGAATGGCGTCCCGCACACCACCACGTCACAGTCGACGTTTTGAATCGTCGCCTCAAGATCTCGAATCTGCTGGGCTGAGTAACCCATGGCGGGAACAACCCGCCCGATCCGGGGAAAGCTTTCGAAGACATCCACGAGGGATCCCACTGCAAACGGACGGGGATCAACGATGTCGGCACGCTGTGCCCTGGCGGCAACGGTTCCGGCCCCGAACGCGGCGCCTCCGTGCGTGAGACTCGGACCGTCTTCGACCACTAGGACCCGTGCACCTTCGAGGCTGGGGCCGGGATCGAGGACGACCGGTGAGGCCGCATGTACCACCACTGCCGTCTGGTTGATCTTCCGGATGTTCTCTTCGATGGTCAGCACGTCGTGGTGGTCTGCACTGTCGACCTTGTTGATCACGATGATGTCGGCTAGCCGAACGTTGACTTCAGCCGGATAGTACGCAACCTCATGACCCGGGCGCAGTGCATCGGCGACCGTGATGTGGACATTGGGCACGAAGAACGGTGTGTCGTTGTTGCCGCCATCCCACACTATGACGTCTGATTCGGCCTCGGCATGTTCGAGGATTTCTCGGTAGTCGACTCCGGAGTACACGAGCAATCCACGTCTCACCGGTTCCTCGTACTCTTCCCGCTCCTCGATCGTCGGCTCTGCACGATCTATATCGGACAATGTCGCAAAACGCTGGCATCGCATTTTCTCGAGATCCCCATATGGCATGGGGTGACGAACCAAGGCCACCGTGAAGCCCGCTTCTCTGAACAGAGACGAGACATACCGGCTTGTCTGGCTCTTGCCGGAACCAGTACGAACAGCACACACCGCGATCACCGGCACATCCGCTCTCAGGGCGGTCCTCGAGGGATTGAGGAGTTGGAAGTCAGCGCCAGCACTCACCACGACTGAGGCTTTGTGCATGACGTCTTCGTAGGAGAGATCCGAGTAGGCGAGGATCACTTGGTCGACTTCATCACGGCGGATGATCTCGGGTAGTTCAGCCTCGGGGTAGATCTGGATGCCTTGCGGGTAGCGGGACCCTGCCAGGGAAGCAGGGTATATCCGGTGATCGATCCCAGGAATCTGGCTTGCGGTGAACGCTACTACCGTGATATCGGGATTGTCCCGAAAGGCCACGTTGAAATCGTGAAAATCGCGGCCGGCGGCACCCATGATCACAATTCGACGCATCAAGCCACATCCAGTCGCTCAGGAATGGGGCGCGAACGAACAGTTTCCTGGCGCGCTGTGCATCCTGGTAAATCAGGGGCCGATGCCACGCATCAAGGCCTCTGCATCAGCGCGGGCAGGACAACTCGGGGTGCACTCGGTCGCAAAGTGCGATGTGAACAAACTTTGCCCCTGGAAGCACCTGCAGCGCTGAGTAACCTCCCCGCTGGCGATGGCCAACCTTCCCACGATGAAATCACGCCGAGCTCCTTGGCTCCGATTGTCACGCAGATCATTCCATACGCGCCTGACCGTTTCGTAAGTTCTTTCGAACGTGGAATGGACTGACTTTTGGTTGCAAGACCCTCGAGCAGGAGCCTGTTCATGGACCACGGAGCCGGCGGATCGAATACTCTCCCTGACTGACAAGCCTTCGCCGCCCTGCCCGCCCCGCCGCCAGCCAGCAACTTTGCGTCGGCGAGGAGGGTTTGGGGGACCTTCGACCCTGGAGCGCCATGAGTACCGCATACATAGCTGCAGAGAGTCGAACTCTCCTTCTGCGGGAGGCATGTCAGTGAGGCTTGTGGTTGCCTTCGGGGGCAACGCCCTGCTCCGGCGCTCGGAACCACCGGATGCCGAGCATCAGCTTCACAATGTCGCCATCGCCATCGAGGACCTCGTCGCCTTGGCGGCTCACCATCAGCTGGTCGTAACGCACGGCAACGGCCCTCAGGTCGGCCTCCTGGCCCTCCAGGCTGCGGCGTACTCGGACGTGGCACCGTATCCACTGGACATGCTTGGGGCCGAGTCCGAGGGCCTCGTAGGTTACGTTCTCGAGCAGGCATTGGGGTCTCGACTCCCAGACCAGAAGATCGCCACCCTACTGACCCAGGTGGAGGTGGCCGGCGATGACCCGGCGTTCTATATGCCGACCAAGCCCATCGGACCAACATATGCCTTTCAGGAAGCTGAGCGGTTGCGCCGTGAGCGCGGGTGGTCCTTTGTCCGGGATACCTCGGGAATGCGACGCGTCGTTGCTTCCCCCACTCCTCTGCGCATCAGAGAGTTAGCCGTGATCCAACTGCTCGTCGATGCTGGCGTCATCGTGATCTGCGCGGGTGGTGGTGGTATTCCCGTGGTCATCGACGCATATGGATGGGTCAAGGGAGTTGAAGCGGTCATCGACAAAGACCTGTCGGCTGCTCTCCTGGCCGAGGAGCTCGGTGCAGATGGCCTCTTGATGCTCACCGACGTTGATGGCATCTATGAACATTGGGGCTCACCGGGATCGAGACGACTCGTATGTGCCCCTCCTGTCGCTATTTCGCCGCTCGGCCTACCAGCGGGAAGTATGGGTCCGAAAGCAGAGGCAGCATCCCGGTTCGCGAGTAGAACGGGGCATTGTGCCTATATCGGCGCGCTTGGACATGGCGTGGAGATCCTCGGAGGCCAAGCGGGAACGTGCATCGATCAATCAGTGGGTGCGGCCGTGTGGAGCGGGTGCTCAGAATGCTGAGAGCGTGAAGCCGATGATCTTGGAGTCCTGTCAACAGCACCTGGATCTTCGACGCGGATCGTATGGATCCTCACCAGGCGTGGCCGGCGGAGGCTGGCGTCCGTACTACGGGCTTGATCTCGATCCGAGCTCCGAGATCTTTGTCCTCGTGCTCAACCCAGAGGGGACGCGCCTTGTTCGTTCCTGGAGGCGTCTCGAGACAGGCCGTGCCCTTTACGACAATGCGCACACCATGGAGCTCTCTGCCGAGGACGTCAGGGCCACGTCCTCTGTCTGACTCGCACCAGAAGGTTGGGCACAGATCACAGCACAAGGACTGCATACCCGTTCATCGCTCCATTCCCGGCGCCAATCCACAGGAACGCAATGAGGTCCCCTTCGTGCACTCGCCCCGAGCGTCGGTCCTCGTCGAGCAGGATGAGGGTGCTCGCTGCCGAGGTATTGCCGTAGTAGTCGACCCCTATCGGGACTCGCTCGAGGGGCAGCCCCAGCATGTTCGCCGCTTGACGGACGACCACGCCATTTGCCTGATGGAGATACCAGCGGGCGACGGCGTCGGCCGCAAAGTCTCCTCCCACTGCGGGCTTGATGGCGGTGGGCCAGTCCTCTTTCAGCATCTCGAAGTTGCGTGTCATGAGCGGGACGAAGACCTCTGCCACCTTGACGCCGTCCATCAGAAAGACGTTGTCGGCGACGTTGTCGGGCGAGGTGTGATTGAGACAGCCACCTGCCGGATAGGTGACGAGCGCCACTTCTGGATCGGTTTCGTAACGGGCCGAGAGCAGCCCCCGGACCCGATCATCGGGGTGGCGGCGGGCCGATCCGAACACCAGTGCGCCGGCTCCGTCGGCGAACATTAGGGGGGCGAGCCAACCCATGCCGCTCGGGTGCTTGTAGTAGTAGTCGTGGACCTCGGGCCCGAAATAGCCCGAGGGGCAGTTGCTGGCCACCACCAGGGCCGTGGCCGGTGCCTCGCAGACGAGGGAGGCGGCGGCCGTGCGAAAGGCGGGAGCCAGGCCGGCACAGCCCAAGTTGTGGTGGACCAGCTCCACGTCGCGTCGCAGACCGATCTCGTTGACCAGGTAGCGGAAGTGGTCCTGGCACATGATTGTGTCGGGGGTCGAGGTGACGTGCACGAACAGATCGACCTCTCCTGGGGCGATCGCCGCGTCCTCGAGGGCCGAGCGCGCCGCTCGCAGCGCCAGATCCCCGTCGTAGAGTCCGCCGTCGGCTCGGCTACGCTTGCGCCGCCCGCCGAACTCGTAATCCAGCCGGCGCTCGTGGATGGAGAGATGGCGCACGACCCATTCGGGCTCGAGCAACCTCCCGTCCGGGCGAGCGGGACGGAGATAGCGAAGGATCTCTTCGTTGCTCACCCGGTGCTCAGGCAGATACGAGCCGACGCCACGGACCGACACCGTCACCTCTGAGCCCAGCGTGGGAATGAGGGAATGGTGCATCGACCCTCCGATCCTGGGCTTGCTCAACTGGCTCCCCGACGGGTGCTCGCCGAGCTCAGCCAAGGACGGATCGGGCCTCGTGGGAAGAGTCGGAGGTCCCAATGGCCGGGATCGAGAAGCGGTCGAAGTAACACTCGAACCGCAGCAGTGATCCATTGTTGGAATGGATACGAAGGCGACGGGTGATCGGCGGTTCACCTACAGGCGTCACTCCTCCCTGGGAGGGACTTTGGTGGGCACAGACGAGGACCAACGGCCCGTGTCCGGGCCCTGTGCCGGGGGCATCTTGAGGCCCGGACAATGAGAGGCGACCCGCCCGGTTCCTCTTCGTCTGGGGCGGCTCCTGGACGAACCCCTCCTTCTCCAGGAGTCGCGCCGTCGCAACGGCTGGGCCTGCATGAGCGTCCGCTGAGCAGCAAATGTTGGTGATGCTCGTCCCAACCGAGGTCATCAGTCGAATCGTGGCGGCCTGGCTCTTGGCTGGCGTCGGTAACCAAAGGTGACTGTGCCGTCACTTCTCGTCGGGACAGTTCTTGTGCACCTGGCAACACTGTCCAAAGGTGGAAGACCATAGTGACCTTCGGCTCCAGGGCCCACTTTGTCGTCGATGCACCGTTCCTGCGTGCCGCAGCCCTTTGGGGATGACAACGTCCTGGAATTGAACGAGCCGCTACTTTCTCTCGATCGGGCTGACATCGTCGTGCTGCTGCACAGAGCAGCGCGCCAGCTCGTGTGCCTCGAGCACAGGCTGCTGGGGGCGGGAATGGAGAGCTTCGGCGTGGCCTAGGCGTCGCGGGCAGTGCATTTGGCCCTCGTGGAGCTGGAGCTCGCACGGTGACCAGGCCGACGGAGCCGGTCATGAGGCCGAAAGCAAGCTACGACGATCCCATGGCGAACTCCCATCCTCCTCCCAATAATTCTGAGGACTCGCAGTGAGAATCCGCTTACGAGGGCGAGCTGTGAGAACCGAGGGGAGGGCGTCGGCGCTAGAAGAGGAAGAAATTTCTGGCGCCCTCGGCAGGACTCGAACCTGCGCACCCGGCTCCGGAGGCCGGTGCTCTATCCACTGAGCTACGAGGGCAAGTCGAACCCGCTCGACCGCTGGATCTCTCCAACCAGGAGTCGGCCAGCGGGGGCCGGCGGCGCCGCAGCGCACCGTGGAGAACGACGGTGCTGACCGTCATGGTACCCCCCGGCTCTGCCGCCCCGGACTGCCACCAAGGCGACCGACCTGCGACCAGTACGCTCTGGCGGAATGGCGGGGGACCAGCACACCCTCACGTCTCCCGAAGAAGGCCCACTCGAGCAGAGCCTGCTGCCCGACAACGCCACGGTGGACGGTGCCGGAAGGCTGTCGGTGGCCGGCGTGGACCTCCTCGGGATGGCCGAGCGTTTCGGCACGCCGCTGTTCGTCTACGACGAAGAGCACATCCGTGCCCGGTGCCGTCAGGCCGTCACCGCCTGGGGCGACGGAGTCGCCTATGCCACCAAGGCGTTTCTGTGCACGGCCATGGCCCGCCTCGCCCACGAAGAAGGCATGTGCCTCGACGTCTCGACCGGCGGCGAGCTGCACGTGGCCCGGGCCGCCGGAGTCCCCCCAGAACGCCTGGTGCTCCACGGGAACAACAAGAGTGAGGAGGAGCTGGCCACCGCCGTGTCCGCCGGGGTGGGCCGGATCGTGGTCGACTCCTTCGACGAGATCGAGCGCCTTCGCGGGCTCGTTGGTTCGGGCGCGGGAGGTGGTCGCCACGCCCGCGGCTCGATCCAGATATTGCTGCGGGTGACCCCCGGGATCGAAGCCCACACCCATGAGTTCGTCCGCACCGGACACGACGACACGAAGTTCGGGTTCTCGCTGTCCGCCGGCGCCGCCGAGCAGGCGGTGGAGGAGTTGCGCGCCGTCGCCGGGCTGCAGCTCGTGGGCATCCATGCCCACATCGGCAGCCAGGTCTTCCGAGCCGCCTCCTTCGCCGAGGAGGCGCGCATCCTCGGCAAGTTCGCCGTCCCGCTCGAGCTTGGGGAGCTGAATGTCGGCGGTGGGCTCGGGGTGCCGTATGTGGCCGGCGAGTCAGCACCGACCATGGCCGAGTGGGCGGGGGCGGTCAGGGCCGCCTGCCGGGAGGTGGGTCTCCCCGAGTCGACCCGCATTACCGCCGAGCCGGGGCGGGCCATTGTGGCCGCCGCCGGCATCACCCTGTACCGGGTGGGGACCATCAAGGAGATCCCCGGTGTGCGTACTTTCGTGGCAGTGGATGGTGGGATGAGCGACAACCCCCGGCCGTCGCTGTACGGGAGCGGCTACGAAGCGTTCCTGCCCCGGGCTACCGACGCGCACCGCCCGTTGGCGGCGCGGGTGGTGGGCAAGCACTGCGAGTCGGGGGACGTCGTGGTGGGGGACGCTCGGCTCCCCGCCGACCTGTGCGTGGGCGACGTGCTGGCGACCCCGGTCACGGGCGCTTACGGCTACTCGATGGCATCCAATTACAACAAGGTGCCCCGGCCGGCGGTGGTGTTCGTGGCCGAGGGCCACGCCCGCGTGGTCGTACGCCGCGAGACCGTGGACGACTTGACCCGTCTCGACGGCTGACTCCCGGCGCCGGCGGGGCGTGGCGGCTGCGACAAATTCGTGCAACCGCCGCGCCGACATCGCCACCCGAGCTCCACTCGAGAGCCGGAAAGCC
>Ga0187784_10002492_pt1 | contig 14754 bp, 12 predicted proteins | sample 1015_SJ02_MP15_2_FD_132964 | JGI IMG/M metagenome (GOLD analysis project Ga0187784, IMG submission 132964) | Tropical peat soil microbial communities from peatlands in Department of Meta, Colombia - 1015_SJ02_MP15_20_MG | ecosystem: Environmental > Terrestrial > Soil > Wetlands > Peat | place...
ATCATGACGTTTAGATTCGCAAACGCGATCTTCGAACCACTCTGGAACCGTAGCCATGTCGACCATGTGCAGATTACCGTTGCCGAGGACGTAGGAGTAGAACATAGAGGCGGTTACTACGACGAAACAGGAGTCGCGCGTGACATGCTCCAAAACCACCTCATGCAGCTGCTGACATTAACCGCCATGGAGCCCCCCGTTGCATTCAATGACATGGCGTTGCGCGACGAGAAAGTAAAGGTGCTCCGCGCCATGCACCCGCCCGCACCGAAAGATACGGTCTGGGGCCAGTACGAGGGCTACACAAAGGAACCCGGTATAGCAGAGGATTCTAGAACGCCAACTTACGTAGCGGTGAAAATGCGCATCGACAACTGGCGGTGGCAAGGAGTACCGTTTTTCCTCAGGACCGGAAAAACTCTCAAACGTAAGGCCACCGAAGTCATCCTTCAATTCAAACGCGTCCCAGTCCTCGTCTTTCCAGAGGATACCGACCTGAGACCAAATAGAATTTCATTGTGCATCCAACCGGACGAGGGGCTGCACCTGCGGTTCGAGGCGAAAGTTCCGGGCGCCGGCATGAGCACATCTGCTGTTAACATGGTGTTTCATTACCGACAATTCGGCACCAGAGCCCTACCGGAAGCCTATGAACGCCTCCTCCTAGACGCCATTCACGGCGATCCATCCCTATTCGCCCGAAGCGATGAGATCGAAATGTCCTGGAGCCTACTAGACCCAATAATCAACGAATTCGAAAGCCAGGCCAAAGCCCCCATCCGATACGCGCAAGGAAGCTGGGGGCCGTCGGAGGCGGATGATTTGATAGGACGTGAAGGCAAACGGACGTGGCTTCTTGGGTGTGTAGAACATAGGAACCCGCAGGAGCATTGACTCACGCGCCCGCGCAAGCGCTCGACTCGGTCAGTAAGTAGTGAGGCACGACCGCTTCGTGCGGATTTGTCTTACGAAGCGGAATCTTGAGGAAGTTCCTCAGAGGCTGATATTGTTTCGTTGGCGGATTGCATGGGCAACGGCACACCTTTCGGCGCGGTAACCTTTCGTTTGCGTTTACGTTTCTTCTTCGGCAACTATCTTAACTCTTTGAACCTGCCTTGATGCTCGCTCTCTACATTAGGCCTTTGGTTGCTTCGACTTCAAAACAATCCTGGTCGCACGGATTTCTAGATCTGGAACGGCGGCCGCAGCAAGACCGCAGTTAGAGACAGCGGGTAAGAGTGGAAAAATGCTCATTAATCAAGCCCACCGCACTCGAAGTTGTGAGAACCCTTGGCCGAAAGGAGATCAAAACGGATGTCGAAAGAAACGCGGATTCGTATCCGTCACCATGTTCAACGCAACAAGGGGGCCCTAACGAGGTTTGGATACTGCTTGCATTGTCCCACTCAGACGCGTCATGCGGCGATAAACGCGGCGATTAGATCGGAAGGAGCAACGCGAACCGCACGACGATTGAGTCTACTTGAGACATGGAACCGCAACCGTCATCCATCGTCCGCCAGAATCGCACATGCGGACCATAACTACGTTAAGCAGCATCACCTGATGTAGCATCTCGCTACAGACGGAATTGCTCCTTTAATACGGAGTGTCGGTAGCTCGGGCTTATCTCGCGAAATTTCCAGGTGTGGCTTGGTTCAGTTCCTTAGAATCCTGCATTGGCTTTCGTTTTGTGGTCGCTATCCAGACCGCCAATAGCATGGCGGATCCTCCGAGGACGGTTTCCGTATTTGCGGTCTCTCCCAGTAGCAGCATGCCTCCTATGACGCTGAATACTGGTGCGAGGTAGAGTTGGATCATGACACGTGATACGCCTCCTTTTTCGACGAGTGTGTAGAAGAGGGAGTATCCCATGACTGTGCTTAGGATGGATAGGTAGAGAAGTGCTTCCCAACCTGTGAAAGAGAGGCGTGAGACTTGGTGGGGGAATGATGGCGACCAAAGCGGAAGAAGCGTAGCCGTCCCCACGACTCCGGCCCATATGGCTACGCGGAGTGCCCCATACTTGTTCACTAGTGGTTTCGCCAAGACCGCAAACAGCGCGTAGGAGAGCGCGGCCAGCACTACACCCAGCGGTCCGTAGGGCGATGATCCTCCGGATAATTCTCCGGCCGAAAGAATGGCAGCTCCGCTCACGGCGAGGGCGATCGCGAGAATGAGCCTTCTTCCTATTCTTTCCTTCAGGAATGCCACTGAGAGCAGTGCCGAGAAGACCGGTCCCAATGTAATCAGTAAGCCGGCTAGGCCGGCGGAGACTGTAACCTCCGCGTAGTTTAGGGACAAATGGTAACCAGCCACGTTGAAAAAGGCAATGAGCAAGAGCCTAGGAAGATCAGCTTTGCTGAATGCGGTTCGTGGCTTGCCCAGGACCGCTAATAGGGCCAAGTATCCGGCTGAGGCAATTAACCATCGCAGCAACGCCAAGTTAACGAAGCTTAGCTCCGTATCTAGCACTCTGATCGCTACGAAAGCCAAGCCCCACACGATGCTGAGCAAGATAAGGAGGGCGTAATCCAAGAAAGCCCTCTCGTTGCCTCTGTTGGGTGATGGCATCAGCCTTGGCTCCGCAGCTGCCGTAAAAGCATGAGCAAATAAGAGCGTTGACTCCGAATCTTGCTCCCGAATCGCCGATGCCTGAACGCGCCGGTGCGGTTACACGTCTACAATTTGAACTAGAGAAAACAGTTTTGACCGGGTAGGAGTGATTATGGGCCCCAGTTCTCTAGGATCAGTTGTTTGATCTCGGATAGGAACAGGCCAGTAATTGCTCCCGAGAGTATCTCGGCCTCTGTTTTCTTCTCTTCTTCAAAAGCAAGCCAGGTGAGGGGCATTAGGGCTAATCCGAGTACGAAGTGGTGAATGTGAATCCGCTTATGCGTCACGTAGAGCCGGAAATGCAGGAAGTCGGCGAAGAATCGGGCAAGCGCGTAGGCTGCAACGGTGGATAAGGCGAAGCGAAGTACCTTAGGCTTCTTTTCCTGCTCGCGTTCATGCGTTTGTGTCCTCGGGGAGTGACGTTGATTTGGCGTGATCAGCAAGTTTGCGTAGGTCGCCTTTCGACTGAAATTGCGAACGGTCAAAATAACAGTAGCGGAAGAGGAGCTTCAAAGTTGGGGGTCAATCGCGGCTCGAGCAACTGCATGGATTGGCGTCGTTCTGGTTGAAGTTGGCTCGAATCGTTGCAGCTACCCGTCAACTCTTTCCTTTAGGCGCCCGTCCATTGGAAGAATACTATTTCGTCGCCATCCCTAAGGACTTGGCTAAGGTCTAGCCTTGGACTCGCGAGTTTACCGTTGATGGTGAGCGTGAAGAGCTTCGATAGGACATCCCTTAGGTCTTCGTTGGTCTGCCTTTTGTAATTTGAACCGAATTCTTCCTCAAGTTGGCCGATAAGATCATTCACAGTGTTTCCGCGGTTCATACTGATGGGCGTGCCTTTACGGATCACACTCCTGAGCGACGACATTCCGGTGACTCGAACTTGGATGGTCGGTTCATCGGACGCCAAATGGAGCAATCTCGACCGAGAGCATCTAGCGATTTCACCCTGGATTCGAACCTTTGTCTAACCAATAGAGCTTCTCTTGTGCCGAAACAATTTCGTATATGAAGTTAAGCGTTTACGCTTGAAACTCAACGACCAAAGGGCCCGATGGCTCATACGGGAGAAACGGAAGTGGAGCGCTAGCAGCGAGTGATGCGTCGGCGCGATTGCGGCACTTTCCGTCGCTACCGTGAATATCGGAATCTGTAAGGAAAGAGAAAGGAGGGAAAGGATTGTTGGAGTCGTCTGGCGCGTTGTTTGTCTTTCGTCAGGCTATCCGGTTGTTATTGAAGTGACGTCGATGTAGTTGCCCGGGCATGAGGCGCCGGTTGGAGCCGCGTTATACCCTTGGTACATTTGGCCGCTTACAGTTACCAGGGTTCCGCTTGCTGGGGTGGAGGATAGGTTATGGAGCGTGTAGTATTGGAGTGCGGAGGTGTAGCTGTACGGGTTGTATACTTGGATAACTAACTCCGTACATCCGTTCGGTGCTTGGTAGATGTATCCACTGCACTGGACATTGTATGAGTAGCCATACCCGTAGCCGCAAGCTGCTGAGGCGGGGCCAAAGGCTGGTGGATAGCTTCCTCCATAGTAGTAGCCCGGATTTCCGTAGTAGTAGCCACCGTAGTACCCGTAGTACGGATATGGGTAGTTATAGTAGCAGCCGGACGCATAGCAGTACTGGAACTGGCTATGACTAGTCGTCGTTATAGCCTGACTAGTGACGCTTGACGTGGTCGTTGAAACGCTAGACTGCGCTTGCACGGATGTGGTCATGGACTGGGATGAGCTAGACGATGTCTGCACCACCGGCAACATAGTGGAAACCGACATGCTCTGTGTCGTCATCGCTTGCGTGGTCGCCTGAGCGGCCACTTGCGTAGTTGGTTGAGCGGTCATCTGTGTGGTTGGCTGCTGCATGGTAGGTGGTGGTTGCTGTGTCGATGCAAGTGAGGCTGTAAGGCTGGCAGTGGCGCTCATCTGCATGACTGCCGCGTGCCCTTGGCTCGAAGTGGGGAGAGTCGAGCTGTATGCTGACACAGCGCTTGCCAGAATCGCGATCAGCATTATGGCCGCCATCGCGGCGGTTCGCCAGGTATGTCGGCTCTTTCGAGTGTCGTTGTTTGGCGCTTTGGTCTGTTCGTTTTCGTTGGGTTGGTTCATGATTTCTCTGCGTGGACCGCGCATTTGGGACGGAATATACATGTCTCCACCAAGTAGAAAGCGCCTCTAACCAGTAGAACTTCTAACACAATGGCGGCGTTAGTACCGCACACACACTTCGCCGAATTGACAAATCATGCACTCTTCGTAATCCTTCGTTATTCAATGATGAGAGTGGTCACTAGAAGATTGCCCTATGACTGGGCTAAGCGCGGTTCAGTACGTGTGGTGGGTTAAGACCTGCGGCTCAACGCAAGCCTGTTCAGGCCGTAGTATAGGCCCTTGAAGATATTTCAGGAGCGATCTCGTGAACTGAAGCGTGTCTTAGTAGAATGGGCCGGTGATTCGTGGTCTGACCTGAGTCATGGCTATGCAGACTAGGTATATCGCGAGGTTTCCGCTGAGACGAATAAAGAAGAATGCTGTGTCAAAGTTAGCAGACTGCACAAGCAAGAATGCCACCAAGGATGTCATGAGTGGAATCAGTGCGCTGTAGAACACGTAGGCTAGGGCAAGTACCATCAAGTTCTTCGCAGCATACCATCTTCCCAAGAATCGCAACAACAGAATCGCCGAAGCCAACTGCAGGAACGCCAAGATGGGAACAAGACCCACCCACAGCACTGTATCCGAAACGGTTGTCTGGCCGAAGACCGCGTCGGCGTAAAGAAGGTTCGTTAAACCAACCAGTAGAGCTAGCGCCAAGGAGAGTAAGATGACAAGTAACGTTTTGTGATCATATCTATCCCACAGCGACCTCACGCTGGCAGCAAGAGCATAAGCGGAGAAGCACCCCGCCAGAACACTAATCCAGGTGCTTATCCCAGACTCCGAGAGTAGGACCGGCGCAGCAAGTAGTTGCAAGTCTACGAGAGCGGTGACACTGGCAGCGAGCGTGTATCCGAACACGGCTAGGGAGAATAGGATTAGAACTCTACCGATGAAGTTCTTTCTTCCCCCAAACCTTCTAGACGCCCTCCACCCTACGAAGCCTGCAACCAGCGTTTCCAACCCTGCAGGCAATAACCTGAGATCGGATAGGGCGGGAGGCGAACCGAAAATCGCAATCAGTGTTAACACGAACAACGCTGTGATGACTAGAACGTACTTGTTGAAGTCAAACCTTCGCGGCGCTCCCGACGTGGAGGTCATGCTCTCTTCACCTCCATGCCGGCATTGGTGATTGAGTACTCGACCGCCATCCTTGGTGTTCCAAGCATCCCTTCGACGACAAGCTTTCCTTCGGGGTGCAGGTTGACGAGGTTGTCGACGCTGGCCTTGATTATGGTCTCAGATTGTGGGTCGATCGATCCCTGAACAAGCGTGACGAGTACGCCCACCGATCCGGCCTTTTTCATTCTTGAACTGTATTCCCTAAGAATCTTCGCCACGAGCATGGGCGGATTATAGATGAAAAGTGGAGTCAGTGAATCCCAGATCGCCCGAAACCGTATCTTCTTTTCACCGAACGTTCGCAGAATTTCGCCGAGAGCAATCATAAGTTCGGTTGGATTAGCAAGGGAAACGATCCTCAGCGAGGCGCCTTTAGCAACTTCGGACCTTACGGGTGTCATGGAAATGAGTTGAATACCGCCTTGAGTCAAGGCATCTTGGATTGACCAATTGAAGCCTAGCATGGCGCGAACAAGCTCATCCGCTCCATAATCGGTCGTTATGATGATGCACGCTTCATTCATCTTGATCGATTCCGCTAGGAAGTGATACGCGAAGATCGACTTTCCAACCTTAGGGGGGCCATATACCATCGTCACAGTACTTTCCGGAATACCGCCAAGGGTTACGGCGTCGAGGCTCTGAATTCCGGAGCTTATTCTCCTCAACGCTGAAGAAGACGTGCGGGTCGACCAGCAGTATGAAGGAAAACTAGGCCAAAGGCTATTATGACTTTTTGAATTCCCTACGTCATGTGTTAGGACAAACGAGCATGAAATTCGTTTAGTCCAGCGCAGTTGCATTATGACGCATTCCGGTTTAACAACCATAAGTTCGTGAAGAAACAGAACGCCAGCACACACAAATGAAGAAAAAATTCCTAACTAGGTGGGTGAGCGGCCCGAAGTCATTTGTTGTAGATTTTATTTTAGAGCAGTAAAAAACTGCAAGCAATAAACAGTGGGTTTACAAGAATCAACCGACTCGTCCTACATGGAAGTCTTCGTTCTTGAAGGCTATCCGGAAATGGACTCTTGCCGTACTAGTAATCGTAATTATCGTAGGCGTTGTGGGCGCGGCGGTGTATCTCTCGCGCCGAATGGTTCCGCCGTCGTTTTCGTTTGCGCCTTCCACCTTCGTCGCGGTGCAGGGTGCGAACGTCACATTCACGGTTTACGCTCTCGAATCTAATGGAGTTGCAACCATCTACTTCGGGGATGGTCAGGATGGAAATACGACATCAACGCTAACTCATGCTTACCAGGATTCCGGAAGGTACCTTGTCGGCGCAGAGGAGTCTGTTAACGGTCAGCCGGTTGCGTCCACATTCAATGCGCTCCAATCCATCCAGGTTACACCACAGGTGAACGCCTCACTTGCCGCACTCATTTCCATTCCCACCGTAGCCTTCGATGTTGACACGAACCCACAGGCTCCGGTTGTTCAGGTGGGTGACCAAGTGTACTTGTACGGTGGTTTCCTTCAGCCACCCTCAGGAACAGACATGTCGATCACCAGGTATGAGTGGGATTTTGGTAACGGGGCTACAAGGAGTGTTGGCGTGAACGACACCTCCTTGAATCCTCTTCAGAATCCGATAACAACTTCGTTTGCTCAACCCGGACTGTATGCAGTTGCGTTGACTATGGTGACTGAGAACTCGACGAGCATGGCATCATTCAGGACTTCGGTCGAACAGACGGTGGCTGTCGGCTCATCAAGCCAGCCTTACGCCCTCTTCCTGTATGCAGGTGTCGTACCGAACCCGACAGTAATCAATATGGCGTACAATTGGCCGCCCCCAACCTCTCTCGACCCAGCCTTGGACTGGGACACCGGCTGGGAGCAGGACCTACAGATATTGAGCACTCTACTGTTCTATAATGGTTCCTCAACTACGAACTTCATTCCAATGGCCGCATCCGAGGTCCCTTCCGTCGCAAACGGAGAAATCTCCCTAGATTACACCTCATACACGTTTCACATAAGGCCGGGTATGAGTTTCTCTAACGGCAACCCCCTAACCGCATACGACGTTTACTATTCAATAGTCCGGAGCTTGCTCCTCAGCGGATCGCTTGGATCATGCGGATGTGGAAATGCTGATTTTGTAATAGCTCAATACCTCGTTGGAGTAGCTCAGGGATCACCCTCAATCGTAGCAAACGCAACTGACACCCCAGACTACGAGAGCATCGTCAATTCGATGGCGTACAGTAATTCCTCAGACACAATTACATTCAAGTTGATGAGGCCTGTCATTCCGGAAGTTTTCTTCCAGGCGGTAGCTTACGCACTTGGTACCGGTATCCTCGATTCCGCGTGGCTTGAGCGCATAGGCGCAGGCATAACGTTCACACCCGCCGGCTTCTTCACTTATCAAGACTGGGGCAGCCCTGGAAACTTCAACCTGGAAGTTCAGAACCATCCCGTTAGCTCCGGCCCTTACATGATTCAGAGCTACGTCCCAGGCCAATCCATCAGCCTCATCCCCAACCCTGGGTTCCCTGGGATTCCGGGCATCCCTAAGCCCAATGACACGATTGTGGTTCAATGGGTGAAGGATCCGGAGACATCCCTTAGGTTGTTCCGGAGCGGCCAAGCGGACTTTACCAATCACCCGGCGCCGGCGTCTTTTCCGCTGATTAAGCAACTTGCCGCCAATGGGCAAGCCAAAATCTATCAATTACCAACCGCGGGCGCGGCCGCGATATGGTATGGAAATTTGTATTTCAACGAAACTGACATGAAGTTATCCTTCGGATCACAATACCACGTGCCCTTCGACTACCTCTTGAATCTCCATGTGAGGAAGGCTTGGGCCTACGCTTTCAACTACAATTACTTCCTCGACGAGATTCTGGGAAATAAGAAATACGGGATTGAGTTCGGCTTCGGCTACGCGGGTGGAGACTTGCAGGGGGTTCCATACTCTGTCCCTGAAATTGAATTTCAGAACGTTCCACTCTACAACCTAACCTATGCGAAGCAACTTATGCAAGAGTCTGGCGAATATAATACATCGGTCGACATCCCCTACCCGATAGCGCCCTGCTACAATTGTAAATTCATAGACAACCAGACAGAATTAGCGATGGCTCAGATGTGGGCCGCATCGCTGCATTCCATGGACCCCAACATAGTATTAACTCCCACAACTGACAATTCCTCAGCCCCCAGCGATGCCTACCTGATTGGAGACTTCATCTTTAGCGTGGATTACCCCTATCCATCCGATTTAGCCCAGATGCTTTTCCTGAACCCTTCGTCGCCTGCTCTGTTTAATTCAACCGGATACCCTGATGAGGCGGCGATGTATGCTCAAATGAACGCGTTAATTGGGGACGCGGATTCCACGACGAATGCGACCCTCGCTGCTCAGGAGTATAAGCAGATAGAGCAAATAGCCATCAACCTATACCTCTACATCTACCTGTACCAGTTGAACGAATTCTACGTCGTGAAACCGTACCTGAACCCTTACCAAGGACAAATCTCTCTCTTCATGAATCCCACGGATTACAATTTCTACGACTGGTGGGTTAAGACCTGCGGATCGCCTCAGGCCTGTTCCGGTCGTAGCATAGGCCCTTAAGATTTCGGAAGCGGGCTTCGTTCTTGATTTTCTGGGGGCGCAATGACAGGCAAATACAAGACATGTGAAGGAGGTGAAATGATGATAATTGTGAGCTTCTGGGCCTTGAACCCAAATGTGCAGCCTAGCAAGGTTGCTGAGATCGCCGCCCAACTGATGCAGAAAGGCCTCTGGCCACCGAAGAGCGCTAAGCTTCTTGGGTGGTATATCTGCACCGGCGGGCGAGGAGTCACCATTACTGAGATTGAAGGCGCCAGTCCTGAGGAGGTTGACTTCGAGAACTGGGTAACGTGGCTAAAGGAATATCCAGGAATCTTCGCGAGTTTCGAGAGCTACCCCGCCTTGAGCGCCGAGAAGGCGGTTGAGATCGTTCTCAAGTGATGACAAGATACAAGCGATAACTCAGCCGCAATTCTTCCCGTTCCCTTTTTGTGGTACGCCCGTGCAGGCAATGAGAATTGAACCGTTAGTTTCGGGCGGTTCTTACTGTGAGTATCTCCTGGTGCGCGGCGACGACGAAAGGGCAAGTCAACCGGCTAAGGCTGCTTCGCCGTTTGGTTTGATCTCAATCCTATGCCAACGGGTGTCGTGTGGCTGGCCATTTAGACTCTTTACGCGAAGAGAATCCTGAACTTCATCGTTTCGCTCCAAGACACGGAGTTCGATCGTTCCATCCAAACCGTTCTCCAAGCGTCTGTACAATGTCTCACTGTGAATTCCAGTCGCGACACCCGTCAAGGTGATTCTCTTGGCTCTGCGTTCGTTCGGTAACCACCTGCTAAGACAAAGCTCGACTGCCGGGTTCTCCTCGTTGAAGCGAAGGAGTTCAGTAAATGACTCGCCTATGGCCAAGGCGCCAGGCGGCCAAGTCTCAACTAAGTCGTAGGACCTGAACCCCTCCTTCTTCCACTTAAGGAACTCAACACTCTGATCGGTGACCTTCAGAGAACGCATCCGCAGACCTCCTTCAATCGGCTCGATTAGGGATGCCTTCCCAGGTCCAGTGTCGATTAGGCCACCCGTAAGAGTCGCGGAATACCAATCGTCAATAATGAGACGACCTGCTTTAGTGGCCGCTGGGACATCTACGCCCAATATGGTTAGATTCTCCTTAACCGATTCCGTCGACCTTGTGAAGGTTAGATAATTTACGCGACCGTTAGCTCCGACATATTTTGCGGCGATTGTTGTGGCAACAGCCAGCCATTGAGAGTTAGGATCAAATTCAACCAGAAGCATCGTTCCCGGTTTGATACCGTCTGGAATCAGTTGAGAAAGCAGAGGAATGCTAACGCGATCGCCCGAAGACAATTGAGCACCTGGTCATCATACGTTGAACTTACAAAAAGGAATGGCGATTCGACTCATCCTTGGCGTTTTTCAGTGTGTGTGTCATTACTGGTTCGCACACACACTTTCGAAATCAACAACGACGGATTCAGGTTTAGCGAATTCTATTTCGTTATGCCGGTCTGCTTTCTGATTCTCTCAACCAGTTCTGAGTATCGGGGGTCGGTCCTTGCCTTGGCAAAGAGGGGCGAGTACATCATCCACAATGGAATTATCGCATGGTTTTCGAGGGCCTTGTTCATGTTCTCGAAGAAAGAATCGAGGTCTCCGAGTGCGTGATAGACGAAGCCCACATAGTTGAACCCTATTGGACCAACCTTGGCGTCCTCGACCTTCTTGATTGCGAGGAGGGCTCGTTCCCTGTCACCTTGCATGGTCGCGAGGACTCCGCCCATAATGATAATCCGAGGATTCGTGGGCTCAAGCTTGTCCGCCCACGTATGCTCTCGCGAAGCTAGAATCTCGCTCGAGTGCCGTATCGCCATCAACGCAGTAGGGTTAGAACCATCCGTAGGATTCCTACATGAGTGCAGCAATTACCAAACCAAACAGTCCCTAGCGTACGATTTGCAAGAGCCTTTCAGATCATCAAGACTGGATTTCATTGAACCATCGCCAAACCTAGAGAGAATCGACAGTTCGAATTTGCGTGAACGAATCAAATCCTTAACCGCGCAAGAAGCTAAGAAACTAGGTATCAACAAGAGCACACTCTACACCCTGCGAGAACATGCTCGTCATGACAGATCGTTCAAGTTGTATGCAAAGGTTAACCGTAAATTGGCATTATGATCTGTAGAAAAACTGTGAAAGGTAACCGCTGATGAAGATTTCGGAGATCGCCAACAGACTGACTGGAATATCAACCCCATTCGGAGGGGTGTCATGGAAACCCTCTGAGCTTGAACGTTCGGCGACTCGTCGGGTTCTAACTTACCTCGAAGACCGCAGGGTCCTGTATTCTCCCAGCGAGCTTGAGGTTCCGTCGCATTGCGTCGATTCTGTTCTCCAAATCCGTCTCTTTCTAACTTCTGAGATAGGTAAGCTTGGGACTAAATCGGAGTTGGCGTCAAGTCTTCGAGCGATGCGAGCGGCCTGCAGAAAGTTTCTTGATTCTATCGGAGGAGAAGATTCGAACATAGTACGGTACGCTTCGGAGGAAGGGCATTATGCAAATTGGACATTCTACTGCGCATTGGGAGAGATGCGTGGGACCTTTGGTGTTAACCTGGCGAGAATTGCTGCATCCTTTCACCTTGATGTAGAGGACAGTCTCGCGACAATCCTACCAGCGAAAGCGGAAAACTAGTTCAGCCGTCTAATTCACGTTGTGTGCACTTATCCGAATGCGATCGTCGTTCGTCGTAGGGACAGAAGGTGTGTGTATCTATTGGTGCGGGCCGACAGAATTTGAACTCGCGGTTCCTCGTGAAAAAGCGTGGGGCATCAATAGTTCGCACGCGCCCCGGAAAAGAAGAACAGATGTACGAATGACTGCCTTGCATAAGATTCGCGTACCGTCGTGTGACTGAATTGTAATCGAAGCTTTATTTGCGTGCGACATACCGTCTTGCGTCAATTAGGAGTGAAAAGAACAATGCAAATTCCGAGCGAGATCCAAAGCATCTACAACTTGTTAGTAGAATTTTTCCGAACGCTAATTTCCAAACTCTAATTCAGAAACCTGAACTACTGTGAATTGCAGCGCACGAGGTCGTTTGCCACTGCGAGGACCGTGCGTTCCCGACCCTTTCATGATATTCCACCGATCTGATGCTTTCTCTCGCGTTCGTATTCTGGTTTAGCATCTCATCGTAGTTAGAATTCATCATCGTTTTCATGTGTGTGTAAGACGTGGTGCGGCCGCCGGGATTCGGACCCGGGTTTCCTCGTTGCCGTTTGCGGCGGCTTTGAGGCTTGGGAAGCCCCCGTCATAGACCAGGCAGTCCTCCCCTTGGTAAGAGGATCTGGACCACGGCCTAGTGGAGCGCGTGTGCTCTCGCACTCGGAGGCCAGCCTTCGACCGCAATCCCTGAACCAAGCAAATTAGATAAAAAGCAGTTGGCCTCGGCCCTTAGCGATATGGAAGCCCAAACGGTAGACGAGTTGATCAGTTGAGGTGAGAGGATGAATTACGGAAAGCAGTTCAGGGTGGAGCCGGGAGCTAAGGTTAGGCTGAATGAGGTTGATGCTGGGTATAAGGGCGGGCATGAGGATAAGGCTTCGGCTCAGCCGGAGATCGAGGAGCATGTTCAGAAGTTGCATGATCTCCAATATCTTCTGTACGCGGAGGATAAGCGGTCGCTCCTCATAGTGTTGCAGGGAATGGATGGCTCTGGTAAGGACGGTGCCATCGCCCATGTTCTCGGCGCGATGAACCCACAAGGCTGCCGCGTTTACAACTTCAAGACCCCTTCCGCGGAAGAACTCGCACATGACTACCTTTGGCGCATACATCAGGCCGCCCCTAGGAAAGGCTACGTGGCCGTATTCAACCGCTCACATTACGAGGACGTACTCGTGGTTCGAGTACACAACCTGGTTCCGAAAGAGGTGTGGAGCGCACGCTACGATGAAATCAATGCCTTCGAGCAGCAACTAACGAACGAAGGCATACACATTCTGAAGTTCTACCTTCACATCGATAAGAAAGAGCAACTGGACAGATTCAAGAATCGCCTCGACGACTCCCGCAGCCACTGGAAAATCAGCGAAGCGGATTATGCGGAGCGTGAATACTGGCCGAAGTACCAAGAAGCGTACGAGGACGCAATCGGCAAATGCAGCACCGCCCACGCCCCATGGTACATAATACCATCGAACCACAAATGGTTCCGCAATCTAGCCGTCTCCCAAATCATCGTAAACAAGCTCGAATCACTCAACATGAAATTCCCTCCACCCACTGCCAACTTGGAAGAAATCAGAAAGAAATATCATGCCGAGCTAAAGGAAGAAAAGAAGGACTAGTTGGAAAGAGGCGCCCTTCGGGGTGTTAGTCCTCTGATTTGGTGACGATGGGTTTTTTCCCTAATCGTCGCCGCTTTTGCTTATTCCATGAAGTCGGCTGCTTTCTGTGGTTCGGGTGGTAATCCTTTCCGCTTTCTGATGTCCGTTATGACTGTTGTGACCATTGATTGTGGGACTGGTGCCCAGTGGGAGAATTCTAGGCCCCAGAATGCTCTGCCCTGTGATGCGCTGCGCATAACTTCCGAGAGGTCGAATGTTTCTGCGGTTGGCAGTTCGCCGACTACGTAGACGAGGTGGCCTCGTTGGTCGACGGAGACTATCTTTCCTCTCTTCTGTGAGATTACGCTGGTGGCGGCTCCGAGGAGTTCGGGTGGGACTTTAACGGTGATTCGCTGTACGGGTTCGAGGAGGACGGGGTTGTCGCTGAGGAAGGCTACGAAGAAGGCTCGCCTGCTCATGGGCATGATTTGTGCTGGGCCGCGGTGGACGGGGTCTTCGTGGAGCGATATGTCCGTTATCTTGACTTTGACTCCTCTTATCTGCTCATAGGCCAAGGGTCCTTCTTTCAATCCCCAACGGTAGCCGGCGACGACCATTTCCTTAACCTCCTGGAGGAACTGCGCACCCTTGGTGACCTCCACTAGCATATTGCTGCCTTCGTCTACGCTCCAGACGCCGCGTGCTTCATCCGGAGGCCATCCTTCGTCGCGGAGGATCTTGGCCATGTCATGTCGGTCTTGGTACTCGCCTATCTTGCCTTCCTTGATCATGTCAATGATCTTGTCCGGCAGCGGTTCGACGGTGAGGTAGATCTTGTTGTGTTTGTTAGGCGATTTGCCTTCGACGGGGCCGGCAGCTCCTCTCACACTTTCTCGGTAGATGACGATTGGTTTGGATGTGACGATCTCAAGCCCTGTCTTCGTGATGAGGGTCG
>Ga0187784_10002493_pt1 | contig 14753 bp, 13 predicted proteins | sample 1015_SJ02_MP15_2_FD_132964 | JGI IMG/M metagenome (GOLD analysis project Ga0187784, IMG submission 132964) | Tropical peat soil microbial communities from peatlands in Department of Meta, Colombia - 1015_SJ02_MP15_20_MG | ecosystem: Environmental > Terrestrial > Soil > Wetlands > Peat | place...
AAGGGCAAGGTGGCCAGGGCCACGGCGCGCTGCGCTGCCGGGCTCATCCGCTGGTTCCACTCGTCGTCGAGGCGCAGGGGCACCTGGCCGGTGTTGATGCGCGTCGGGTTGCCCCACACCGAGTGGGTCGGACGCGTCAGGGCCAGGACCGGCGGGTCTGCGGTGACGGGCACCGTCGCCGGGTCCGCCCCGATCCACCGGGCCAGCTCGGCGGCCACCCCTGCCGGGTCGCGCACGAGGTCCTCGTAGCGCACCGTGCGGAAGCGCTCTCCGAGCCGGGGGGCGAGGAACAGGAGGGCGAACGCGTTGTAGGCGTCCCAGCGGGCCGCCGAGCCCAGCACGCCGTGGCGCTCGAGCTGGCGGCCCTGCGGCCCGGGCTGGCGCACCTGCTTCTGCCAGGACCACGCCATGCCGCGCGGGTCGCGGACGAGGTGGAGCACCGAGAGCCGTACGCCGGGGATGGCCCCCGCAATCAGGGCGTCGCTCGCCATCTTCGACGAGTCGACGATGGTGCGGGCCCCCGAGACCTGGGCGATGGCCCGGTAGTGGGCGGCCAGCCCTTCGGCGTACTCCGCGTACCCGGGCCGGCGCCGCCATCCCCGCGCGTGGGCCCAAACCAGGGGCGCCCGCATGGTGCCCATCGTCTGGCGGTGCAACTCGCCGAGGCGGGGACCTCGCTCGGCGAACTCGGGGCCGAGCGCCTCGAGCAGGACGGCCGACCAGAACGGGCAGCGGTCGACGGCGACCCCGCAACCGCACAGGTCGTGGTTCTTGAAGGCTGGTCGCCACAGCGCCCAGAGCTCACCGACGTCGCAGCACCCCTCGAGCTGGCCCAGGATCATGCCCAGGATCGTGCTGCCGCTGCGCGGCGCTCCCGAAATGTAGAGGATGTCGAGCTCTCGGTCGCCCACCGGGCGTGTGTCCTCCTGTGACGGCGGCCGTCCGGCTCGGTGCCCGCCGTCGGCCAATGGCAGTTCCGGCGCACAATCTAGGAGGACTCCGTGCGGGGCCGTCCGCGTTCACCTTCCCATCACGGTCGGCTCACGGGGGCGAGCGTGTGAGGCCGGTGGGGGCTAGGTGCGGGGTGCCGGGGCCGTCACCCGGCCGCGCTGGCGAAGGCCGGCTGGCCTGCACCTCGTGCCCTCGGACGGAGCTTTGGCGTCTGGGTCAGTTCCCTCCGGCCGAGCGGTACCGGGTCACGATCAGCTTGCCGATGAGGTCGTAGCCCGATGTCTTGGCGTGGATGTTGCCGTGGGCGGCGCAGAACCACGTCAGGGTGCACACGCTGGCCACCGCCACGGGGATGGTCCCGTAGGCCGCCGTGCGCACCGTGCGGGTCAGCGGCACGTAGGACCCCGAGGCCTCGGTGACGTCGACCAGCGAGCCCGACGAGCTGGCATAGGCCTTGGCCAGCGACGGGTTGATGAGCGACTTGAACGCCGTCACCGAGAGCTTGGCCAGGGCGACCGTCGAGGCCGCCGGCGGGTTGGTGGGGAAGACGTAGCCGCCGAGGATCACGTCGGGGTAGGTGGTCCCGATGATGGGGACCTTGGGCCCCGCCGCCGCGCGCAGGTCGGCGGCCAGCGTCGTCACGTTGGCTTCGATGTCGTGCACCGCGGTCGCGATGCAGGCGATCGGGCTGGGGTTGGTGGCGCAGCCGGTGACGTCGTTGCCCCCGATGGAGACGGTGATGAGCGCCACGTGGCCCCTGTGCGCGGTGATGAACGCATCCGCCGCCGCGATCTGGGTCGTCGCCGGGTAGGTCATCACGCCGGCGGTGTGCGGCAGCACGTCGGGGCAGCCCACCGAGTCGAGGATGGAGGTGGTGGTGGCCCCGCCGCAGCCGAAGTTGGCCAGGGTGAGCCCGGTGTGCGCGGCCACGTAGCCGGCGTAGCCGGCGGTGGCGCCGAGGCCGGGTTGGTAGCCGACCGCGTAGGAGTCTCCGAGGTTCACGTAGTAGGCGGGGGCCGCCGCCTGGGCCGTGGCCGCCGTCGCCAGCGCCGGAAGGCTGGACAGGGCCAGTGCGGTGATGGCGAGCAGGGCCGACCGGGGCTTGCGCATGACCCCATGTTGCCCCAGGGTGGCAGCCGGACCGCGTCGGGCCGCGTCGGGCCGGGCCGGGCCGATGACCTCAGGCCCGCACGGGGTCGTGGTCGGCCGCCTGCCCGTCGCCGCGGACCCGGTGGTCCCGGCGACGGTCGCCATGGCGGCGGTCGACCACGATGGTTCCGTCCCGGCCGGCCAGCATGCGTCCCGTGTCGTCGGCTCCAAGCGGCTTGCCCAGGTAGTAACCCTGGGCCAGGTTGCAGCCGAGCGCGCGCAGGCCGTCTTCTTGGGCCGGCCGCTCGACACCTTCGGCGATGATCTCGTAGCCGAGGGTCCGGGCCAGCTGCAGCATGGCCGCCGCCATGGAGCGGGCGTCCCTGGGACCGCCCAGGTGCTTCACGAAGGACTTGTCGATCTTCACGATGTCGATCTGGAGCCGGTCGAGGTGGGACAGCGACGCGTAGCCGGTGCCGAAGTCGTCGAGGGCGATGCGGACGCCGAGCATGCGCAGCTCGGCCAGGTTGCGCCGGGTGACCTCGTCGTCGCTGAGGATGGCGCTCTCGGTGATCTCGAGGATCAGTGAGTGCGGGTCGAATCCCGAGTCGAGGAGTTGGGCCGCGATCTGCGCGGCGAAGCTCTCGTCGCCGAGCTGACCGGGCGAGAGGTTGACGCTCATCACCAGGTCCGGGCGGCTGAGCCCCGAGTCGCGCCAGCGGCAGGCTTGCTCGGTCGCGGCGCGCAGCACGAACGAGTCGATCTCCCCGACCAGGCCCAGCTCCTCGGCCAGCGGCACGAAGAGGCGCGGGTCGACCAGCCCCCCGGCGGGGTGCTTCCAGCGCACCAGCGCCTCGAACCCGACGATCTCGTGGCTGCGCAGGTCCACGATGGGCTGGTAGTGCGCGAGCAGATCGCCGGCGAAGATGGCCGTCCGCAGCTCGTTCTCGAGCTCGATTCGGGCCAGCACCAGCGCGTGCATCTCGTCGCGGTAGACCTCGTAGCGGTTCTTGCCGAGGGACTTGGCCCGGTACATGGCGATGTCCGCGTTGCGCAGCAGCTGCTCGCTCGTGATCCCCTCCTCGTCGAAGGCGATGCCGATGCTGCCCGCCGCGCTGACCGACTTGGCGCCCAGGCGGACCGAGGGCCGCAGCGACTCGAGGATGCGCTCGGCCAGGGCGGTGATGGTGTCCCGGGAATGCACGTCCTCGACGAGGACGGCGAACTCGTCGCCGCCCAGGCGAGCCGCCGTGTCCGAAGGTCCCAGGGAGTGCACGACCGTGGTGGCCACCCGCTGGAGGAGCCGGTCGCCCTCGCCGTGGCCCAGGCTGTCGTTCACGGTCTTGAAGTCGTCGAGGTCGATGAACATGACGGCCAGGTGCGACTTCGTCCGCTCGATGCGTGTCAGCGCGTGCTCGAGGCGATCCTGGAAGAGAGCCTTGTTGGCCAGTCCGGTGAGCGAGTCGTGGAAGGCCCGGTAGGCCAGCTCGTCCTCGAGGCGGGTCCGGTCGGTGATGTCCCGGAAGCTGTACACCCGGCCGACGATCTCGCCGTTCACCCGCTGTGGACGCGAGTAGCGCTCGACCACCCGGCCGTCTTTGAACTCCATGGTGTCGAAGCTCTCGGTCTCGGGCTGGGCCCTGAGCGCCTCGAGGCGGCTCATGGAGTCCTCGGGGTTGGCGAGCTGGTCCATGATGAAGCCCAGCTTGGACACGTCGGCCCCCGGGATCACCGACTCCTCGGGGATGCGCCAGATCTCGTTGAACCGGTGGTTGAAGTTGGTGATCTTGTTGTCGGTGTTCACCACCAGGATGCCGTCGGCAGTGGAGTCCAAGGTGGCCGTGAGCAAGGAGAGCGTCTCGTTCACCTCGAGCTCGGCGCTCACCTGTGCCGTGGCGTCGTGGGCCGAGATCACGAAGCCCTCAACGGTCGGGTCGTCGACCAGGTCGACGATGCTGAGTTCGAAGGGGACGGCCATGCCCCCGTCGTGGCGCAGCAGCCCCACCCTGATCGTGACCGGGTGGGCCGAGGTCGCCCCGACTTTCGTTGCGGTGTCCATGGCCGCCTGGAGCTCGAAGCGGTCGCTCTCGGCCACGATGTCGACGAGGGGTCGGTGCTCGATCAGCTCGGGGTCGTGCCCGAGTGAGCGCGTGATGGCGCCGGACACCGACTCGATGATGCCCCCGGGGGAGACCAGCATGATGACCGATCCGGCGTTGTGCACCAACGAGCGGAAGCGCGCCTCGTGGCCCTGCGCCAGCTCGAAGCGGCGGCGCTCGGTCAGATCCCGCAAGCAGAGCAGGATCACCGGCTCGCCGTCCCAGGTGGTCGTCGTGCCGACGAGCTCGATCAGACGCCACCCGTTGGCCGCCTTGACCCGGATCTCGATGGGGGAACCGACGTCCTTGCCCCCCACGCTGGCCATGGATCGCAGGACGAACTCCTGATCGTCGGGGTGGACCAGGCCGAGGCCCGACATGCCCTTCCAGTCCTCGAGCGCGCGCCCGAACATGCGCTCGGCCGAGCGGTTGCCCCACACCACGTTCCCCTCCTGGTCGATGACGAGGACGCCGTCGGGCAGCTGGAGGAAGGCGTCGGCCAGGGGGGCGGCCTCGTCGACGGGCAATGGGTTCACGCGCGCCCCAGGGTTTGCCAGCGCACAGTCATGTGTCCTATCTCGGCCGATCGCCGCCGCGCGTTGGTTGCGATCCGGTTGCGAAACCACCCACGCCGGGTGGCCTCATGCGCCGCGCGGTCCCGGCGGGGGCTCATGCGCGCCGCCCGCGGGCGGCGGCGCGGCGCGCCGGCTCAGGGGAGGGCCGACCCGGCGCAAGGTGCGCGTGGTGATGGGGACGGCCTCCGAGTGCGCGGGGCCCCGGGGTCCCAGCGCGGCGGCGTAGGCACCGTAGCGGGAGGCCAGCGGAGAGGCCGAGACTCCGTGGAGAAGGACGGAGAGGGCGATGGTCAGCGTGACCGCGGCCAGCACCGTCTTGGACTCGGCCGGCGCCAGGGCGTCGACGGCGAGCAGGCCGAAGACAACCGAGGCCAGTCCGCGGGGGCCGAACCACCCCACAAAGAGCACGGTCACCCGGTCGAGCCCGCTGCCGACGAGCGAGAGCGCTACGGGCCCCATGCGCAGCAACGTGAGGGCGAGGACGGCAAAGACGACGTCGCGCCAGCCCGCGTCGTGGAGGCCGGGCACGAGCATGACGGCTCCGAAGACGAACCACACGAGCAGCGAGAGGAGCGTGCCCCCCTCCTCGGTGAAGCGCAGGGCTGCTTCGTCGTTGTGCGCGTCGACGGTGCCGAAGGCCATCCCGCCCACGAAGGCGGCGATGAAGCCGTTGGCGCCGGCGACGATGGAGATCGAGTAGGCGAAGAGGGCGAGGGCGAGGATGGCCAGAGGGCGGAAGCCCGGCGAGCTCCAGTTGGTGCGCCGGGCCAGGGCGAGGAGGACGGCGCCCACGATCCCGACGGCCAAGCCGAGGGCCACGCCGCCCACCAACTCGACCACGGCGGAGACCAGGTGCGTCGTCCCCTTGACCGCCTCGGTGGTGGCGGCGCCGGCGACGAAGAGGTTGACGAAGGGGGTGGCGATGCCGTCGTTGAGCCCACTCTCCACGTTGATGAGCCGGCGCACGCCCGAGGGCACGCGCTCGTCGCCCATGATCGAGGCGCCCAACGCCGCGTCGGTGGGAGCCACGATGGCGCCGATGGCGGCAGCCACCCACAGGCCGGAGCCGGCGAAGAGCAGGGCGGCGGTCAGCGCCCCGGCCGCAATGGTGAGCGGCAGGCCGATGCCGAGCATGCGGGCGGGCAGGGCGGCCGACGCCCGCAGCAAGCGCACGTTGACCCGTGACGCATCCGCGAAGAGGACCAGGGCCAGGGTGAGCTCGGCCAGGGAGCGGACGGTGTTCGAGTGCAGGTTGAAGTGGATGATCTCGGTCGGGCCGTGGGTCACCACCAGGCCCAGCACCACGAAGGCGATGGGGGCCGAGACGTCCCAGCGCTCCAGACGGGCCGAGACGAGGCCCCAGACGACGACGCAGGCCGAGACGACGGCGAGGGTTTCGAGGTTCAGGTCGTGATCCATGGGCCCGGGCACATCCCAGCACGCCACCAGGCAGAACGGCTAGACATGGTGCCGTGGGAGGGGTTCTCGCCGACCACGCCCGACCGATCACGACCATCACAAGGAGACATCCCTGATGCTTGCCTCGAGCTACCCCGTCCTCGACGCCTTCCTGACGATGTTGTACTTCTTCCTCTTCATCATCTGGATCTGGCTGCTGATCATGGTCTTCATCGACATCTTCCGCAGCCACGACATGGGGGGCGGGGCCAAGGCGCTCTGGGTGATCTTCATCATCATCCTCCCGTTCCTCGGTGTGTTCGTGTACCTGATCGCCCGGGGCGGCAAGATGCACGAGCGTGCGGCGGCCGAGGCGGCGCAGCAGCAGAAGGCCTTCGACCAGTACGTGCGCCAGACCGCCGGCACGGCGGGCGCCAGCACGGCCGACCAGCTGTCGAAGCTGGCCGACCTCAAGGCCCAGGGTGTGCTCACCGACGCCGAGTTCGAGGCCGAGAAGTCCAAGATCCTGGCCAGCTAGCCGGGGTCTGCGTCCGTCACCAGGGGCGGCGCGTTGACGGCGCAGGACGACCCGGACCAGGAGTCACCCCAGGAGCAGCGCGGCCCCGAGGGCGGCCCCCCGCGTGACGAGGGCTCGGGCCCCCGGGGCGACGTCTCCGAGCGCCTCGCCGAGCAGATAGAACAAGATGTCGAGTCACCACTGCCGTGGCGGTCGATCGCGAAGAAGACCGTCATGGCGGTGGTGGCCGGCGTCACCATCTACCTGCTGTTCCCGAGCCTGGTCGAGGTCTTCAGCTCGTACCCGAAGCTGACGCACCTCGACCCGGTCTGGTTCCTCATCGCCGTGGCTCTCCAGGTGGGCCACTTCACCTGCACCATCGCCCTCCAGCGCATCGCACTGCGCACCAAGGCGTGGTACTCGGTCGCCACCTCGCAGTTGGCGGGCAACGCCATCAGCCTGATCGTGCCGGGCGGGGCGGCCTTCGGGGCGGCCACCCAGTTCCGCATGCTGGCCGCCTCGGGCAACGACACCGCCACCGCCGTCGGTGGGCTCACGGCCTTCTCGCTGCTCGGCATCGGGGGGCTGCTGCTCCTGCCCATCTTCGTGCTGCCTGCCATCCTGGCCGGCACACCGATCGAGTCGGGCCTCGAGCACGCGGCGCTGCTCGGCCTCGGCGCCTTCGCGCTGTTCGCCGGCTTCGGGGCGATCGTGCTGGCCACCGACAAGCCGATCCGCTGGTTGGGCGGGGTGGTCCAGTCGGTGCGCAACCGGATCAAGCGCAAGGCGCCACCTCTGCGGGGGCTGCCCGACCGCCTGGTGCGCGAGCGCAACCGCATCCGTGACGTACTGGGCCGGCGCTGGAAGGCCGCCACCTTGCTGAGCAGCGGGCGCCTCTTCCTCGACTACGGCACCTTGCTGGCGTGCATCCGGGCCACCGGGGCCAAGCCCAACCCCTCGCTCGTGCTGCTGGCCTACGCCGTCGCCGGCCTGCTCGCCCTCATCCCCATCACGCCCGGCGGGCTGGGCATCGTAGAAGCCGGGCTGTCCGCGTTGCTCGTCTTGGCCAACATCCCGGGCGCCGACGCCGTGGTGGCCACGCTGGCCTACCGGATCATCTCGTACTGGCTGCCCATCTTCGCCGGGCCGGTCGCCTACGCCCTCTTCCGCGCCCGCTACGGGCCCCCGAGCGGGTCGGGGGCGGGGAGCGGTTCGGGCGGCGGCCCCGGTGGCACCGCGCTGACCCCCGGGTAGAGGGACCGCCGCCACCGGGCCGGCATGGAAGACTCGGCCACCGTGTCGTCCCCTGTGTACAAGGGCACCTGGGAGTCCGTCCGTGAGCACCGTGTGCCGGCCTGGTACGACGACGCCAAGTTGGGGGTGTTCCTCCACTGGGGCCCGTACTCGGTGCCCGGCTGGGCGCCACGGGTGCCCGACATCCAGCAGCTGCTCGTCCACGGCGGCCCCGAGCGCATGCTGCGGGAGAACCCCTACGCCGAGTGGTACCTCAACACGATGCAGATCGAGGGCAGCCCCACCCAGTTGCACCATGCCGAGGTGTACGGGGCGGACTATCCCTACGAGAACTTCGCCCACACCTTCGACGAGGCCAGCCGCGGCGCCGACCTCGGAGCGCTGGCCGACCTGTGCCGGGACGCCGGCGCCCGCTACGTCGTCCTGACCACCAAGCACCATGACGGGTTCGCGCTCTGGCCGACCCGCACGGCCCACCCGGCCAAGGGCCCGTACCACGCCACCCGCGACTTGGTCGGCGACCTGAGCGCGGCGGTGGGCGAGCGCCGGATGCGCATGGGGCTGTACTACTCGGGGGGCTACGACTGGCCCTACAACCACGCCGTGCTGACCAAGGCGGCCGACGCCGTGCTCGCCGTCCCCTACGGCAAGGAGTACGTGCGCTACGTCACCGCGCACGTGCGTGAGCTCATCGACCGCTACGAGCCCTCGGTCCTGTGGAACGACATCGGCTGGCCCAAGGACCGCGCCCTGCCCGAGCTGTTCGCCCACTACTACAACACGGTGGAGGACGGCGTCGTCAACGACCGCTGGCGCCAGAGCGGGTTGCCCCGCAACGCCGTCACCGAGGCCCTGGTGCGCGCCACCGGCGCGCTGGTCCAGGCCGTGTGGAGCCGGATCCCCGCCGACCGCAAGCGGCTGACCTTCGCCACCACGACGCACTGCGACTTCCGCACCCCCGAGTACGAGGTCCTCCGCGCCACCTCCACCAAGAAATGGGAGGTGGTGCGCGGCGTCGGGCACTCCTTCGGCGCCAACCGCCACGAGCGGCCCGAGGACATCATCACCGAGCGCGAGTTGATCCAGATGTTCTGCGACGTGGTGTCGAAGAACGGCAACCTCCTCATCGGTGTGGGTCCCCGCCCCGACGGCACCGTCCCCGTGGAGCAGCAGGCACCGCTGCGCGCGCTGGGAGGGTGGCTGGCCGAGAACGGCGAGGCCATCTACGGCAGCCGGCCCTGGGTGGTGGCCGAGTCGGTCACCACCGAGGGAATCCCGCTGCGCTTCACCCAGAGCGGCGAGGGCGTGTACGCGCTGGTCCTGGGGATGCCGGCCTCGCGGCGGTTCACCCTGCGCGGCGTCGACGGCACGCACATGCGCCGGGTGCGCCTGGTCGGGTCGCCGGGCGAGCTCGAGTGGACGGTGCACGACGACGACGCGCTCTGCGTCACCTTGCCCGAGCGGCTCCCCGTCTCACCGGTGACGGTGCTCGACCTCGGGACCGCCGTGCGGGCCCGACTGCGCGACCTCTAGGCCGTCCCTCCCCGAGGGCGCGGCAGGGCGTTGGATGGCGGTGCCTGCGTCGCGCTGCCGCGGCGGCTACGTTCGGGCCACGCCGCGGCCCATCCGGAGGACGCATGTTGGTGCTCGACCTGTTCTTGATCGGGCTCGTGATCACGCTCGAGCCCATCCCGCTGTCGGCGATGATCCTGCTGCTGGCAGCCGAGCGCGGGCTTCTCAAGGGTCTGGGTTACACCCTGGGCTGGCTGGTCACCCTGGTGGTCATCGTCTTCGTCACCGTGGGCATCACCGGCGGCAAGCCGCTGCTGCCGCACACCAAGCCGTCGACGGCCGCTCTGTGCGTGAAACTGTTCCTCGGCGTCGTACTGGTCTTCTTGGCCTACCGGCACCAGACCAAGGGGCGGCCGGCCGAGGCGAAGCAGCCGAAGAAGCAGCCCAAGTGGATGGCGAGCATCGACCGCATCAACCCGTTGGGCGCGGCCGGCCTGGCCTTCCTGCTCCAGCCCTGGGTGCTGGTAGCCGCCGGCGTGTCCACCCTGGTGGAGGCCAAGGTCCAGACCGGCGCCGAGTACATCGGCCTGGTGCTGTTCTGCCTGTGGTGCTCGGCCAGCTACCTGGTCCTCGAGGTCTACGCGGCGGTGCGGCCCGAGACGGTCAAGGCCCGGCTCGACGCCATGTTGCGGTGGATCAACACGCACACCGACCAGGCCATCGTGTACCTCTTCCTCGGGCTCGGCCTCTACCTGATGGCCAAGAGCATCTACGGCTTGGTCAGCTGATCCCCTCTGGCGGGCTCCACCCCCGGCTCGGTCTCGCGGGGTATCCACCGGCGCCGCCGGGCGCGCCGGTAGCGTCGATCGCAGGAGGTACCTCGCCATGCTCGCTTACACCTGGCCTCTGCTCAGCCTGTTCTGGACGTTCCTCATGTTCGCCGGGGTCGTCCTGCTGCTGTTCTTCATCATCTGGTGCTTCGTGGACAACTTCCGCCGCAAGGACCACAGCGGCTGGGCCAAGGCGGGCTGGACCATCCTGATCCTGCTCATCCCCTTCATCGGGGCCCTCATCTACATCATCGCCCGGCCGGCCGACGCCATCCTCTCGAGCTGAGCGGCCGGCGTCGGGTGGGCCGCCCGGGTAGGGCCGCCCCTCGGCGCGGCGGACTGCGTCGGCAGGGACCATGCCGCTCGATCGCGGACCAGCGGTCCGCGGTCACATTGTCGTTTCGGACCGGTGGTCGGTATGGTTGGTTTCCCAGGGACCTCTCAGGGATCTCTCAGGAGCCTTCCGATGCAGAATCACCATCCGACGATCGCCCAGCGGCCCGACCGCACGTGGGTCGTCGAGTGCGCGCAGTGTCGGAACGACCGGAGCTCGTCGGTGCCGATCGGCATCGGCATGCCCCTGCCTGACCGCGAGACGGCCGAGCGGCTGCGCGACAACCACGCCAGCCGCCCCCTGCGGGCCACCGCTTCTTGAGCGCCAGCGCCCAGAACGCGTCGGTGTCGTGGGAAGCGCGCCTTCGGCGGGCGCGACGCACCGCACGAGCAGGCGTTCTTCGGGCGTCTTCAGCCCAGTTCGAGCAGGTTGACCCGGCAGCGCTCCGGTGCCAGCGCGCGTTCGACCGCCTCGCGCAAGGCTCGGGCATGCCCGCCGCGCTGCTGGGTCGCCGCGCCGTAGTTGACCCTCCAGGACCGGTCGGGCTCGACGTGGATGATCACGTTGACCAGGTCTCCCCAGCCCCGGCTGATGTCCACCCGGCGCACGGCGAAGCCCCCGTCATCGGGGTGTGCCTCGGCGATCGCCTGAAGTACGCGTTTCGACAACTTCGCCTCACCCACGGCGTGATTGTCGGCAGGGCCGGAGGGGTCTGATAGGGGAAAAGGTCCCTCCCGACGCTCAACGGGGCGTCAATAATCTCTCAACAAGCTCTCAACAATCTTTCGACGCACCGGGCGGTCGGTCACGGGTGAGGCCGACCGCGTGCTGCCTCATACCCCGAGGGGTATATGTTGGGTGTGGGAGGCCGGTGCCGGTTGGGGCCGTGCCCCGAGCGAGAGAGCGAGGTCGATCGATGCAGCTGCCCGACGAGGTGATCCGGGACGTGCGCAACCGCCTGCACCGGGTGGCGGGCCAGCTCGAGGGTATCGAGCGCATGCTCGACGAGGGTCGCGAGTGCCGCGACGTCGTCACGCAGATATCGGCCGCCAACAAGGCGCTCGAGCAGGCCGGGTTCCGCCTGGTGGCGGCCGGCCTGAACTACTGCGTGACCAACCCCGAGCAGGCCGAGGACGAGGGGTACCCGCTGGAAGAGGTCCAGCGGATGTTCATGAAGCTGGCCTGAGCATGGGGACGAACGGACCCGGAGCGGTCAGCCGCCGCATCGTCGTCGTGGGCGGGGTGGCCGGGGGCATGTCGGCCGCCACCCGGTTGCGCCGGCTCGACGAGTCGGCCTCCATCGTGGTGCTCGAGCGCTCGGGCCACGTGTCGTACGCCAACTGCGGGCTGCCGTACTTCGTGGGCGGCGTGATCGAGGACGAGGACGACCTGCTGCTGCAAACACCCGAGCGGCTCTACGAGCGCTTCCGGCTCGACGTGCGCGTCGGCAGCGAGGTCGTCGCCATCGACCCCGACGCCCACACGGTGACCGTGCGCCCCACCGAAGGCGGGCCGGAGGCGCCCACGACAGAGCTGCCCTACGACGCGCTCGTGCTCAGCCCCGGAGCGGCCCCGGTGCGCCCGCCACTCCCCGGCTTCGACCGCGTCCGCGTGCTGCGCACGGTGGAGGACGCCGAGCGCCTCGAGGGCGACGCCAGCACCCGGCCGCGCAGCGCCGTGGTCATCGGCGCGGGCTTCGTGGGACTCGAGACGGCCGAGAACCTGTCCCACCGGGGCATCGAGACCACGGTGGTCGAGATGGCCGATCAGGTCCTCACGCCACTCGACCCCGAGCTGGCCGTGCTGGTTTCGGTCGAGCTCGAGCGCAACGGCGTGCACGTCCTGACCGGGACGGCGGTGGGCGAGGTCACCGACGACGGCGTGGTGCTCGCCGACGGCCGCCGGGTCCCGGGCGACCTCGTGATGGCCGCCATCGGGGTCCGGCCCGACGTGCGCCTGGCCGAGATGGCCGGGCTGGCGCTCGGTCCGCACGGCGGCATCGCCGTCGACGGCGACGGGCGCACCAGCGCCCCCGACGTCTACGCCGTGGGCGACGCCGTCGAGAAGGCAGACGCCGTGGCCGGCGAGCCCTCCCTCATCGCTCTGGCGAACATCGCCAACCGGCAGGGCCGGCGCGTGGCGGACCGGATCTGCGGGCGCCCGGTGCGCCCGTCGCCGTCGCAGGCGACCGCCATCGTCAAGGTGTTCGGGCTGACCGCGGCCATGACGGGCTGGAACGAGGGGCGCCTGCGCCAGGCCGGGCGGCGTTACCGGGTCGTGCGCTCACACCCGATGAACCACGCCAGCTACTACCCCGGCGCCGAGCAGATGTCGCTCAAGCTGCTCATCGACCCGGGCAACGGGATGATCCTCGGCGCCCAGGCCGTGGGTGGGTCGGGCGTCGACAAGCGGATCGACGTCCTGGCCACCGCCATGGCCGCCCGCCTGCGCGCCGACGCGCTGGCCGACCTCGAGCTGGCCTACGCGCCGCCGTTCTCCTCGGCCAAGGACCCCGTGAACATGCTCGGGTACATGGCCGAGAACCTCATGTCGGGGGAGTGCGACGTGGTCGAGCCCGACGAGGTGGCGGGGCTGGTCGCAGGCGGCTGGACCCTGCTCGACGTCCGCAGCGGGGCCGAGCACGCCCGCGGGGCCATCCCCGGAAGCGTGAACGCGCCACTCGAGTCGCTGCGTCAGCGCCTCGGCAGCCTCGGCTCGGGTCCCTTCCTCGTCTACTGCGAGGTGGGCCAGCGTGGCCACACCGCCACCATGCTCCTGCACGACTTGGGGATCGAGGCGCGCAACCTCGACGGTGGCTTCCGCACCTGGCGGGCTGCCGACGCCGCCGCGGCGCAGGATCCGGGGCGGCTGGCGGTACCCGGGGTCTGACCCGAGGCTCCGGGAGAGCCCCCGGCCCGCCCGGAGCGCTCTTGGACGAGCGACCACAAAGACGGCGTCTAACGTTTTGGCCGAATCGAACGGTCGATGGCCCGATTCCGTGTGAGAACCCCGATTGGATGGCATGCAACCGATTAGTCGTTTCGCGAGCAAGCGCAACAAGGCATTGTTGCGTGAGCTCGTCGTTACCGATTTCAAGCTGCGTTATCAGGGATCGACGATCGGCTATGCGTGGAGCCTGCTCCGGCCCCTCCTCATCTTCCTGATCCTCTACGTCGTCTTCGCCAAGTTCCTCAGGCTGGGTGCGGGCGTGCCGCACTATCCGGTCTACCTCCTGTTGGGTCTCGTCATGTGGAATTTCTTCGCCGACATGACGACCCAGAGCCTCGGCTCGATCGTGGCGCGCGGCGACATCTTGAGGAAGATGAGCATTCCGCGGTGGATCATCGTGGTGAGCACGACCATCTCGATCCTCATCAACCTCGGCTTCAACCTGATCGTGTTGGCCATCTTCATGGTCCTGAACCGGGTCCCCCTCAGCTGGGAGATCGTCCTCCTGCCGCTGTTCTTCCTCGAGGTGTACCTGGTCGGGCTAGGGGTGTCGTTCTACCTGTCGGCTGCCTTCGTGAAGTACCGCGACGTCCGATACATGTGGGAGGTGGCCAGTCTCGGCCTCTTCTACTTGACCCCGATCATCTATCCGCTGTCGCTCATCCACAACGCGACCCTGCGCAAGATCTTGCTTCTGAACCCACTGGCGCAGGCGATTCAAGATGCGCGCTACGTCACCGTGACGAAGACCTCACTGACCATCAAGTCCGAGTATGGCCACTACCTCCCCGGACTCGTGCCCCTCGCCATCACCCTGGCACTCGTGGTGATCGGCTCGTGGTACTTCCGCCGTGAGGCACGCTGGTTTGCGGAGAACTTGTGACGCGTCCTCCCGGCATCCCGAAGATCCAGGTCGAGCGCGTCGGAAAGGCGTTCAAGTTGCCGCATCTTCGAGAGACCTCGATCAAGTCCAGGGTCATCGGCCTGGCGAGAGCATCAACCTCGGTGGAGAAGCAGCAAGTGCTCAGGGACGTCAGCTTCGAGGTGGCGGAGGGCGAATTCTTCGGCATCATCGGTCGCAACGGAAGCGGGAAGAGCACCCTCCTCAAACTGCTCGCCGGTATCTACTTCGCGGACAGCGGCCACGTCGGTGTGCACGGGGCGATCACCCCGTTCATCGAGCTCGGCGTCGGATTCAGCCCCGACCTCACCGGCCGTGAGAACGTGTACCTGAACGGCGCGCTA
>Ga0187784_10002494_pt1 | contig 14750 bp, 18 predicted proteins | sample 1015_SJ02_MP15_2_FD_132964 | JGI IMG/M metagenome (GOLD analysis project Ga0187784, IMG submission 132964) | Tropical peat soil microbial communities from peatlands in Department of Meta, Colombia - 1015_SJ02_MP15_20_MG | ecosystem: Environmental > Terrestrial > Soil > Wetlands > Peat | place...
CCGTAACCCGCCAGAACAGAGTATAGTGTGGCCAAGACTCCATCAGCTGCTTTACGTACCTCCTTCGAATCACCCACAGCGGTCAGTACTGTAGACTCATAGAGTGCAGGTTGCTGATGTACAAACCTTCGCATTTCTAAAGCGAGCGTCCTTACCGCATCATCCCGGGATTTTCCTACTGTCGCTTTGCCGATGATGTCTCCAAGAGTCTGAAATCCGCGCAGACGAATCGCCAGGCGCAGTCCTGGGAGACCTTCAAAGTGCTCATAGAGAGAAGGAGTCTTTACTCCGACCTCGGCAGCAACCTTGCCGAGAGTCAGTTTATCAAGACCGGTCTCATTAGCGATCCTGATTGCTGAGTCGAGAACCTCCTCAGACTTCAGGTGTGCTCTAGTTCCCATTTCGACACCCTTCGAGAAAAGGTAACACTTGCTCTAGGAACTCGTCTGGTCTCTCAGCCTGCGGATAGTGACCCAACCCGGGCAAAACCACTGCTCCGCCATGAAGCCGTTCGGCAACCAGCTTGGCCTCCGAAGCTGGACTGGGGAAGTCCGGGTCGGCCCCTCCCATCACGACCAAGACCGGAACCCTCACCTTATCCAGACGCGACTCTGCCGCTCGATGGTCGGTGGCAGCCATCCGACGAAGGGCCTGAATCCGGCCATGTTCGTGCAAATTCTTCTTGAGAGCTAGGTTGTACTCTGAAAGATCAGGCGGACTTGAGGCGGGGTAGAGATTCTTGGACTGGTAGCTCACCCATGTCCCAATCCCCCAAGGTCCTGCGAGTGCCAGCCTGAAGGCGACTTTCTTCCACCATGATATCGGGACCTGTCTCACGAAAGGGCCGACAAGCACGAGCCTGGACACGAGCCCAGGATGATCCGCGCTAATGCAGATGGCAGCACCAGCAGAAATTGAGTTCCCAATGATCGCAGCAGTTCCCGTTTCAAGCCGCTCGAGGAGCCTAACTGTATCAGAAGCGATCGCGAGTTCCGAGTAGTCACTCCAGGTCGCACTGGAATCTCCCATTCCCCGAACGTCCAGGGTGATGACTCTGAACCCGGCATCCTTGATTCTCGGCACGACGAGCCGATAGATTTGTCGCATCTGCCCCATTCCCGGTAGGCACACAACACTTTGACCAGAACCACCCGTATCATCGTACGCAATTCGGCCGTCAACGTTGTCCAATGTCAACGAGTCCATTTCCTCCCCTAACGCCATTAGGGAATAGCCTAATCAGGTAAGGTAGATAAGGTTTTCCCAACCGTCTGCGCCACCATCTCCCGAAGGATAGAATCTCGGACCATGCCACATCACTAATTTCGAGGGGATGCGCGAACTGCGATGACCGAGATGCTGCGCTGTATGCGCTGCTCGAGGAAAGACCTTCCCGCGGAAGTCGTTGGGTTGCAGCTTGCGCCCCATGGCAGCCAAGAAAGGCTTCCTATACTTCAGGTTTGGTAAGCGAATCGCCAAGGGCAAGTTAGTTGAGGGTCTGACGAAGAGGGATATCGAGAAGTAGACGGCCCAGAGTCACGTAGTCATGAGCGAGAAGAAGAACCGCCTGGTCACGCTGCAAAGAACGGAGACCATGGCCCCTTGGTTCGAGCCCCCTTTGTGTCGCGTGGTTCCTAGCTTGCTTGGATTTAGCGCGTGCGTCGATTCGTGCAAACTCACTTCCTGAGCATATTGGAGTTCAATGCCTTTAACCAGGGTGCCCCACAGTAGACCGATGAAGGTCGGGTTCGCCCTCCGCTCAACCGTATTTGGTCCCTCAGCAGCCGCGAAGGTGATCCCGCTCCTGGAGAAATCCGGGGTGGACTCGGTTTGGTTTCCCGCCGCATGGCAAATGTTCGACGCACTCGACATGTGTGGCATATCGCTCGGAGAGAGCAAAAGGCTCATCGTCGGCACCGGAGTGATAAGGTTCACCGATTATGACGTTACGCAGCTACTTGCCCGTCTATACACTCTGAGTGAGGGATCTGGTAGAAGATTCATCCTCGGTATCGGGACAGGGGCCGCCACAGGACGACCAGCCATCGACGGGCTTGTCGAGTTCGTAAACAGACTCCGAGCCGACTATCCCGAAAAGCAAAAGCCTCCGATTTTCTTTGCGGCCCTGAGGCGGCGGGTCCTTCGTGTGGCGTACTTGAATGCCGAAGGTGCAATTCTCAATTTCTGTCCACCAGATTACGTCCAGAAGATAGTGCCGAAAGACGTTGATGTAAAAGGATTCACTCTGGCTTGCTACATCAAACTTTTCTTCGCGGAGAAGGATGATGTGGCCAAGGAGATGCTTATTGACGAAATAAGAATGTACGATGGCATTCCTCAGTATCACGCTATGTTCAAGGAGATCGGGGCTTCGGACTCGATTAGCAAGCTCGATCCTGAATCGGGCCGGGACATCCCAGAAGACCTGTTAGAGATATCCTCGGCTAACCCCAACGATAATGAAGTTGGCCGCATCATCGAGCGTTTCGGTCGTGCGGGTGTCAACCTCCCCATCGTCTACCCATACGTTTCCGGAGACGACGAGTACAAGGTCACGGTGGCTGAGAGGTTGGCCTCCATCATTTCACGAGGTCAGATATGATGCTTCTCTGGCCCCCCGGATTCGAACCTCCTGCAACAGCATCATTGGATAGGGTGTATGCTTATTCGAATCCCACCTGCGACTTTCGACGGGATGCTACACGAATCTGGTGTTGTTTCGTGTTACGCAACGGAGCTGATTGCTCGTAGTCGAGCGAGTAGAGCATACAAAAAGGGGGAAGGGCCTCCTTCCGTCAATCTATCTTGTAGCGCTTCGCAAGTTTGACGATGAGGAAAATGACGAAGGCGACGATTATGAATGTGATTACTGCGATCAGGAAGTCGCCAATATTGAAGGTCTGCTTGTCGAAGATGACCGAGTAGGTGGTAAGATTTCCAATACTACTCAGAGGGATGGCAATGACGGGAAGAATCAGGTCCTTGACAAGGGCCTGGACAAGTGCGCCGAGGTAGACACCGAGAATGAAGGCTACCGCGAGTCCAAGAACCTTGTATGTTGAAAGAAAGGCCTTGAACTCCTGGGACACCCCCTTGGGCGGAGGAGGTGCAGGAGGAGCAGGTTTGGGTGTAAGGAGCTCCCTAATCTTCTGAAGTTCTGCCAGAATGTCCTCGTCTGAGGGCATGGCTTTCCCTCCAGAGATGTCGATTTAAGGCGTCGGCCTAAACTATGTTTGGCGAGCTAGGCGCGACAGTGAAGCCGCATCGAGGGGTGCCAGAGAGTTTGGCGCTTGCGAGCAGATTTGAGGTGGCCGACCCTGCTGTTTCTTAAGGCCCGAGACCTACCGTGTTATCTCAAGAGTCTCCAGACCAGTGCTGCCAGGAGCCCGCCAATTATCGGAGCGACCCAGAACAACCAGAGCTGGCTAAGCGCCGTGCCGCCGACGATGACCGCCGGCCCCAGGCTCCTGGCGGGGTTGACAGACGTGCCATCTATAGGAATTCCAACGAGGTGAATGAGCGTCAGGCACAGCCCAATGGCAATCCCTGCAAATCCCTTTGGAGCGTTCTCGCTAGTAGCACCGAACACCACGAAGAGGAAGATGAAAGTCAGGACGACCTCGGCTATGAACGCCGCGGTCATGGAGTAGCCGTCCGGCGAAGCCGCGCCGTACCCATTCTGTCCCAGACCGTTGCTGGCCAGGCTGTAAGCCGGGTTGCCGACAGCGATTGCGTAAAGCAATCCCGCGCCTATCACAGCGCCTATGCACTGGAAGACCACATACCCCACGGTGTCCCTCATGCTCAGCCTGCCGGCGGCCAGCATGGAGATAGAGATGGCGGGGTTTATGTGGCAGCCAGAGATGCTTCCGATTGCGTAGACCATGACGAGCACGGCAAGACCAAATGCCAGCGCGATGCCGACCGTGCCATCGGCGCTCAACCCTGAGAAGTTCCGGCCCGCAATGACAGCGCTCCCGCAGCCCATCAGCACGAGCACCATCGTTCCGACGAGTTCAGCGGTGTATTTCTTGAGAGGATCAGTTGCGCTCAAGAGAATCCGCCGTCCTTCTTCGACTTGAGATGTTATAAGCCTGGCGGGACGCTTATGGTTTGCCGTATCAGTCCGGAGAGAGCGCTTCATTCCAGATAATGGTGCATAACCCTTTGCAGCGATGCCCGCCAAATCGGGTAAACAAGTTCGTTTCCGCCGCACCAACCCCTTCGCTGTACGGGGCGGTTTCCTGCGTGCTATTCAACACCAAGAGCGTAGTCTGATCCAGAGACCGACTGTTTCAGGATAGTCTGTGTCGGTCTGTTTAAAAAAGAGAGACAGACCTGAGGTGTAGCTTTGTACGAGAGGTGTGTTTGAGAGATGTCTGCTTTTGCAAACCGTCGGTCTGCCCTCTTGGCTGGCGTTGCTTTCGTCTTCCTGCTCACTGGTCCGATCCTCTTGGTTTCTGCTCAACCCCCGGCGATTGTTAGCCTAACGAGTCCCAACCCACAACCTAATGGAGAGTTCGGTTACTCCGTTGCAATAAGCGGAAACTTGGCAGTCGTCGGTGCACCAGAAGAGAGCGTTGGCAGGTACACGCAGGCAGGTTCCGCGTATGTTTTCAACGCGCAGACGGGGGCCCTTGTGGCCCAGCTCGTGGACCCCGACTCACAATACTACGGAGAGTTCGGTTACTATGTCACCATAATTGGAAGTGACGTTGTCGTGGGAGGAGACGGCAACGCGTACACCTTCAACGCACGGACAGGTGCCCTGATAGCCGTACACCAGAGTCCCAATTCACAAGATTCTGAAGAGGCCGGTTATTCCGTCGCCCAGAGCGGTGACGTCGTTGTAGTCGGTGCCCCCTTTGCGAATGTTAGCGGAGATGCATACGCCGGTACCGCGAACATCTCGAACGCGGCCACCGGTGCGTTGATAGCTACTCTGCAGAGCCCTAACCTGCAATACTTCGGAGACTTCGGGGAGTCGGTCGCGGTGAGCGGGAGACTCGTCGTAGTCTCAGCACCGGGTGAGGCCATTGGTGGGAACTCAAGTGCAGGGCGTGCGTATGTTTTCAATGCCCAGAACGGCACCTTGGTAGCCACACTCGCAAGCACCAACCCCCAGGGCGATGGGAACTTCGGCCTTTCTGTGGCCATAAGCGGCGGCGTCGCAATCGTTGGTGCGGCAGGCGAGGCGGTTAACGGCGAAGAATATGCAGGCCGGGCATACATCTTCAACGTGGCTCCGACGACTGCTGGGTCATCTACCCTAACGGAGGAAGGCGCAGGGTCAATTCCTACCAGCTGGCTCACGGCAGGAGCAGTTGTCGTAGTGGTCGCAGTTGCAGCCGGGGGGGTGTTGCTAAGTGCCCGGAGGCGAAGGCCAAGGCTCTCGACTCCCACGCACGTGAGCACTGCTAGGTCCGAGAACCGATAACCTCGTCCACTCTCTTCTAAGAGGCTGGCCGAATGTGAAAGTGTACGTCTTGACTCCGGGACTCAGGTTCACCGTTCAGAAAAGGAACGACGAGAGGGAGAAATCACTTGCTTCTGCTTCTCATCACGAATCCAAGGCCGCCAAGGATAGCCCCTAAGGCTGCCAGCATGACCAAGCCGCCTATTGGGTTCTCGAAATGGCTGAGGTATGTGACGTGAATTTGATAGTCTGTATAACCCAGGCCTCCCGACGAAACTGCCGCCCCTGACCAACCAGCCAGATAGCCTCCGTACATCATAAGTGCCATGCTGCCTGTGACGCCGACGTTCATCAAAATGAGATGCCCCCATGCGAGGTAGTTCGAAAAGCCGCTGTACACCCTACCCAGAGTTCCTTCGATGTAGGAGTAAATGACGGCGGTGACTGCCATGGCCACCACACCTACAACGAGGAAGAGGACGTAGCCCGTGAACAACCAAGTTCCACCTCCTCCCCCCGCGATCACCTTCGACGGCGCGTAGTACAGGTTGACGTTGAAGTAGGAAAGTGGTTGAACGATAAGGACTGTCGCGATGACTGCGATGAGACCTTGGACGATTGAAGCCCAGATGAACCTCGACGCCCACTTTCCCTGAGGCCGTTGCAACTTGCCCCCGCCTCCCTTCAACGGTATTTAAGGCCGTAGCCTGGCCGTGCCCAGCGTCAAGTTCTCAGGGGAAGATTGGAAAAGTGAGGACTACGGACTGTCCTGGAAGGCCTCCCACTCCTCTTCGTCGCTGACCTCGTCTTTCAGGAGGTCTTCGAAGATCTCGTGGGTGACAAGGTCCGTTCCCCTGTACTTCTCCGCCATCTTGCTGTAGAACTCTATGGCGCACGCCTCTGCCTGCAGGACATCCTTGATGACCCGATCGAGATCGGTACGTTTGCTTGGGGGCTCCTTGAATCCGCAGCCGCACCACCTCAGCAGGTGAGCTGGGTGGGCCACGGGACGTCCTCCGAGTTGGATGATTCTCTCGGCAAGCTTTCCGGCATGGCCGAGCTCGTCTGCAGATTGTTTTTCGAGAACAGACCTTAGGGTGTCTGCATCCATTCCCTTAATCCACTTCGCCATGTACCAATACTGGAAGTGCGCGAGCCACTCGTCAGAGTAGGCGGTGTTCAAGTCCTTGATGACTCCCTTGAGATCAGCCTTTACGATCTCCATTCCTTTCTTGCCCATGTCAGCAGGAATGGAAGCAGCCATTTATGAGACGTTTCCCGAAATTGGGACGAGCGGGCTCAAACCCCCGAACAGCTTTGGCGGCACAGCGAATCCTCCTCTCATTCGTTGCCTTCGGCCTTTTCCGTGAGGGTGCCGGGAATAATGGATCGCCGGGAATGACAGGGGATACTTGCCGTCGGTGGTCGCCCAATACAAACCTCCGTTTCAAGCGGTCGTCGATGATAGCAAAATCGGTACAACGTAGCGCACTGACCTATCTCAGCGACTTGGCCTCTCAGAGGAAGGGGATTAACGTCGCCTTCGTCGCACTAACCACCTCTTAGCGGGTAGGGTTGAATAGGAAGGCGCCGACACGATCTGGCGCGAGGACCGGAAGAAGATGCCTCTAACCTGTGAGGTCTGCGGCAGGCCGATAACGGCGGTGAGTCGTATCGTGATCGACGGGGCGGTGCTGCGAGTGTGTCAGAGCTGCGCGGGAAGGGGGACCTCGTCGGGGAGTCCACCACCCAAGCCCATCCCGTTCAGGATTGGTCCGGTGCATCACGACACAATCTCCGGGTCTGAACTCGAAATCGACCCCGACTACAATGTCATCGTCAAACAGGCCCGGGAGAGGATGGGCCTTACCCAGGAGGGACTTGGACGGGCGATCAACGAGAAGCCTTCCGTCATAAGTCACGTAGAGTCAAAGAAGCTCAGGCCGGACCCAATTCTGGCGAGAAAACTCATGCACCATCTGAAGGTCAACCTCTTGGTTCCCAGCAGCGAATTGGAACCGTCGTCGTGACGCAGGTCCGATCGTACTGCTAAGTAATGTGACTGCCACCCCTCGGAGTCTGGCGTAGGTTGCCTCGCAGCCTCTGACTGTCGCCCATGGCGAGGTTCCTGGCAAAGCTGTTTGGGTTGCTGTCCCTCGCAAACCCCGTAATTTGAAGCGACAGGGCAAGGAAGTAGACATGTTTCACTTTATGATGAAGACAGGCTTGCCCAGTACTTCCAACCGTGGTGTAACCCCGAGTCCAGGGCCTGTCGGCGCCTTCATCCTCCCCAGGCGTCTCACGGGGGCGTTCTCAGCCAAGCTTCTGGTGACATAGCTGTTGAAATCGGTTGTCGAGAACAGATATCCCGGGGGAGTACTGTGGGCCAACGCGGCGATCGCCGCAGTCACTATGTCCCCTCCCCAGGTGTCCTCTATAGTCAGGGCGATCCCGGATCTGACGCAAAAGTCGCGTATCTCTCTCGCCTTGGTGAGACCGCCGACCTTCGAGATCTTCAGGTTCACTATGTCCATCGCCTGGTCATGAACTCCCCTTGAAACGGCAGAAAGGCTGTCCATAATCTCGTCCAAGACGATCGGCTTGTCGGTGTGCCTTCTCACGGCCAGGCATTCCTCGTACGTCTGGCATGGTTGCTCTATGTAGACGTCAGTCGACCGAATGGCATCGGCGACCCAGAACGCCTGGTGCTGGGTCCATCCGGTGTTTGCATCCGCGACCAGAACATCCCGGGGCTGGAGTGCAGCCCGGCATTCCTGGATTCGAGAAACGTCGTCGGCAGGCGTCCCCCCGACCTTCAGCTGGAACTTCGTGTACCCCTCCTCCCGATACTTGGCCACCATCTCTGCCATTAGAGAGGGGCGGTCCTGCGAGATTGCGCGGTACAGAGGAAAATCCTCTCCGTATCTGCCTCCCAACAGCGTGGTGACGGGTTGATTTGCCGCTTTGCCGAGGATGTCCCAGCAGGCCATGTCGAGCGCAGATTTCACGTATGGATGACCGCGCAGTGCCCTGTCCATCTCATGGTCTAATGCGCCGACCTGTGTTGGATCTAGGCCTAACAGAGCTGGCGCCAACTGCGCGATTCCTACTCGCGCCCCTTCGGCGTAGGCGGGAAGGTAGGCGGGCCCAAGTGGGCAGACCTCGCCATACCCGGTGATTTCCGTGTCAGTCGAAACAGCAACAACCGTGCTATCGAAAATGTGAACCTCATTACCCCCCGACCATTTGTACGCACCCTCTCGGAGAGGGAGTTCGACTCGATATGCGGAGACTTGAGTTATTCGCACATTTCTCCCACTCGCTCGACGGATTGCAGCTTATGTAAACGTAAGCTACTCGCGCCGGGGTCGTCGCTGCACGGGACCAGTTCAATCCTACAAAATACTGGCGGCCGGTCTGATTCACGCCAGTTCCTCCGGATCGAAAGGCTTGGCGGTTCCCTTTCCGAACCATCCAGTTTAGGGGGAGGTCGTATAACCCGTCTCCGATTTGATTAGTTCATGAGCCAGCAGGCTGTGACGGTCGAGGCGAAGATAACCGACGCCGCAGTCAGCCTCATCACAGCCGCGGCCATCTACCTGCCTCCAGATGTGAAACGCGCACTGAAGGAAGCGCAACAGACCGAGTCAACGGACCTGGCGAAGAAGGTCATAGGGTCGATGCTGAAGAATCTCGAGGTCGCTGAGGCCGAGGGACGACCGTCCTGCCAGGACACCGGGACGGTGATTTTCTACATCAGGGCGGGGGACAAGTTTCCTTATCTGGGGGAGCTTGAACGGATTCTGCGGAACGCCACCGTGAAAGCTACCACGGAGGTTCCTCTGAGGCCGAACTCGGTGAGTATCTTCACCGGCAAGAACTCCGGCAACAACACGGCCGATAGAATCCCCTGGATCGAGTGGGAGTTGGTACCGGGCAAGAGCGATGTCGAGATAACTGTGGTCCTGAAGGGAGGCGGGAGCGAGGCACCGAGCCTGGCGAAGGTGATACCTCCAGCAGAAGGGATGAAGGGAGTGTACAAGATGGTGCTGGACGACATATTCGAGCAGGGTCCAAAGCCCTGTCCACCCGTCGTGGTAGGCATCGGTCTGGGTCCCACTGCAGACATAGCCATGAAGCTCGCGAAGAGGGCACTCCTCGCGGACGTAGGTCAGCGGAACCCTGACCCCGAGATAGCGAAGATTGAGGTTTCGCTCCTTCAGGCGGTCAATAAGCTCGGCTGGGGTCCCCACGGGGTGGGAGGCTCCACCACCGCGTTGGACGTCCACATAGATGCCGTCAACCGCCACCCCGCTTCCTTCGCGGTGGGCGTGGCAACAGTCTGCTGGGAGGACAGGAAGAGCACGATGAAGATAGACTCGCAGGGGAACGTGGAGTTCACAACCCATCCATTTCTGAACGGGAGGGGTGCATAGTTGGCCGAGTACCACTTCACCACCCCGATAGGCGAAGAGGCCAGGAGGCTTCGGATAGGGGACGTCCTTTTTCTCACGGGCACCGTCGTCACTGCCCGGGACGCCGGCCACAGGCGTGCACTCGAGCTCTTGAACAAAGGAGAGAAGCTTCCCGTCGACCTCCGGGGCCTCGCAGTCTATCACATGGGCCCCATCGTGCGGAAGACAGGGGATGATTGGAAGGTATATTCGGCGGGGCCCACGACTTCCACGAGGCTCGAAACCTACGAGGCCGAGTTCCTGGAGAAGACCGGGGCGAAGGTGATAATAGGCAAAGGAGGGATGGGCGCTAAGACAGCCGAAGCGTGTAAGAAGCTCGGGACCGCCTACGCCATATACACCGGCGGGGCCGGGGCCTTGGCCGCCAAGTCCATCAAGAAGGTGAAAGGCGTAGAGTGGCTTGACCTGGGCTCCCCAGAAGCGATGTGGATCCTTGAAGTGGAAGACTTCGGCCCGCTGACCGTGATTATCGACCCTGAAGGGAGGAACCATTACGACGAGACGAGGGCGAGGATCAGGCCCAACCTCACAGAAGCCTATAAGATGATGGGCGTCCCGGTCTAGTCACACCTTTTTGAGGAAGGCCGGGGATGCTCTCCTTGTGACAGAACCGAAGGAAATACTGAGCTTCGATGATCTCCGCAAGTACAGGCTGGCCGACGAAGGATACTTCGTCATCACCGACAGCACCAGGGGTGCGATCATACACAAGGTGAACTCCAAGTGCATCAAGGCTGACAGCTTCAACCTCAAGGTGACCATAAACGACCGCAAGGAGGGGAGCTATTTTTGGGTCGACAGCATAGCCACGGCCGCCCATGAGTTCAAGGCCAAACGATGCAAGGTCTGCAAGCCTGAGCTGAACCTCGTCCATCCGTCCACCTTCGACAGCTGAACAGCCTGGCTAGCGCATCTTGCCAAACTTTAAGCGGATTCCAATTCAGCAGGCTCCATGAAGCCGATCGAAGGCTACGCCAACGTCCTAGGATTCGACCTGTTCTACCGACAGTTTGGTGACCCGGCCAAGGGGGAGATACTCTGCCTCCATGGCGGCCCCGGCGCCACCAATGACTACATGCTCTCGATAGCGGACCTCGCCGATCACGGCTACAGGGTCACGTTCTACGACCAGCTAGGGTGCGGCCGTTCCCAGGTCCCAAAGAACACGGCTCTATTTGTCCCCGAGCGCTACGTCGAGGAGGTCGAGGAGTTCCGGAAGAGTTTGCGCCTGGGAAGGCCACACATAATCGGCTCGAGCTGGGGAGGGATGCTCGCCATCGCCTACGCCCTGAAGTACCAGCGGAACATGACGACCATGACGACGGTCGGCGGTCTTCATAGCGTCCCTCTCACTGTGAAGGAAATGGAGAGGATGAAGCGTGGGCTCCCCGTGGACGCCCGAGAGACTCTGGCGAAGTACGAAGCCGAAGGGGAGTACGAGAATCCCGAGTACCTCAAGGCAGTGATGGTCTTCTACAACAAGCACCTCTGTAGGCTGTCCCCCTGGCCCCCAGAGGTCGCATACTCTCTGGATCACATCAGCAGGCCTGTCTATGGCACGATGAACGGACCTAACGAGTTTACCATAATCGGAAACACCCGCTATTGGGATGTCACCCCCCGTCTGAAGACGATCAAAATCCCCGCCCTCGTGCTCGGGGGGAGGTACGACGAGGTATCACCGACCGTCGCGAGGGAGATCCATAAGCACATCCGGGGGTCCGAGCTGACGACGTTCCCCAAGAGTTCCCATCTTCCCTTTTGGGAAGAGAGGGAGTCCTTCATGAAGAGGGTCCTCAGGTTCTTGGGTAAGCACCCGGTCTAGGCTCTCTCTCGACCGTCGGGCGCGTTCGTCGTCATACCTTGGCTGCCGAACCCCAGCTTCGCGCTTACCTGTTCGAACTGCTCGAAGTGATGCTCGAACCACTGGGTGAGGAGGTATACCGCACCGTACCCTTCCCCCGACGGCATCAGGAGCGAACTCCCCACTAGTATCTTGATGTGGTGCTGGACCGCCTTGTATTGGAGGTTCAGCGTAGTGGCCAACTGGTTGATGTTGCTGGGCTTCGCCCGGAGGCTCCAGATTATCCTGGCCCTGTTCTCGCCCCCTCGCTTCCCCCCGAGAAGGAACCAGAGGGTCCTGCGCAGCTCCGGATCCTCTTCCATTCTGCATCCCGAATCCCGGTTTCTATTTAGGGGTTGGTGGCCCGAATTTGGAAAAACGGTTAATAGCCAACGAATAGAAATTCGTACACACTGGCTTGGATACCTACGCTACCGTAGCGACGGGAATGTCCTTCGTGAACATGGCACTCCTTGTCGGGCTGATCTACCTCTATGCGCGAATGGCCAACAGGACCCATGCAGGGTACACCTACGGCCTGATGATTTTCTCGGGCCTCTTGGTTGCGCAGAACTCGGGCATGGCCTACGTCTGTGGTTTCCTAAACAATTACTACAATTGGCAGCTCTCGCCCTATTTTGCAGCGGTCGCGGTCCTCGAGTTCGCTGGTTTAGTGGTCCTCTTCAGGGTCACCCTCTGAATCGATGACGGGGCTGAGCGTTCAAGTTCTGCGATTCGGACGTCAACTGGCAGAGTCTCCATATCTCCAAAGCGATAAGGCCCATCAGGAAACTCGACGCCGAGACCCACTTCTACACTCATGCAATCCGAGGCCGATACCGCCAAGGAAGATGCCACAGGATAAACTTCGAAGGCTAGGTTCGAATCCCTTACTGCCGCTCTTCAGAACCAGGCATCTGAGCTGAAAACTCGCGCACGGCGCTCTCCTGGCGTCGCTCGATGAACTCTGGCTTCGCCTTCCTAATCTCAGTCATGGCCGAATCTGCGTCAAGACCCTTCGTTTTGATCAGGTAAGCCGCAAGCACGCATCCTGTCCTTCCTTCTCCGGCCAGGCAGTGGACGAGCACAGCCTTGCGCCCCGCCAACTGCTCTTCAATGAAATCTACCGCCTTGTCCATGGCGCCGACGCTCGGAGGCTGATGGTCTTGCATGGGGACGTGCCCCGTCACGACATCAAGACCTCGAGTGAAATCGGCAGGCAGCGGGTCGATGGTCAGCGTCAGGACGCTGTCGATTCCCTCCTTTACCAGCCATTCTACTTGAGATCTTGAAGCAGGATACCCGGACCCTGCAAGCTTGCCCTGCTGCACCCAGACAAATCCCGTTGGCTCTGCAGCCACCTTCGCCCTGAGTTTTCTCAGGAAGAGCCCGCCGGTACCCAAACCTAATCGCTGGATCTGATGCTGCTTGCGGCTTTAGAACTTTAGGCTTCGAGGACTTCTAGACGTCCGTACTTTCCAACGTTGAGGCGCAACTCTCCTCTGAAACTGTTCGTGTATCCGTTGGTGACCCGGACCTTGGACCCCTGCTTCACCATGTCGATCTGGTCGTCCCATAGTGAAAGTTTGATCTGACCGCTCTCGTCCTTCAGCATGCAGTCGGCAACCCTTGCCTCTCCCCCCGTCCTCAGGTTGACCGTGCGGGGTTCGGCCATCTCGACAATCTCCCCTTCAGCGTCGACCCTTCGCATGCCGTCTCTCAAATCGCGTACATTCATGTGAAGCGCTGGTCGTTCGGCGCCATTATTTAACATTAGACGGCCAAGACCTCGACCGGAAGCCGTTTATTGAGAAAGAAATGGCTGGTCGGCAACGTTGCCCTCCGGGCTGGCCGCCGGCGGTCTCCTCTTGTTTGCGTTCCTGGTCCCGTTCATCTGCATCCTGTTGGGTCTCCCAGGGTTCCTTGGGTACCTCTCCCGGAAGGGATGGACATCTGAGGACGTACACAAGAGCCCGCCGATGAAGGTTCCAGAGCCGGCAGGACCTATGCTCTTCGTCGCGGCCCTGCTTGGGGAAATCGTAGTCGCCATAGGCTTTCAGTCGTGGATTCCTGTAGCGATTTCGCTTGGGGCTGGAATAGCCTTTGCCGTCGGCCTAGCCGACGACGTGTTCGTCCTCGGCGGGAGAACAAAACCCCTGCTGCTCCTGCTGGCGGGTGTCGCCTTCGCCGGGGTGGTGGTCTTCGTCCCGAGGCTGTACCAGCCAGTCATCACGTTCCCGATACTCGGGGACACGGCTCCCCACTTCAGCATATACACGATGCTTGCAGTGGTCGCCTTCCCGGTGGTGTCAAACGCCTTTAACATGATGGACGCCTTCAACGGCGAGATTTCTTGGTTCACTCTCCTCACCTCCCTCGCCCTGCTTGTGGGGGTATCGCTTCACGCGGCTTACACGTCAGGGTTCTCCCTGGTGAGGGTCGGGGCGACGCTACCGCTGGTCGCCGTGGGGGCCGGCTTCCTCCTGTTCAACCGCTATCCGTCAAGGGCCTTTGACGGGGACAGCGGGAGCCTGATGTTTGGGGCCATGTTCGCAGGTCTGGCGATTACAGGAGGGGTAGAAATCGCGGCGATAATCGCAATTGTTCCAGCCATCCTGAATTCTTTCTACACCCTGTCGAGCGTGCGCGGGTTCGTAGAGAGGAGGAAGATGTCCTCTAGACCGACATACATAGGCAGCGATGGACTGCTGTACCCCTCAACCGAGGGCAACGCCCCCAACACACTGATCAGGCTCGTATTGCTGGCGGGTGCCCTGACGGAGAAGGACCTTGTGAAGGGACTAGTGTACCTGACTCTGGTCGCCTGCATCTTCTCCGTGGCGATTTCAGTCCTGACCTGGGTGTTCTAGAATGAGATTAGCTCCTCTCTTCGGAATCGAGGCGGTCGCGTTCCTGCTGATAATCGCCGAGACGTATCTCTTCTTCAACCTGGTCGTCCCCCTTGGTCCTGTTCCACATTCACTCGCAGCCTACACGGGACTGACCCTGCTGAAAC
>Ga0187784_10002495_pt1 | contig 14748 bp, 12 predicted proteins | sample 1015_SJ02_MP15_2_FD_132964 | JGI IMG/M metagenome (GOLD analysis project Ga0187784, IMG submission 132964) | Tropical peat soil microbial communities from peatlands in Department of Meta, Colombia - 1015_SJ02_MP15_20_MG | ecosystem: Environmental > Terrestrial > Soil > Wetlands > Peat | place...
CTGCAAAAAGGCGACAGGTGGACATGAATCATATTTCATTCCTTGGAAGCCCTTCATTGGGAAGGAAGCTTCAAATAAATGTAATGTTTCATTTAGCCTTCATGGAATTCAATCTCTGAAGGACGGATTGCGCATCCTGGATCATGTCTTCGATGACCTCTCTGGCACTTCTTGTTTTGTGGATCAATCCCACGCATTGGCCGCGCCGATGATCGTCCCATCCACATCTGCTTCTCGATAAACATTTGGGCTCGTTCGACCACTCATGGCGGTCATGAGTTCTTCCGGGGTCGCTCCCTCCTGTTCTAATGAAAGTATTTTTTCGGCCGCCTCGGTTTTGAGCACTCTTGCTGCGTTCTTGATCGAACGATAGATAAGCAAAGTGTCGGTCTCCCTTGCGTTGACGAACCCTTCTTTGAACCGTGGATGGGCAGGACATTCTTGGGTGGCCACAAATCGTGTTCCCATCACGACCCCTTCCGCGCCCAACGCAAGGGCGGCCAAAAACCCCCTGCCATCTGCAATTCCGCCGCCTGCAATGATCGGGATCTTAATGGACTCCGCGGCTTTAGGAATGAGGATCAGAGAGGTCACGTCATCCATCCCGGGGCGGCCTCCACATTCGAATCCGACAACCGTCACCGCGTCCGCCGCAACGGATTCAGCTTTCTGGGCAAAACGGACGGATGGAACTTTGTGGATGAGCTTAATTCCCTCGCTTTTCAATTCTTGGATAAAGGGTTCAGGGCTCCTTCCCGAGGTTTCTACCACCGGCACTTTTTCCTCCACGATGACACGGAGAATCTTCAATGTCCTGTCGCCCTTTGTTAGTTCCGGGAGCATGGAAAGATTCACTCCAAATGTTTTTTTTGGTCTTTTCCTTCATCCCGCGAATCTCTGTTCTCAAGCTTTCTTGATCCGGAAAGGAGAGGCTTGAAATAATTCCCAGTCCTCCTGCCTCAGAGACGGCTGATGCAAGCTGGGCCGTGGTAAGCCACTGAAGTCCACCTTGGATGATGGGATTTTTGATCCCAAGCATTTCAGTCAATCGCGTCGCGAACATGGCATTCTCCTTTAATTTGGGGGCAGAAAGTGGTTATCGCCGGTTGGAATTATCCCGGATTCGGAATAATTTTGCAATGTTAAGTCAGGTTTTCGTCGATCCCCTTTCCCTCCGTGTCACGGATCCTGGCAAACGGCATCAAAGCGACAACGGCAGAGTGAGGGATGGGTTGTAAGTAACCCGACTTCCATGTCTTGATCAGCCTGGTGGACTTCGTTTCCATCTCCTTGGCATCGGGCCGAAAGGCGATGGATGCCCGATTGCCTTCGTAAATAATTCTTGTAGTTTAGTTATGAATATGATAAATATTTTCAAATTGTCTGTAGTTCCAAAAAGGAGGTGGGGGAATGGCTTCCTATAAGGTAATATTTTTGGGTCTCTCGGTGATCGGCCTCGAAGAGGAGACGCGTTTGCTCGAAGGCCTTCAGAAAAAATTTAGCCTCACTCCTGAAAAGGCTGAAAGCCTGCTTCAGAGGGTCCCCATCGTGGTGAAGAAAGGCCTTACGAAAGGGGAGGCGGAGAGGTATGTGAAAGTTTTTGAAGAAATTGGGGGAAGAGTCAAGGTGGAGGAAGAAGAGGAGCCGATTCCCACTCTTGAAATTACTCGGGATTATGAGCCCGAGCAGAGATATGAACCCGGTCCCAAGCCTGAACCGAAGCCCGCCTTTACTCAGACGCCCGGACCTGAGAAGAGGGCTCCTGCGAAGGGAATGGTCATCTGCCCCCAATGTGGGTTTGAACAACCCGAAACGGATGAGTGTATCAAATGCGGCGTGATCATGTCCAAGTATGTCCAGTTTCAGGAGATGGCCCGTTCGTATGAGGGGCAGGTTCGAGAGATTTCGTCAGAAGAGTATACCCCGTGGGAGAGTGGAGAGGGTTTTATTGCGGCTTTTTTTAGAACAACACAGGAAGTCCTTTTCTCTCCGACAAAATTTTTTAAAAAGGTTGCTCTAGGCGAAGGATACGGGCCTCCCTTTATCTTTGCGATGATTTCGGGAGTTATAGGAATTGGCGTCATCCTGCTTTGGCAATGGCTTTTCTTTTCTGGAATGGTTCCATCTCAAATCCGCTCACTAGCTGCTTACAGTCTCGTCCCCATCCTCGCCATTATTTTAATACCTTTCTGGGTTGCCTTCTGTGTTATCCTAGGAAGCGGGGTAACACATCTCTGTATTATGATTGTCGGAGGAAACCGAAAGGGATTTGAAGCGACGTTTCGCGCGCTCTCTTATTCCTACAGTGCGATGCTTTTTTATATCGTTCCAGTGATGGGGAATTTCGCAGGAGGTATTTATTTACTCATCCTGGCTATTATTGGGGTCAGAGAGGGACATCAGATCTCGACTGGAAAGGCAGTCTTAGCCGTTCTCCTTCCCCTCATTGTCGCCTCCGGACTCGGCATCCTGCTCGCGATCCTTGTTCCGATTTTCGTCAGATCACTGGGGGTACCCCGGGGCGTGGGAGCCTAAATTCAAAGAAAGGAAATCCTGGATGATCGAAGCAGGGGCGCGAAGCGCCCCTTTTTTATAAGGACGGCTGTGGTGTAGGCGGAAGATAGTGGATCATCTGATTTGGTGAGACGATGGGCAAGAAGCGAACCAAAAGGAAAGATGAAAAAGACAGGAGAAGACGGCGCTCCGATCTTTCGACAGAAGAAATCCTTAAATTGATGGAGGAAGACGATCGGCCCCTTCTTTTAAGAGAGATCCTGCGCCGTTTAAGTCTGCCGAAAGAGCAGAGGCAAAGGGCGAGGACACTCCTCGGGAATTTGGCGGGAGAGGGGAGGGTGGTTCGGATTCGAGGGAACCGCTACGGCCTTCCGTCGAAGATGAACCTGATCATCGGCAGGATCAAAACGCATCCAGACGGGTACGGATTTGTCATTCCGGAAGCAGACGGGCAAGAAGATATCTTCATTAGCCCCAGAAATCTGAAGGAGGCGATGAACGGAGATCGTGTCGTCGCAAGAATAGAGTCCGTCCGAAAAAAGGGAAAAGAGGGTAGCATCATCCGGATCCTGGAAAGAAGGACGCGTAAAGTCGTCGGTAGGTTCATGAGGGGGAAAAATTATTCTTACGTCATCCCGGAGGACGAGCGAATCCTTCCTGAAGTGTTTATCCCGGAAGAGGAGACGAAAAGAGCAAGGCCTAATCAAATTGTAGTTGCTGAAATTACCCGGTATCCGACGGAAAGGGCGAGACCGGAAGGGAGAATCAGTCATATTTTGGGATACCCCGATAATCCGGAAATTGAGCCACAAATCATCATTCATAAATACGAGCTCCCTTACCGATTCACATCCGCGGTGCTGAAAGAGGCACAAACCCTCCCTCCCACTCCTTCCGTTCATGAATACCGAAACAGGATGGACTTGAGAGGAATTCCAACCTTCACGATAGATGGAGAAAACGCAAGAGATTTCGATGACGCCGTCTCCGTTGAAAGAGAAAGAGACGGAGGCATCAAGCTCTACGTATCGATCTCCGATGTCAGTCACTATGTCAAAGAGGGAACGTCTCTTGACGAAGAGGCTTATTCGCGTGGTACCAGCGTTTATTTTCCGGACCGTACCATTCCCATGTTTCCTGCGGAGCTTTCGAATGAAATCTGCTGTCTTCATCCGAGGGTAGACCGGCTGGCGCTCACAGCCGAGTTAAGATACGACGGAAACGGGGAGAGAAGGGGCGTTCGATTCTATCCGAGCGTGATCCGAAGCGATGAAAGACTCACGTACACATGGGTCAAGAAAATTCTGATGGATGTGGATCCGGAACTCAGGGAGCGATTCAGTCCTCTCCTTCCCTCTTTGGACCTTATGGCTGACCTCAGTCAAGAACTTCGCCGGAGAAGGACGGACAGAGGGGCCATTGACTTCGATCTTCCGGAACCTGAGATCATCCTCAATCTCCAAGGGGAGACCGAGGACGTCATCCGGGCAGAGAGAAACCTGGCTCATCAGATCATTGAAGAATTTATGATCGCCGCCAACGAGGCCGTCGCTCATTTTATGGAGGAGAAAGGGCTACCGTTCATCTACCGAATCCACGAACCTCCTAAGAAAGAAGCGATCGATGAATTTAGAAGATTTATATCCCATTTGGGGTATCGGATGAAAAAAGAGCCGGACTACTCCCCGAAGGAATTCCAGAGGGTGCTTTCTGATGTTGAGGGAAGACCTGAGGAGAGGGTAGTAAACGAAATTCTTCTTCGATCGATGAAGTGGGCTAAATATTCGGCGAAAAACTTAGGGCACTTCGGCCTATCTTCGGATAGCTACACTCATTTTACTTCTCCTATCAGGAGATATCCAGATCTGATCGTCCACCGGCTGTTGAAAAAGGTCTTGTCGAAAGAGGAGATAAAAATCCCGGAGGAAGTTTTGGCTCAAAGGGCTGACCATCTCTCCAGCAGGGAAAGGGTGGCGATGGAAGCCGAAAGGGAGATTCTGGATCGGTACAGGGTGCGCTTCATGAAGGACAAGGTTGGCGAGGAATATGAAGGGATCATCAGTGGTGTGACGGCTTTTGGTTTTTTCGTAGAGCTGAAAGATATTTTTGTAGAAGGGCTGGTGAGAATGACGAGCCTCCACGACGATTATTACCAGTATCATGAGAAAAAATATTGTCTTGTCGGTGAGAGGACTCATAGGACTTTCAGGATTGGCGATGAGGTTAGGGTGAGGCTGGAACGCGTGGATGTGGAAAGACGCCATATCGATTTTGGGCTGCTCCAAAAGAAAGATAAGGCGAGAGCGTGACGTGGAGACGCGGTGAGCCGGCAAGAAATACTCTCCGTGTCACCCTATCCCCGTGTCTCCCCGTCCATCACTTCGGTAATTCTTCGGTGGATTCGTGACATGGAGGAAATATGGGTAAGGTGACGCGGGGACACGGAGATACGATAGAGAAGGGGGACGCCATGCATGGCAAAGATGATTTTGTGATTAAGCCGAAGCGAGAAGAAATCGTAGAAATTAAGGCGAGCCGATCGTCAGAGAACGTCGGTTTAACCATAGCTCCAAATGGGTTCAGCATAGGAGACGCGTCGTACAGTTGGTACGATATAGAACAATTTGGAGTAGTAAGAAAGCTTCACTCGAATATTCACGGCTGGAAGTCAGTTTTTTGGAATTATAAGTCATCTTCAATAAAGAGAAATTTTGAGCATAAAATCGCGAGGCTCTTGTCAGGTTTTGACGATGGTGTAGACGCTGATGATTATCAAGTTGAGCCAGAAGAGCTTGTGAGATTGCTGAACGATTGGAGGAATCGCTATACAGGATCGACTTCAGAAATTATCATCGGGACAAAAATGGATAGAAAAATATCAGCGAAGACATATTTCTTAGGAGTTGGCCTTACAATTGCTGTGGTGATAGTAATACTTGCACTTTTTGTTATTAACAAATGAGTTGATTTGATCAGATGACGTCGGCTATTCTTCGGTCGATTCTGGACATTGGGAGAAGATGAAGGTTCTTAATGGCCACCCATTTCCCTTTTCCTTTTCCATTCTTTGACTGGCAATGATAGGTATGTAAAGTCAGCTTAAAGTGAGAAAAAGTCTGTTTGAAAGTTCCGATAAACTCCTTAACGTTCGCTGTTATCTCGATGTCTTTTTTAATGTGATTTCTTAACCTCAGCCTTAACCTCGACCCCTTTTTATCTTTTATCGTCCAATTCGGAAATTCCCATAATGCTCCCAGAAGGCCTGAAGGCGGCCTCTGCCTGAGGAGAACCTTTCCATCGTTCTTGATTACGGCTGCAACCGACTCCACATGGGGAATCGTTTTTCTTATCCTCTTTGACGGATAGCTTTCAGGCTTTCCCAAAGATCTTGCTTTGCAGACTTTATGCAAGGGGCAGCGTTCACAATCAGGTTCTTTGACCGTGCAAAGCATTGAGCCAAGGTCCATCAAACCCTGATTGAAAGGATATGAATATCCTGCCGGGACCAGGGATTCAGAGATTCTCCATAGACGACCATCGGTCTTGCCTGCCGTCCGATTATCTGAAACGGCGAAGAGTCTTGAAATGACTCTCTTCGCGTTTCCGTCCAGGATTGGCGCGTCTTTATGAAAGGCAAAGGATAGGATGGCGCCGGCAGTGGATCGGCCAATTCCGGGTAGGCTCAGGAGGTCTTTCAGATCAGGAGGAATCATCCCTCGGAAACGATGTGACACAATCTGAGAGGCACGGTGAAGGTTTCGGGCCCTTGTGTAGTACCCCAGGCCCTCCCAGACTTTGAGAACGTTTGGAAGATTGGTTGTCGCCAGGTGGCGAACCGTAGGGAAAGCTTTCAAGAATTTTTGGTAATAGGGAATCACTGTGGATACCTGGGTCTGCTGAAGCATGATCTCCGAAACCCAGATAGCATATGGGTTCGTGGTTTTCCTCCAGGGAAGGTCCCTCCCGTTCTTCTTGAACCATCTGAGGAGCTTGGTCTGGATTTCTTTCTTTTGTGGAATATGAACAGTAGCGTCGGCATTTATTGCCGACGGGTATTGTGTTTTTGTTCGCCCCCAATGAATGGGGGCGCTGCGTTTTTGTGTAACGCGTTCAATCATTGGTCTGTACCAAGCTGCAGCACATCTCAACGAATTTTGTTTTGAGACCAATTTCTTTTGCGTAGTCGAGCGTTCCTTGAAGCGGATAGGTGATGGTATTGATCCCGGAGTCGATCGCCCCTCTCTCCGTCGCCCCTTTCGAACGATGGGCAGGGCGGATGCATCCAAGTCGAATTGGAATGTCCGGGTTGAGAATGCGGGCGAGAGCACAAATTTTTGATGTTTCTTCGGGGTTCGGAACTTTGAAACGATCCTTCTCCGAAGGGCTCAAGGTTTTGAAGACGACCAGAACAATCGTTTCTACACCGACCCGTGTGACCATCTCCAAGGCTCTCCATTCTCCTCTCAATTCTCCGAAATGATGCCCGATAATAATATGGGGAGCAAGACGATGCCCCATCTCCTTCAATAGCCAGAGGGTTTCTTCGTAATCATTGACTCTTTTATTGAGGTGATAGACCTCACGGATGGTGTCATCATCGCCAATGACGTCGATGAGAATTTGATCGACTTCAGCGTCTTTAAGTGCTTTGGCGATCGCTCTTCGAATCAGACCGGTGTGAACGATCACCTTAAATTGCGGATTGTTTTCTTTGAGGGCCTTGATTGCGGGGATAAATTTCCGAAGGGGGACTTCGCCGTTACGATCCGCACCCCCGCTGACCAAGACGCCGAGAGCCCCGTTGAGGCGAAGTCGGTCAGCGACTTGCAGAAATGTGTCAGGGTCCTCTGCGGGGATCATCGCTTCGAGAAGTTTTCCTTTGCAGTGTGAGCATCCGAGGTCACAATGACTTCCTGTTACACTGATGGCTGCAAACTTGTCTTTCTGGACGGGGAGCGTGCTGTCACGGTAGGTAACAGTACCGGGAACCGAGAAGGTAAGTTCATTGCCGAAATGGGCCTTTCGAATCTTGAAGGCCGCGGATTGGAGTTCGGCTAAGGGGAGCTGTGTTAGCTTGTTGATCATAAGATCAGAGGTCAAATGCCAAAGTTCGAATGCCAAGTCAAATCCAAAGCTCAAATTTCACCCCTGACCTTGGAACCGAGGCGCACCGACTTTCCCTCTCCCCTTTGGGGAGAGGGCGGGGTGAGGGGTGGAGTTTAAAATTTGAACTTATTCTAACTGTTTTCTGATCTCTTCAATATCCTCCTGCTCCGGCAGAAAAGGAAAATTCCGGATCGGCTCCGAAGGTCTTTCGTTCCCGTAGGGCCGGTTGCAGGCCACTTTCCCGTCCCTGCCGGGACACCCTGAGGTCATAAAGGGTTCTCCAATCTGGACAAGGGATTCGATCTCCGTCCCGAAATCGATCAATCTTCCGGACTCATCAAACTTCATCTGGCCTGCTGATCCGAGATCCTCGTTAATGATCCAGCGGGCAAGCTGGATTCTCCGGTATTGGTCAGGGGGAGGGGGCGGACGTTTCTCCATGGGGCTTCCCTTCTCAGGGAAGAAGGAAAAGAGATGGGTGAAGGCTCCCATGCTCTGCCCTTTCTGGATTGCCGCCACCATTTCTTTCTCTGTCTCGCTTAGGCCGACAATGAGGTGGATCCCAGCATGAAATCTTCCGAAAACATTTACAGCCATTTGGACAACATCCCAGTAATGATCCCATTGATGAGGACCTCTAACCCCCTTTCCTCTCAGTCGATCGAAAAGCTCAGGATTGGCGGCGTCAATGGCGATTCCAACCCGATCTGCGCCAGCCTTCTTCATTGCCGCAAGAGAACCATCGTGCCGGATCAACGTTGGAGCGATAAGAACGCTTATGGGCAGGTCAGTTCCACTTCTCAAGCGTTCAATCACGTAGAGAGTGTCTTCAACAGCCTTCGCATGAGTGATCATTGAGAGGCATACGCGATGGATCTGGTCTTTACGCTTCGTCCTTTCGATGATTTCTTCCAGCGGGTAGAGAGGCCAGTGTACCCGGATAAAAGTTTTTCCTTTTGAACCGTCCCTTCTTGATCCCGACAGGCCGCAGAAGTGGCATTTTCCCAAACAGCCCTCGTCGTAATGGAGGAGAAGGTTTAACCCCTTTAACTTTGCATCCCTGTGGAAAGATCCTGGCTGGAATCCCAATGTCAGGGAAGCTGCCAGACTGGTCCGGACATATTGGGGGCTAATTGTATGCTCCATGATTCACCCTCTCTTCAATAAACACAGGTCACCCCCGCCCTCCACCCTCAGAGGGGAAGGGTTAGGGTGGGGGAGGTTCGCTTTCTTCCTGTCGGAGTAACATTCCTTAAATCCAACCCATGTCTTGCGAATTAATTCATCAAAATCAATGCCGGGTTTATTCCAGTTTTTCTCCAGAGATTCTCTCTTTAAAGCACTGTAAGCAAGGGATTTCCCAAATGCCTCCTGGCATTCGATCTCATAATTTTCCAAGTGTCGAAGGTTTCCCCTCTCAACCGCTTCCGCTGCAATCCTTCCCGCGATCTCACCGGCAATGACAGCGTTGAGGACTCCCGCGCCTGTGATGGAATGGGCATGTCCGGCTGCGTCGCCTACTAACAAGATGTTATCAAAGACAGTTCTTCGGCGCTTTTCACAAGGGATGGATCCGCCTGTTTTTGCTACGATCTCAACGCTCGACAGTTTTCTTGACCCAATGAGACAATCGAGAAAGTGATCCATTCGTTTTAAGAGAAGACTCGTTTTCTGCGCAATCATACCCACCCCCACATTGGCTGTTCTCCCCTTTGGGAATAACCATGCATACCCACCTTCGTAATCTTTATGAAAATAGACGTCCACATGATTCTGAGGCTCCGGCATGACGACTTCGTACTGGAGAGCCAAAATAGTCTTTAAAGGTGGTTGTCCGGCCGAACGGGCAACGGACGAGTGAACACCGTCCGCACCGATGAAAACTTTGGAATGAATAAGTTCTCTTTTTGAGCTTCGCTCCACGGTAAGCCCCTCGGGAGAAAGATTCAACGCCCTCGTCTCGATAGAAATCTTTCCGCCTGATAACACGGCTGAAGCTGCCAACTCCTTGTCGAAGAGAGACCGGTCCAGCATATAGCCGGGACTCTTCATCTCGCAGGACGTTCCGTCAGGGAGATGGGTGACCATCTTATCGACCGCCTGGACAACGCAGGCCGAAGAGAAAGAAGCGTGACGGGAAATCCACTGAGGAACGAACTCTGCACACTGGACTGGAATTCCAATGCGCTGTCTCCGGTCGATCAAAATGACCTTCGCACCCCTTTGGGCTGCTGCATGAGCTGCGCTTGAACCTGCCGGACCTGCCCCGATCACGACGATATCATACGATTCGGTCATGGACAAACCTCAGGCCAAATCCCAAGATCCAAATCCCAAATTCCAAATAAATTTTACATGGCAAGTTCGTCACCCGCAGACCCTGAAAATTATCTAGAATTATCCTCCCCTTGATGTTCCGCTCACCCCAGCTCTCTCCCACCAGAGGAGAGGGGGGATTTATAACTACGCCTAACTGTAACAATACTCGATCACCTTTTTGAGAAGAGGTAGGTTGAGATGCGTCTGGTTTTCAAAATGACCTTTTAATGCCTCTTTTTCCTTCCCAAGATCGTAGCAGGTGCTTCTCTCAACATCGATGAGGATTCCGGGTAATCCGATTCGCTCAAAATCCGGCCGGTGTTTTCCGTAAAAAGGTTCGCAACATGAGCCGATAAATTCCTTCACCCCGGAATGCTTAAGGCTGAGGAGCGTCGATTCGAGCTCTTCATAATTCTGGATGGTAACAGGATTTATCCCGAAGGACCTCGCCATCTCTGCGGCATCGCCTACCGAGCACCGGCCACACCCGTCGCAACCCTTTGAGTTTCGATAGACGCACTCTACCTCTTTGGCACAATAGGGAAGGAGAAGGGCTCCAGGGTTTTTTATCTCCTTAAAGGGCTTCAAGACCGGGAAGAGGCGGTGGGTCTCTTCTTCGCTGAATCCCTGCGAGAGAAGATCCATTTTCTGAAGGGCCTCCTCAAGGGTCTGGACGAAATCGTATTCGGCGACCCCGGGAATCTTCGGTCTTTCGTCGGAGAAAAAAGAACGAATGATCCCTTCGATATTGGAAGGAGTAGCCTTTGAATTCTTAAGAAGGCTTTCGAGGTCGAAAATCGCCCTTCTGGGATAGGCAAAGAAATCACCCGTGATCAGAATTTGGTTGATCACATGAGTCTTAGTATCCAGAGCGATTGAAATTCGGATCAATCCTCCCGGTGCTCTAAGCAGAGAGCTAACAGTTTTCCTTCTGGGCAAGGAGTTCCTTGTTTTGAAAATATACTCTTGGGAGGAAAAGTAAGGCAGCTTCGTCTTTGACAAATTCTCTTCTTCAACGGTCAGAGGTCTGTCTTCGAACCTCACCCCGAAGGCCTCTCCAAAACCTTTTGTCAAGGATGTCTTGATGGTCTGAATCGATGGGGTTCGGCGCAATTCCCAATTCAGGCTGGTCACTCTTTCTTTGACTGATTCGATTTCTTTATCTTGAAGCTTCTCGGTGGGGATTCTAAGACTTCTCAACATCATATCGACATCGAAATCAACCAGGAGGGTCCCCTGGAATAGGATCGTACCCGATAGTTCTGTTCCTCCCATCCCTGAAATCTTTCGGCCATGGATTTCGATGTCGTTTCTTGGCCGGAAGTAAGCACGAACTCCAAGATGGCGAAGCCCAAGGGTGGCTGCCTCCCCCATTTTTCTATAAAGATCCTCGATTCTTGAGGGAACCCTTGGATCTTCCTTGGAGATATAAATCTCCCAGCCTAATTCATTTCTGCCCCAATAGAGCGCGCCTCCTCCAGTGAGCCTCCGATTAATTTCAATCCCTTTGGCCTGGCAATAGTCAAGCCTCACTTCCTCTTCTACGGATTGATGATGCCCGATCAGTACCGTTGGGTTTGAGAATTGGAGAAACCGAAGGGTAGGGGGCATTTTTCCCGAAGCCTTCAATTCGAGAAGTGCCTCGTCAATGGCCATGTTTTCAGCGCCCGACCGGGCACCCGTATCTAAGAGCCTCCAGGTTTCCACTGTGTTATTTTTATAACCAATTTCGTCTCTGCCTTCAATAAAGGAACATGGCTTTTTTGTTCTTAAAGTGCTAAATTTGAAACAATTCATTTCCCACGGGTGTTTGTTTCCTGGTTTTGGGATGCTCTAATAACTGGAGGAGTTATGAAGAAGAGAGACGATGCGAAACTAGTGTCGGAAAGGGCGAAAGGTTATTTTAACCAGGGGTTTAACTGAGCCGAATCAATCTCCTTGAGTTTCAAGGATTATCTTGGGATTCAGGATTCCGTGATTCCCAAACTGGCCACCGGATTTGGTGGAGGGATTGGACGAAAAGGATCGCTCTGTGGAGCTTTTACTGGGTCGATCATGGCCATTGGGATGAAGATGGGGAGAGTTGATCCCAAGAACCGGGAGACGGTATCGAAGGTTTATGAGAAATGCCAGCAGTTCTGGGATCAATTCGAGAAAGAGTTTGGAAATATAAACTGTTATTCTTTGATAGGTTATCGTTTGGATAATCCGGAGGAAAATAAGCAGTGGTTAGCCACAGGCGGTCGGGAAAAGTGCGCCAGCATCGTTGAAAAGACCGCCCGAATGCTCTGCGATTTTCTTAGCGGTATCACATGAAGGAACTTCAAATGGAAGCTATTGATTTTTTATAGAAATTAAGATAAGTTATTTCATCATCACTGAGGTATAAGGGAAACGAAATTGGCCTGGATATGGTGCAAGAATGTGATAAACGAGTATTGCCCCGGACCTCTGCATTTACAAACGAACCAAATGGAGTGGACGAGAGGCCATGGGCGATACCCATGGCCTTTTTATTTGAAATTCTAAATCCAAGGCGCGAAATTCTAAAGAATATCGAAGTCCAAACATTAAATGCCGGAAACAAAATAAGTCCCCCTCACCACAACCCTCTCCCCAATGGGGGAGAAGGGAAGGGTGAGGGGACTGAGCAAGATGGAGGAGTGGAGAAGATGGATCGAATCTTTAGCGGGATTCAGCCCTCGGGTGAAATTCATATCGGAAACTATGTGGGCGCTATTCGTAACTGGGTTCAATTAGTCAACCGTTATGACTGTATCTATTGCGTGGTGGACTATCATGCCATTACGATTGAGTACGAAGTGGCTTCGATGCAGCAGAGGATTTTAGAGACGGCAACTGTCCTTGTGGCCTGCGGCCTGACCCCAGAACGATGCAAGCTTTTTGTCCAATCCCATGTGCCCGATCATACGGAACTGGCGTGGATCTTCAACTCCGTGACCCCGGTAGGTGAATTGGAAAGGATGACTCAGTTCAAAGAGAAGGGAAGGCAGCACCGGGGCAATGTCAATGTGGGGCTTCTCGATTATCCGGTGCTCCAGGCCGCGGATATCCTTATCTACAAGGCTGGGTATGTACCGGTGGGGGAGGATCAAATACAGCATGTGGAGTTTTCAAGAGAGATCGCCAGGAAATTCAATGCCCGTTTCCGCGACACGTTCCCGGAACCTAAAGTGATCCTCTCCGATGCCCCAAGAATTCTTGGAACAGACGGAAGCGCGAAAATGTCCAAGTCGCTGAATAACGCGATTGGCCTCCTCGAACCACCAGAAACGATTTGGGAAAGGTTAAGAACTGCGGTAACTTGCGAACACAGACAGCGCCGAAGCGATCCAGGACATCCTGAGCATTGTAATATTTTTACCATGCACCAGGCTTTTTCAAAGCCGGGTCAGATTGCCTTCGTCGACCATAATTGTCGGACAGCAGGGTTCGGATGCATTGATTGCAAGAAAATCCTCTTCAAAAACATGATGGAAGAGTTAGCTCCCATTCAAAACCGCGTCAAAGAAATCAATGAAAAGCCGCAATACATGGTTGACGTATTAAACTCCGGCGCAGCGAAATGTAAAGCCATCGCCAACGAGGTGATGGATGAAGTAAGAGAAAGAATTGGCGTCAAATCAAAGTGGATGAGCCAAAGATGAAGGTGATTATTTCAACGATGGAAATAGGAAGTGATTTTTCCCTTCGTGAGGAAAAGAAATGAAAACGGCAAAGATGATCCTTTCGATTCTATGCGTTGGTTCTCTTCTTAGCTGTGCTGCAAGTCAATCCGTACAAAACGGACCCGATGATATGGCGGCTTGGAGTGAACCCTCAGAGAAATCTGAGCCTCCGCTCGGGCGATTGAAGGCATTGGAGCAGTCTGTCTCCAGCCTTCGCTCCGAGGTGGCCAATATGCAATACCGTTTGAACAGCATCCAGGCCCGTCCTTCTCTCGCCGCCTATAAACTTTCCAAAGAGGTTTCTCTTTGTGGGGAGCTTTTTCCATTAGAAAACAGGAATATTTGGGAAAATCTGGATCGGGAATTTCTCCTGGCCTTGTCCAACGAAGCCCAGACCCTTTTATGGATGAAACGGGCGCGGCGATACTTTCCTCTTATTGAAAAGAGGCTGAAAGAGATGGGCCTTCCCGATGATTTAAAGTATGTAGCCATTACGGAAAGCAGCCTTCGACCCGAAGCGATCTCTTCATCCGGAGCGGGTGGAATCTGGCAATTCATCCCTTCCACCGGCGAGAAATATGGGATGAGAAAAAACCGGAGCATCGATGAACGGTTTGATTTTTTCAAGGCCACGGAAGGCGCTCTCACCTATCTGAGAAGCCTTCACGAAGAATTCAAAAGTTGGGCGCTTTCGATGGCAGCCTATAATGCAGGGGAAAATAGAGTTCGAAAAGAGATCGATCTTCAAAAGACCATGAATTATTTTTATCTTGATCTTCCCTTGGAGACGGAGCGGTATGTCTATAAAGTCGCTGTGGCTAAAATCATCCTTTCCGATCCAAGGAGGTATGGATACACCTTAGAGGAAAAAGAGCTTTATCTTCCTCTCCAAGTGGAAAGAATTCAAGTTGAACTGACTCAACCTCTTCCGATTATGGAGGTGGCCAAGGCCCTTGGATTTTATTACAAGGAGATCAGAGAAATGAACCCCCACCTCTTTGAAGAGACCATTCCCCCTGGAACTCATTTTCTTAATCTTCCTCCCGGGACATCTGAGAAGTTCTGGGCCTTCTTCTCTGCCTGGAAAAAGGAGATAGAAGGCAAATAGTTTTCAAGGAGC
>Ga0187784_10002496_pt1 | contig 14747 bp, 9 predicted proteins | sample 1015_SJ02_MP15_2_FD_132964 | JGI IMG/M metagenome (GOLD analysis project Ga0187784, IMG submission 132964) | Tropical peat soil microbial communities from peatlands in Department of Meta, Colombia - 1015_SJ02_MP15_20_MG | ecosystem: Environmental > Terrestrial > Soil > Wetlands > Peat | place...
AGGACTGGATGCGGAAATCATTCCGATGACGCTGCAGGTCATCGCCTCGCGTCCCGCCGGCGCCTCGGTCAACATCACCCGCAAGGTGGAGATCGCCCTGATCCCTGTGTTTCAGTTTGGCGTGTTCTGCGGCTATGACTGCAGCTACTTTGCGGGCCCGAATTTCGAATTTGCCGGACGCGTTCACACCAACTCGAACCTGTTTCTCGCAAGCAAAGCGGACCTTGTCTTCACCGACAAAGTTTCGGCCTTTAAGCAAGTCGTGATGGACCGATTGGAGAACGGATATCTGACCAACGGCAACTATACAGGCACGGTTTACCTTCCCATTGCCAGCGGGGCGTGCCCATCCACTGTTCCAGCGGCGTTTCCGCCCACCGGCGCCAACTGCGTGGCTTTGCCGGGCTCTGGAACGATACCCGGAGATGCCAGCTGGAGTGGCGGATACCCCTCCATTGCGGGGACTGCGAACCCCAACTTCCCGAGCCTCTCGTCGGGTACTTTGAACGGTTACCTGATCAATTCGCTGACCGGTGCTACCAACATGCAGCTACCCTTCGTGCAGAACAGCTGCGTCAGCAATCCGCCGCCGTGCACAGATCCGATACAGATCATCCGCAAGCCGCAGCCGGGAGAATCGGCGTCCAGCACGTTGGGAAGCTCGCGTCTATATAACAAGGCGTCGATCCGCATCCTGTTGGCCGACACGATTGCCGATCTGCATCCGGAACGCAGTTTAGCCGCACTCGACGCGAACGACGTGCAGTTCGTCCCCGGCACTGGGGCCACCATACCGGCGGGCGCGGGCACCAAGAAAGTGGGCGGGACCGCTGATGCTCTTCCCGGAACGCAGTTCTTCGGCATTGCGACCGTGGGATCGAAGAATTGGGTGGCGCCCAAAAACTATCCCGCCTGGACCTCGTATCCCTTGCTGGGTGAAGTGACCAGCGCTGGTATTCCCAACAATGGCCAGGGCGCTTGGATTCGGGTCGAGTATCTGAACGCCGCGGGGACTTGGGTGGGTGTTACGCAAGACTGGCTGAGTTGGGGATTCAGCCGCCAGTACAATCAGCCGCCTACGGCCCCCGGTTCTGATCCGATCAACCCCAACGCAATCCTGATCCTGCAGCAGTTGAACACGACCACTTCAGGGACCAGCTCTATTGGCAGCAGCGGGGTATTCTATCCGATTAACTTCTACGATACCCGCGAAGGCGAGATGCGGGACGACACCAATGGTTGCGCGGTCAACGGCATCATGAACGCAGTGGAACTCAATGTCGCCAACCTGGCACTTTGGCTGAAACATGTGGCCCCTTACACCACTGCCAACGATGCCGGCAACCTGGTCACCTATGCCAATGAGAACGGCTACATCCTATATTTCTCCGATCACCGAGGTTCGCTGCCGGATCCCAATTGGACGAATGGACACACGATCGCCCCAGGAACGATCACCGGCGAATCGGGGCTGGAAGATGTGGTCAACTCAGCGCAAGGGCTCACGTCGACAACCCCAGACGGCGTTCTGGAAGCTGCGACGTATTACACGTACTCTCCAGAGGATGTGGACCAGAACGGTGTTCTCGATAACTGGGGTGGTGTAAACATTGGTTACGGGTTCGGGGTAAACACGAATACAGGCCCACCGAATCCATACCTCACCACCACCTGCAACACAACCGGGCTGTCGAATGCAGTGACCGGGGCCCGCCACGTGCTCAAGTTAGTAGCCGGAGGAATGAACGCGGGGACCAGCTATCTGCCAGTCCGGCCCGACAACAGTCAGGGTGGATTCACGGTCGCATCTGAAAATCCGGTTTACATCCAGGGAGATTACAACACAGGAGCATCGGATCCCTACTGGACAGGCGGCACCAACAACACACCCCACTCTGCAGCCTCGATTATTGCCGACTCGGTCACGCTGCTTTCCGATAGCTGGAACGATCTGAACAGTCTTAACAATCCTACCGCGCTGGCCAACCGCAACCCTTCCACCACTTATTACCGAACCGCGATTGCGTCGGGAAAGAACGTTCCCTTTCCGCAACCCGGATTTGCTGGCGTGAGCGCGGACTTTGGTACCGACGGCGGAATGCACAACTTCCTGCGGCTGCTGGAGAACTGGGGCGGGACCGTTTATTACAACGGATCATTGGTCAGCATGTACTACGCGGAGTACAACACCGGAACGTTCAAGTGCTGCACTGTCGTGTACAGCGCTCCCACCCGCCAATTCTACTTCGATACGTTGTTCCTGAACCCGGCGAATCTGCCTCCGGGCACGCCCATGTTCCAAGATATCGATAACCTGAGCTATTACCAGAACTTTACGCCGCAGTAGATCGCGCACAGCACTTCTCGCTCGTGGCATGAGCTTCTAAAGGCAGGGGTCACTTGACCCCTGCCTGCTTTTCACCTCTGCCAAGGGCTGGGCGAACCTTTCCCATGGATCCGATTTGCAACGTCCCTTCGTAACTTGGGACTTGTGCTTTCTGTCATTAAGCTTTTATGAGCGCTCGAGCTCATCGCTGTCGAGTACCTGGAGGAGAATTGTCTCCGCTCGTCCAACGCAAACGTCCCATTCGACCAGCCCGGCCCACCGCCTCAGAACCCGAGCTGTATCGGCGGATGCTTTTCTACGCCAGCCTGCTTGGCGGGATCTCGGCCCTCTCGCTCGCAGTGGCGTTCTTGATGGCCGTTTTAGGTGCCTATGTCGTTCTCGTCTGGCCTCTCACGTTTTGGGACCTCGCGAATCTCGGGCTAGAAGAATTGGGCTCGTGGATCTGGGTACTTGTGGCGGCAACGTTTGGCGGAGGAGCGCTTGGCGGATATTGCTACTTCAGCGGCTTCAGCTTCGCGCCCAAGCCAAAAACGAAAATTACCGCACGACCCGTGAGAGCGATGCGGTAGCCGTCGGAATTGCCCCTAGCCTGTACGAGAGATCAAGTGCTTTAGTCCGGTCGCAGGATTCTGAACACAATCGTCCTAAAAACTGTAACCGTAGTAGTGTTCCACTCTGTGACCAGCCACCGCAGATGGGTGACTCCAACGCGGATCAAGCCTTAATGCCGGTGGAGGGTCTATTCGGCTCTTCCGTGCCCAGGTCGTTGCCGGTTCAGAGTTCTGGTTCATCAATGCAATGTCAACCCAGTCAAGGCTGGCATCAGCTCGGCTTCAGGATTGCATCTTGGCGAAACACTTGGAGTGGACTCAAGCGTCCCCCAGGCTCCGGCGAACAGACGGGCGGTTGTGACATGGCTAGTTAACGGCATTGCCGACCACAACGATTCCTCTACTATCCAGATGCCGTCACGCTATAGATAAATTCGATCCCTTCCATCCAATAAACGAGCGGGTGTCCTCATTTCTTCCTATGCTCTAATAGCGAACGAGTTCCAAGTAGGAGGCAGCCTATGAGACGAAAGAAGTTCGCCATCGCATTGCTCCTCGTCATGACGCTGGGAGTCGGTTTCGCACAGAAAGACATTCGCAGGCAGCCGGACAGGAATGTCATGGCAGCCGAGAATGTCAAGCAATTGCTTCTCGTCATGGACTCGGACAGGAGGGGCAAGATATCGAAGCAAAAGTGGATGGCGTTCATGGAAGCCGAGTTCGACCGGCTGGATATTGAAAAGAAAGGCGAACTCGACCAGACGGCAATCAGGCAATCCATGGCATATGTCAAACAGGCTCGTTTCGCAGACCTAGGGCGTTGATCACTACTTGGAGGTCTCAACATGGCGCCCTTCCACGCAGGCTTTGAGGCCTTGTATTCTCGTCAGGCGAACACCTGGGGATAGGAATGGATAGCGGTTGGTCCTGAAATCGGCCATGCGCGACAGCATGGTGTGATATGGCGAGAATCCAGAAAGCTATGAAGTTTCTCGATGCGGGGTTTTGAGTAAACGCCCGTCAGCTATAGACTTCGGGCCCGCCACAGGGGCTCGGCCTATCTGTCAGTTCAGACAGTTTCCGCTTGGCAATTTGGACAGTTGGCAGATTTGTGGGCGCTGGTGTGTGATCGGCGCACAAGCTTACGATGCGCATCGTAATCATACTTCTGCTGCTGTTCACGACGGGCGCGGTAGGCCAAGACGCTGACAAGAAGGCCCCGGCCGCAGCAGCCTCCGAGCAAGCGAACACTGAAGCACTACAAAAGGCGACACAGAATCCGGTAGCGAATTTGATCAGTGTGCCACTTCAGAACAACACGAATTTCGACATCGGTCCCTTTAACCGCACGCAGAATATTCTGAACATTCAGCCCGTAATTCCGGTTGGAATAAGCAAGCAGTGGAACCTGATCATTCGCTGGATCACGCCGGTAATCTGGCAGCCTGCCCCGGGGACAGCAAATCTGCAGGTGTTTGGTGTCGTGGAAAACACTCCAGCGTACCTGGCAGCTCAGGATGTGCAGAAAAGCGCAGGTGTGTTTGGATTCGGAGACATGAACCCCACGTTTTTCTTCTCTCCGGCCAAGCCGCACAAGCTGATTTGGGGTGCCGGTCCGACCTTTATGCTGCCGACAGCTACGAGCAAAGTCCTGGGCCAGGGAAAAGTGAGCATGGGACCATCTTTCGTGGCACTGGTACAGCCCGATCATTGGACGCTGGGGGCGCTGATTAACAACGTCTGGTCGGTCGCTGGATCGGGTGGTCGAGCCGATGTAAACCAGATGCTGCTTCAGTACTTCATCAATTACAACTTAAGCAAAGGCTGGTATACCTCGGTACAGCCAATTGTGACAGCGAATTGGCAGGCCAGCAGCGGCAATGTTTGGACAGTACCTGTAGGCGGTGGGATTGGGCGAATCATGAAGCTGGGATTCCAGCCGGTCAATATTTGTGCCCAATTCTACGGAAACGCGGCACATCCAGTAAGTGGCTCGCCATGGAGCATGCGCTTGCAGATGGCTTTTCTTTTTCCGAAATTGTCCAAGACTGAAGAGAAGTTAATGTTGGAAAAGAAATTGAAACAGCTTGACGAGGAACGACAGAAGCCTCAAGCAAAATAGTATTAGCCAAGTCCAACTGTTGAAAAACTGGAATTGCGCTGACCTCCGGACCAGTTTCAAACACTTCCGATGTGAACCAAATCGAAAGAAGTTGAAAAACTTGAGTACGAACTCTGGCTATAATTCACAGCGCCTGGTTTACACTGTTCGCTTGTTTTTGGAGCGATGAGCATGACACGACCTGTCGAATGCATAAGGTGTCGCGCGCACATGGAGTCCGGGTGGGTGGCGGATAACACACAGGCCGGGTTCACGCAACAAAACTGGTCACCGGGGGAACCCCAGCCGAGCTTCTGGACGGGTCTCAAGGTGGAGAAGAAAGATCAAGTCGTTCCAGTCACAACGCTCCGATGCCCGAGATGTGGCTACCTGGAATCATACGCAATCCCGCAAAGCCAGAATGTTGTCATCGTCTCAGGGAGGAGTTCAAGCCAACGGCAATTAGCGGCTGTGCTGATTGGGCTGGTAGCCCTCCTGATAGCGTTTGGCGTCGCTCTTCTAATTCGGGCCAAGTGATCCTGCGCGGTGGGCATTTTGGCAGTCGACAAAATCGACGCCTGGTTCGGCCCACGGCCCCCTAGCGCCTCGACTCGGTCGACGAATTCTCAGTGAGATCGCGGTAGGGACACCAGTTGCCCGGTGCCCCCGCACGGACCCGGACGGGTGCTTGTTAGAAGCGCATCCGCTTCTTCCCTCAGATAAACGGCGGCCAATCTTATCGATCGTCCGCACACTCGCCCACCCGTGGGAGACGCGCAGTCCCGCTCTGAGTCGGGTACGTGTCGAATGGGAAAAGGTCGACGATGCTCCGTCTTTGTTCGAATGGTTCATCGGTACTTTGCGCGGTGTGAGTCCTCGGAGATGTGCCCGCGGGCCGCACCGCCTGAGCCTTCTCCCGCCGTCCTGTGGCTGTGCCCTGCACCTCGCGATGCACATCGCAAAACTCGGGGCCCAGTAGATCTCTGGTCTTTTCTCGTGAGGCTTCTTCCCCCTCTACTTCATTCCGGTTTAGCCTGCGCACTGCAATTGTTTTCGTCGGTTGATTTCGTCAGTTGAGTACGATGGGTTCCGCTACAATCCATTCAACATGCCATTCATCAACCCCAGTTTCCAACGATTGTCGGGCAAGAGGAATGGCTCTGGTGCGGGGCCATGATTGTGTTGACGGTCCTGAATGCTTGGGATGGTTCCATGATCTTGGAGTGGGCAGAACGGTCGCTGCGGTCATAGACGCTGTATTCGTGTTGATCGCGCTGTGCTTTATTGTCGCGGGTTTTTTTTGATAGCGGTAAGAATGTGATTCAAGGTCGATGAGTGCGATCGCTGATTTCATCAGCGATTCGACAGCATCATTCTACGTCTACACCTTCTGCGCGGTTCTTCTGTCAGCTTTGCCAGTTTGTTTCAGCGAGCGGTATCCCTGATGATTTTGTATCTGCGCACGACTACGAAAAGGGGGGCTCATGGACATCACGCGCCGGGACTTGTTCAAAGGATCTGCGGCCGTTGTAATTGCAGGAGCCATTCCGGGCGTGGGCGTAGCAGCGGACGATCCACTGGCATCGTGGGCCGATGGGCCTGCCAAAAGGGCCATCCTTGATTTCGTGCGCGCAACCGTCAATCAGTCCAGTTCGAAATTTGTGCCACCGGAACAGCGCGTCGCTACCTTCGACCAAGACGGCACTTTGTGGGTGGAACATCCCCTGTACACGCAGGTCGTCTATTGTCTCGAAAGAGTGCCCGTAGTGGTGAAGGCCAAACCGGAACTCGCCAATCTCCAGCCGTACAGGACCGTATTGTCGGGTGATCGAGATGCCATCGCGAAGCTCACGATGGATGATCTGTTCAAGATTCTCGGTGCGACACTTAGCGGTATGAATGTCGATCAGTTTCAAGCCGAGGTGAAGCAATGGCTGGACCATGCGCGCGATGCACGCTGGAAGCGACCTTACACCGAGCTCACTTACTTGCCGATGATCGAGGTCCTGAATCACATGCGCGCCAACGGATACCGAACCTACATTGTCACCGGTGGTGGCCAGGATTTCGTGCGGGTGTACTCCGAAAAGACGTATGGCATTCCACCCGAGCAGGTCGTTGGTACTGCCGGTGGGACGACGTTCGGCTACGACAGGACTGGAAGACCCTTTCTTACGAAAGAACCAAAGCTACTCCTAAACGATAACAACGCGGGAAAGCCGGAAGGCATTCACCTCATGATTGGCCGTCGACCCTTCGCTGCTTTTGGCAACTCTACCGGAGACCGGCAGATGCTGGAGTACACCAAAGCTGGCGACGGCGAGAGGCTATCCATGATAGTGCTACACGATGATGCGACCCGCGAGTATGCCTATGGCCCAGCAACGGGACTTCCTGATACGAAAGTTGGCACGTTTACTCAAGCGCTATACGACGAAGCCAAGTCCAAGGGCTGGATCGTCGTCAGCATGAAGAACGACTGGAAACGAATATTCGTCTAGCGAGAGCTTCACCCCAAGTCTGTCAGTTTACATAACATTGCTACGGGACCCATTTACAGGCAAGAAGGCGAAATGAAAAGCGCATTTTTGTGCTGACCTGGTTACGTCAACTTCGCAGAAGAGGCGCTTGGCCTTGAGCGTGAGTATTGGGAAGCTCGTGATGGCGACACACGGTTTGGTGTGTTAGAAGAATCCAGGCGAATCCTTCACATTTTGTCGCTGCTCTGCTTTGCTCCGTTCCTGCCGCACGGACAAGAAATACCCGCTGCCGTGCCGACGGTGACTGTGTTTGAGTGTCCAAAATATCCACCTAAGGCAGAATCAGCCCGCCTTCAGGGCATGGTAAGAATTCAGGTAACTACAGACGGACACGGTGGCTGATGTAAAGCTCACGTCTGGTCACCCGGTGTTAGCTCCTGATGCGATTAAGAACGTCCGCACATGGAAGTTCGCCGACCACACGCCCACGACCTTCAGCGTTGACTATGTCTACGAGTTCCAGGGGCATTTCAAACGTGATCCGGCGAACGGGTGCGATGCGAAGCTAGAACTTCTCACTAGGGTGACCGTGAGCACAAAGATGCCAACCTTCTAGGCTCTCGCACCATATCCTCCGCAGGGGCCTTGAGCGGTAACGCCTCTTTCAATATTCGCACCAGAAGCAATGAACTAATCGATGGCCCGTGGGAGTCTATCGCGATGTGGGCGCAATCGGTAAATAGAAATGAGGGTCCACGAGCAGATCGATCGGAATTGCTGGTTACGTGCGCGAAGAACTACTCATATCTCAACGCCACCATGGGATCGACACGCGTTGCGCGCCGCGCGGGAATGAAGCTGGCCCCAAAACCGATTCCGGCGAGAATAATAATAGCGAGCACGAGCGTTAGCGGATCGTGCGGCTTGAGCCCAAAGAGCAGCGAACCGGCCGCTTTGCCCCCCGCGAGCGTGAGTCCAGCGCCTAGCACCACGCCGATCGCGATCAGCACCGCGACCTCTTTTAAGATTAACCCAATTACGCCCGAGCGCTGCGCGCCCAGGGCCATACGAACGCCGATTTCGCTGGTGCGCTGCGCGACCGTGTAAGAAATCACACCATAAAGTCCAATGGCAGCCAGCAGCACCGCGAGCGCTCCGAAAAACCCGCACAGCGAGGCCATCAATTCATCCTGCACGAGCGATTCGCGAATCTGGGTACGCAGAACCTTGAACTCGATAACAATGTCGGGATTCACGTCGGCAATGGTGCTTTTGACGGAATTAAGCAGGCTGGCCGTGCCTAACGGTGACCGGATCAAGAACGTCGCATTAGTGCCTGGCTTTTCGACTTGCGAGCGCGGGAAATACATAACCTCCACAAAGGGCTCGTGCATATCGTTGTACACGGAGTCCTTCACCACTCCAACGACGCTGTAGTAGGGCTCTGGCTTTCCCGGAGGCTGCCACAGACGAAACTGTTTACCCACGGCATCCTTAGCGCCTTTAAGGAACTTCTTCACGAACGACTCGTTGACGATGGCGACTTTCGGGGAGGTCGCCGTGTCGTTGCCGTTGAAATCGCGGCCTGCAAGCAGGGGAGTTTCTATGGTTTGGAAATAGCCCGGGCTGACGTAGTCCAGCCACGACGCTTCGTTGGTATCCGCCCCGTTTTCGCCTATGATGTCGTCGTTCGAGCTGTTTCCATTGACGGGAGAACGCATCGAGGCAGCGGCCGCAGTGACACCAGGAACTGCGCGAATACGGTCGAGCAGATCGCGGACAACCGAATCGCGACGTACTTCTGGCAGGTTGAGGCGAGTGAAATCGATATTCGCGACGAGTACGCCGTCCTGTCGGAATCCTGTGTCGCGCATCATCAGGTTTTGTAGGCTTCGCACAAAAAGCAGGGCTCCGGCAAGCAACACCAAGGAGAGCGCGACTTGCGATGCCACCAGAATCCGCTGCAAGCGAAAGCGCTCGCGCGCTGCTGTCATTCCGCGACCCCCGGTTTTGAGAACCGAGCCTGGTGATATGCTCCCTGCACGCATAGCAGGGACGAGACCGAAAAGAATGGTGGTAAGAATCGCAAGACCCGCGGCAAAACTGAGTACGCGCCAGTCGGTAGGCATGTCGAGAAAAATAGGGTTATTCGGAGTGCTGATGAATGCGATGAGAAAGTGGCTTAGAACAACGGCAAGCAATCTGCCGCATACAGTTCCGGCGATGGCAAGCAGCGCGCTTTCGGAGAGCATTTGCACGATGAGGCGCATGCGCGAAGCGCCGAGCGCAAGGCGCACGCTGATTTCCCGTTGACGAGTGCTGGCGCGCGCCAGCATCAGATTCGCGAGATTGGCGCACCCAATCAATAGGACAAGCCCGGAAAGTCCCAGCAACAACCAGAGAGCCGTAGAACTGTCTTCGCGCAAATTCGAAAAGCCGTTCGCGGCGGGACGCGCTTCGAGCTTGTAGGCGAGGTAATGCTTCACGCCATCGGCGTCGTATTCCGGCGGGATGGTCTCATTCAGGGCCGCAGGCGTAACGGCGCTAAGCTGGGCCGTGGCGCGAGAGAGAGTCCAGCCCGGCTTCAGCCGCCCGAGCATCGCGAGCCACCAGGTCTCGCGAGGCCTCGGTCCGGTTATGTTGCTGTATTCGCCGCCGACGATGGGCTCGGCGCAGACAGGCACGGCAATGTCGAAGCGATCACCGATGGAAACTCCGTAAAAACTCGGCGGCGTGATCCCAAGAACCGGAAACGGATGGCCCTCGAGCGTAAGCGTCTGGCCAATCGCGGAGGCAGCACCGCCGTAGTGCCGCTGCCAGAATGCGTAGCTGATGTCCACACCGCCAGAACATCCCGTCTGGTCATCCGCGTTGGAGAGCAGGCGTCCGAGAAAAGGCCGGACGCCCAAGACGCGGAAAAAATCGCCGCTGACCCAAATGGCTTGCGCGTTGTTCACTTCGCCGCCAGTCGCCAGATTCAGGGACTGACCGCCCCAAACAGCAATGGACGAAAACGCCTCTTGTCCCTTGCGAATCTGTTGCCACAGAGGAAAAGTGAATTCGGAATAGGGGCCGGTGAAACTGCCGCTGCCCCAATGGTTCTTGTTCAGGTGGACGATAGCGAGAGTATTGGGATCGTTGACTGGCAAAGTGCGCAGGCGAACCGCATCGATCAACTGAAAAATCGCCGCGTTAGCTCCCATACCGAGTGCTAGCGTGAGAACGGCAACCAGGGTAAATCCTGGCGCCTTCGCCAGCATCCGCACGCTGTAGCGTAAGTCCTGAAGAATCGTCTCCATGCCACCTCCATCGTCAGGCCGATGTGCAGAGTGACCAATCGTACCGCAAGGAACACGGCGGTTCCAACTCATTCGACAGGCAGACGAATGGTCGGCAAAAAAAGAAGTTATTCGAGCGCCGCCAAGTAGGGGACTTGTCTCAGTTGGCGAGAATCTCCATTAGACTCATGATCCCTCTGGGAAATTGGCAGTTGCGAAATCATTTGCGGCTTCAGCTTCGAGCACTATCCCGAAATACTTTAATCGTTCCTCCGTCGTCTCTATGAGACCGTCGCGCGCAATTCCCCATGAGTGTTGCCTCCATAGGCCATCCTCACTGAGTGCGTAACCTGTGGCGATGGCGACGATTCCATGTTCTCGATTCCGCCATATCGCAGCGACATTCTGATGGCAAGAACTCCGATCCATAAGGTGCATCTTTATCGGTCCGAAGGTCAGGAATCCGCGTTCAAGCAGCGCTGGAATGTCGGGGTCGCGCTTGCGTGGTGCCACAAGAAAGTCTCCGCCCAATCTCAGGAGGAGGGCGCTCAAGTGCTCCAATTCTGGCTGTTTCGTCACAGCTTCGCGGAGACGATTGGCGAGGAACTCCTTGCGTTCGGCATCCATGCTGGGAAGATGTTAATCGAATCCGAGATCTCTGAGCATGCCGATTGTCGTAACCTCTATAGCACTCATCATTCGGGTCGAAACGTGTAAACGCCATCTGATAGCGTCCTACTGACTTATTACAGCTTCGCGTACTTGGCTTTGACTTGGATCATTTCCCAACGCGCGGGTGGTCTACGGTGCTGTAAACTCGTAGGTCTCCAGGTGACACCATGTCTTCCCCAGTTACGCTCCATCCGCCCGAGTCTACGCAGGTTCCTTCCTTCAAGTTCCCCGCGGTGGATCAGGCAGAGGCATTTCCTCTTCTCACTACTGCGCAAATCACGCGGATTCGCGAGGCGGGTCGGGTACGCAACGTCGAACTGGGCGAGATTCTATTCGAACCTGGCCTGACTAACGCTCCTTTCTGGGTGCTGCTTTCGGGCAGCCTGGACATTGTCCTGCCCGATGGAACCGGCGGCGAACGTGCCATCGTGACATTTCACGCAGGAGCATTTACCGGCGAGATGACGACTATTTCCAATCGTGCCGGGATGGCTCGCGGTCAGATTTCGGAGGCTGGAGAGTTCATCGAACTCAATCGCCAACAGCTGCACGACCTGCTGGCACGGGATGCCGAACTCAACGAAATCTTGATGCGGGCCTTCATTCTCCGACGCATTCTGCTGCTCTCGAGCGGCTACGGAAATGTTATTTTGATGGGCTCACATCATTCGCCGGAGACTCTGCGCCTGCGCGAATTTCTCTCCCGAAACGCCCATCCGCACACTTATATCGACCTGGATGTGGACAAAAGTTCGCAAGCGATGCTCGATCGCTTTTCCATGAAAGTGGAGGAGATTCCGGTTGTGATCTGCAACGGCAAGACCGTGCTGCGCAATCCCTCGACCCATGAACTGGCGCGCTGCCTGGGCTTCAATCCCTCAATCGAACCAACAGAGGTTCGCGACGTGGTGATTGTAGGCGCTGGGCCGGCCGGTCTGGCCGCCGCCGTTTATGCAGCTTCGGAAGGCCTGGATGTGCTCGTGATTGAAACCAAGGCGCCGGGAGGTCAGGCGGGAACGAGCTCAAAGATCGAAAATTATCTCGGCTTCCCGACGGGAGTTTCGGGACAGGAACTGACGAATCGCGCAGCGGCTCAGGCGCAGAAATTTGGCGCGAAGATGATCATCGCTTCGAGCGTGGCACGGTTGAACTGCGATCAACGGCCATACGCGGTCCATTTGGATGACGGACGAACGATTCCGGCGAAGACGGTCGTCATCGCCAGCGGAGCGCAATACAACAAGCCACACATCGAGAATCTCGCGAACTTCGAAGGCCGGGGCGTGTATTACGGGGCGACTTTCCTTGAATCTCAACTGTGTGGGCATGAAGAAGTCATCGTCGTCGGCGGCGGCAATTCGGCGGGACAGGCCGCGGTGTTCTTGTCGGAGACTGCTAGTAAGGTGCACATACTGGTGCGGACGAATCGCTTGTCGGAGACGATGTCGCGCTACTTGATTCAACGCATCGAAAAGAATCCAAAGATCGAGATACATTACGGGACCGAGATCGTCGCGCTTGAGGGCGCCAACCACTTGGAAGGTGTAACTTGGCACGACAAATCCGGCGCAACCGAGTCCCATCCGATCCGTCACGTTTTTATCATGGCTGGAGCGTCGCCGCGCACCGACTGGCTGCGGGGATGCCTGGCACTCGATGATAAAGGATTCATTCTCACCGGCCGCGACCTTGATCCCATGCCGACAGAGTTCAGATGGACGCTCGATCGCCACCCGCAGATGCTCGAAACTAGCTTGCCGGGAGTTTTTGCGGTGGGCGATGTTCGCGCAAATAGCGTCAAGCGCGTTGCATCGGCCGTGGGAGAGGGAGCGATTGCGGTGTCTCTCGTCCATCGGACGCTGGCCGAGTTATGAGGACTCCTTCGGCGAGTGCTTTTGACATGGATTGACAAGTCAATGGGTATTAGCGCATTGACTCTAGGCAAAGGAAGTTGGCTGACGTAAACCTTCGTGGGTGTTGAAAAAGTCACTGAGATTAGCAGGTGAGATTTAGCGAAAGGAAGACCTGCGACGGATGAACTGCTCGAAGACACCTTGGAGTCGGTGCTCAAACATGACAGCCTTGCCACTCTAGCGCTGGTCCCGATAGGTGAAAACTTCCGCGAATAAATCTACTACGCAAAATCTGAGACTGAATTCGAGACCCCATTAGGCTATGCGCTGGATGGAATGCCTGTGTTTCCGATTGAGATGCATACAGCATCCGATACGACTTGGGATACTACCAACGATTGAAGGCCCACACCAAAGAGTCGTGATCGCCGTAGTTAGCAAAAGACTCACCACGCTCAAAACCCCGCACCCGGCACGATTGAATCACGCAGACCGGCCGTCACGAACTCCAGGTGACTCCCAAACTGTGTAGCCGGATCGCATCCGCCTCGATCTCCTTTAAGGCTTTCGCCTCGACTGCATCAAGCTCAGCGGGATACGCTTTCGGGTTCAATTCCCGGATTTGGCGAACAAATCGAAGACGTTCAACAGGCGGCATCGTGGCGGACTTGATGATCTTCATGCTGCTGATCTTCGCACCCTCTCGCGAGCGCGAGGTAGAGCACGATGGTGGGGTTACTGCAGGTTACGTTTTACCCGCATAAACACCCCTCGAAACGCACTTTGCGTGAACTGTTTGCAACAAGTGAACTCTTTCGAACTGCTGGATGGTACAATCCGCTGCGATGCATAGCCTGAAGATACTCTTCTGGGTAACGGCCGCTGTGGTCAGTGTCTTGCGTGGATACTACGCCGCTACCATCCTGATCTGGGACGGAATAGAGAACAAGACAGTTTTGACGGAGAGAAAACTCCCCGCAGAACAGCAGCGCCACTGGTCCTGGTGGGCACATCAGATACTCATAAACTTCTCCGGAAGTCTGATCGGGTGGGCTGCAGCGTACTACCTCATCTTCTGGCGGGGAGCGGTCAACAGTGTGGCAGACGGGTTCCTGGTACTCGTCGCAATCGCAGGCATCTTCGGCTCCTTGCCTTACCTCGTCTTCAAGGGTGATCTGAAGAAGTGAGGTTTACTTACGGGTCCAACTAAAGGGCCAAACGGTTCGTAAGTTGCGCCGAATCAACAAGAGTTAAGCTTCTACGAACCAGAAGGTCGGAAGTTCGAATCTCTCAGGGCGCACCAGTTTTAAGCGGTCCGGCCCGGACACATGGGTTACACAACGTACCGGTCACATGGGTGACACTTTCGGGCCGAACGGATTTTCTATCTGTTCGAGCACTCGAGCCTCCAAAACGAAGACTACGAAGCACACACCCACCCTACTCACCATCCTTCCGCCCTCCC
>Ga0187784_10002497_pt1 | contig 14742 bp, 15 predicted proteins | sample 1015_SJ02_MP15_2_FD_132964 | JGI IMG/M metagenome (GOLD analysis project Ga0187784, IMG submission 132964) | Tropical peat soil microbial communities from peatlands in Department of Meta, Colombia - 1015_SJ02_MP15_20_MG | ecosystem: Environmental > Terrestrial > Soil > Wetlands > Peat | place...
AAGGGCGTGGCGGTGGTCATCGAGGCGGCGCATCAATGCATGACCACCCGCGGCATCCACAAGCCCGGCGTCGCCATGGTCACCTCGCGCATGCTCGGCGCCTTCCGCACCGACCCCTCCACCCGCCGCGAGTTCCTCGCCATCATCGGCCAACCCGCCACATAGCGGCCAAGCTCCCCCACCTCCGACATCTTCCCCTCCCCCCTTGAGGGGGAGGGTTAGGGTGGGGGGCTTTTTGCGACAGCGTGCCCGCCTCACCCCCCTCCCAACCCTCCCCCTCAAGGGGGGAGGGGGTGGAGCGGGAGTGAGGCGGGAGGGCCCGGCATCGCGCTGGCAGCGGCGATATTTCAAGTCTAAAATAATTCGCCATGGACATCACGATCATCGGCGGCGGGCCGGCGGGGCTGTTCTTCAGCCTGCTCATGAAGCGGCGCGATCCCGCCCATCGCATCGCCGTGCTCGAGCGCAACGGCCCCGACGACACCTTCGGCTGGGGCGTCGTGTTCTCCGACGAGACGCTCAACAACATCGCCGCCGCCGACCCCGAGAGCTATGCCGAGATCACGCACAGCTTCGCCCATTGGGACGCGATCGACATCCATTATCAGGGCGAGGTGCTGACCTCGCGCGGCCATGGCTTTTCCGGGCTCTCGCGCAAGCGCCTGCTCAACATCCTGCAACGCCGCGCGCAGGCGCTCGGCGTCGATCTGCGCTTCCATCAGGAGGTGAGCGACGTCGAGCCGCTGCGCCGCGGCGATCTCCTGCTCGCCGCCGACGGCGCCAACAGCCTGGTGCGCGGCCGCCATGCCGAGGCCTTCCGGCCGACGCTCGACTGGCGCCCGAACAAGTTCATCTGGCTCGGCACGACGCGGCGCTTCGACGCCTTCACCTTCTTCTTCAAGCGCGACGCGCACGGCCTCTGGCGCGTCCACGCCTATCAGTTCGACGCCGGCCACGGCACCTTCATCGTCGAGACCACCGAGGCCGCCTGGCGGAGCGCCGGGCTCGCCAACGCCTCGGAGGACGACACCATTGCGTTTTGCGAGGCGCTCTTTGCCGAGGAGCTGCAAGGCCACAAGCTGCTGAAGAGCCGCGCGCTGTGGCGGAGCTTTCCGACGGTGCGCAACGAGCGCTGGTCCTTCGACCGCGTGGCGCTCATCGGCGATGCCGCGCATACCGCGCATTTCTCGGTGGGCTCGGGCACCAAGCTCGCCATGGAGGACGCGATCGCGCTTGCCGACGCGCTGGCGCGCGCGCCGGGCGACGTGCCGGCGGCGCTGGCGGCCTATGAAGCGGCGCGGCGGCCGGAGGTGGAGGCGTTGCAGCGCGCGGCGCAGGCGAGCCTGCAATGGTTCGAGGAGACCGAGCGCTATTTCGGCACGCTCGAGCCGCTGGAATTCGCCGCGAGCCTGCTGACGCGCTCGCTGCGCATCACGCACGCCAATCTGAAGCAGCGCGATCCCGATTTCGTCGCGCGCCTCGACCGGTGGTTTGCGGCGAAGGCGGCCAATCAGAGCGGCGTCAACGTCCCGGCGGAGCCGGCGCCGCCGCCGATGTTCACGCCCTTCCGCCTGCGCGACATGCTGCTCGCCAACCGCGTCGTCGTCTCGCCGATGTGCCAGTACTCGGCCGAGGACGGCATGCCCGACGACTGGCATTTCGTCCATCTCGGCAGCCGTGCCGTGGGCGGCGCCGGCCTCATCATGACCGAGATGACCGACGTGTCGCGGGACGGCCGCATCAGCCCCGGCTGCGCCGGCCTCTACAAGAGCGAGCACGCCGCCGGCTGGCAGCGCATCGTCGATTTCGTGCACCGCGCGTCGGGCGCCAAGATCGGCATCCAGCTCGCCCATGCCGGGCGCAAGGCCTCCACCCGGCGGAGCTGGGAGGGCGACAGCGAGCCGCTGCCCCAAGGCAACTGGCCGATCATCGCGCCCTCGCCGATCCCCTATTTCCCGCACAGCCAGGTGCCGCGCGCCATGGACCGCGCCGAGATGGACCGCGTGCGCGAGGATTTCGTGCGCGCGGCGCGGCTTGCCGATGAGGCGGGCTTCGACATGATCGAGCTGCATTTCGCCCATGGCTATCTCCTGGCGAGCTTTCTCTCGCCGCTCACCAACCGGCGCGCGGACGAATACGGCGGCAGCCTCGCCAACCGGATGCGCTATCCGCTCGAAGTGTTCGCGGCGGTGCGCGCCGCCTGGCCGGCGCAGAAGCCGATGAGCGTGCGCATCTCCGCCACCGACTGGATGCCCGACGGGTTCACCCCGGCCGACGCGGTCGCGGTGGCGCTGGCGCTCAAGGCTGCGGGCTGCGACATCATCGACGTTTCCGCCGGCCAGACCGTACCCGACCAGCGGCCGGTCTATGGCCGCCTCTTCCAGACGCCCTTTGCCGACCGCGTGCGGCATGAGGCGGCGATCCCCACCATGACGGTCGGCAACATCTCCTCCTATGCCGATGTCAACAGCATCCTCGTCGCCGGCCGCGCCGATCTCTGCGTGCTGGCGCGCGCCCATCTCTACGACCCCTATTGGACGCGGCACGCGGCCTACGAGCAGGGCTACGCGCTGCCCTGGCCGGACCCCTACGGCGCGCTCGCGCGCTACACGCCGCGCTTCACCTGAGGGCGCGCGTCGCTAGAATGGCCGCATCGGGCGCGCGGCGCCGGATCGCTTGGGAGGATGCTCATGAACAAGGAAGTCTACGACAAGGGGCTCGCCATCCGCCGCGAGGTGCTGGGCGCGGAATATGTCGACAACGCCATCAAGACCGCGGACGCCTTCAACCGGCCGCTGCAGGAGCTGGTGACGGAATATTGCTGGGGCGCGGTCTGGGGCCGGCCGGGCTTGCCGAAGAAGACGCGCAGCATGCTGAACCTCGCCATGCTGACGGCGCTCAACCGGCCGCATGAATTGAAGTCGCATGTGCGCGGCGCGCTCCGCAACGGCGTCAGCCGCGAGGAGATTTGCGAGGTGCTGCTCCAGGCGGCGATCTATTGCGGCGTGCCCGCCGCGGTCGACGCCTTCCGCACCGCGCGCGAGGCGCTCAAGGAAGCCGACGCCGCCGGCTGAGCGGCGCCGGCGCGGCTATTCGATCCAGGCGGTGTCGAGCGCGCCCGTGAAGCTCGGGCGCGGCGTGAAGGGTGCGCTCGCGCGCTTGATGCCGTTGGCGAAGGTGCCGGTCGCGACATAGGAGATGTTGCTGGTGGTGCACTCCCAGGTGACCGTGGCCGATTGGTTCTTGGTCAGCGGGGTGGCGATCGGCACCGAGAGATTGCGGTCCGCCTCCGAGCCCGGCGGCGCGAATTCGGCGCGCACGCTGACGCTCACCAGGATGTCGTCGGTGCCGTTGCCGATGTTGACGGTGCAGGTATCGGCCCGGGCGGCGCCGGCAAGCGCCAAGAGCCAGCATCCCGCGACGGGCCAGCAGCGAAGGTTCATCGGGGCTCCCCTCCCGGCCGCGCAGCCTAGCATGCGGGCGGGCCGCCGCAACCGCGGCGGTTTCCGGCCGCGCCGCCGCTTTGCTATAAGGGTGCCACGTCCCCGTAGCTCAGGTGGATAGAGCAACAGTTTCCTAAACTGTGGGTCGGGTGTTCGAGTCACCCCGGGGACGCCAATTTTTTCAATATATTAAATACGATTGCCTTAGGCGCCATTTAGGAATAGGTACCACATAGGTGCCACGTTGCGAAGCATAACCATTGCTCCCGCTGAAAAGGCATGGGCAAGAAGCCGAGTGGAACGCTCAAACGAGCGAGCCGCTGGACCAACTTGATGGGGCCGAGCTGCACCGATTGCGTGGTCCTCGGCGTGCGTAAAGGAGGGGCGCTCGTGGCATCAGACGATTATCAGGCGATCGTTGTCTTCTGCAAATATGCTTCGATTCTCGCGACGGCGCTATTCGGCGCATTCGGCCTGTTCGGCGACACATGGCGAGACGGAAGCCTTACGATATTTGGCAAGGTCGCACTGATTGGCTTCTTGCTATCAGCGACGATCGGGCTAGCGACCCAAGCAGGCGAAAGCCGCATCGAGAGAGTAAAGGCGGCCGCGGACAAAGACAAGGAGGTGAAGGAGCGAGAACATCTTCAGAATGAGCTTGCGTGGCAGACTAAGACGCTATCATCGATCCAAAGGCAGCTTTACGCGTTCTCCAGCTTGAGGATCAAAGTCCACCTGATAGTCCCTCGAACGAGTCCCCTGTTCAAGAAATTGGCAGGGCCTTGAGATTCTTTGTCTCGCAAAAAAGTCGATTCCGCGAAACGCGACCTCGGTGAAGTACGATGATGGAACCCAAGCCGCGTTTGCGACGGGGGCCGACCAGCAGGTTAGGCCAGTAGCTCTGTACTTGCTTCCCTCGTCTCCGCTCTTTCCCGTGCCGAATGACGATGAGAGCCGACCATGCCTCTGGCCTCACTTAGCGGTGATGGTCCTGAAGAGTCGTCCCAAAGACGGCGATGACTGGATAGCTCTCTCTGAGAGAGCTGATCTCGTTTTGATTTTTCCGCGGAAGCTGGGCACGAACATCACGTATAACGTCAAAGAGCAGCAGATTGTCATCAATGCGCATCCCGAGACGCCGCACCCGGTAGTCAACAAGATGGTATCTGTCCTTGATTTCGCCGATCGGTTCATTTTAACGACAACTGACGCGGACCCAAATGTCTGTCGAGTAGCTTGGGTTGAAGTGGAAGCGGCGGGCCGTTGGGCATCGACGAAGACAGAGCGGCAAGATTTGACCCTGCGCCCATAACCATTGATGGTCATGCGGCTGGTATTCATAAGACGAACGTGGACCACGACTTCCCACTGATCAAAAAGACACAGCAGCCCGGATGATATCGTTGCGAGTGAAGCATCATAGCTATGGCCTTCGCGTATTCTGCCTCCATATTCAGGATTTAGCGATGTAGCGGGCCGCTTCGCTGATGCGCTGTGACCCGAGCCGAAATTCTCATCCAGGGATGAGTAGAGTCCGTTCGTCAAGGTCAAGCTGCCGGTTGTTCAAGATCCGCAACACGCCTACGAGCGGGATCAGAATGGGCCGCGCCCAGGTGAGGCCATCATGCGTGCGCGCGACGGGCGCACGCTACCTTTTATGTTCCGCAGCGAAGACGCTTCAGTTCCTATCATTAGTGAGCGCTTTGTGCACCCGGCAGCGTCATTCATGCCGATGAAGCTTCGTATTGGGATTCGGATGCGGTTGACGAGGATAACCGAATTCGTGAAGCGCCTGGAACCGTAAGGCCCAACGCTTCGATTTCGTCCGCCGTCATCTGATTCCAGGCGGCGAGGATTTCATACATTTGCGCGACGGCATAGCCGCGCAGTATGAATTTGATTGGCCTTAGCTGTTGCAGAGCTAGTAAAATGCTAGGTGAAACTGCTGCATGATGCCGCGAGTTCCCATATTCGGGCCTGACGGGCCTCTGCTCTGGGCAAACCATGCTTGACCGCGCCATCCAACGTGCAATCTTGGAACGTCTCCGCGATCGATACCCTCGCGGCCTCCTCGTTGTCCGCGAATGCGCGGACCTAGTGCAAACCGAGGAGACCGCCGCGGCTAATCTGGTCTATCTTCAGGAGCACGGGCTGTGTGAGAGCGGCGTTGTCATTGGAGTCGATGGCCATTTTTCCTTCGGCGAGTCCACTATCACCGCGCGCGGCCTAGATTTCCTCGCAGATGATGGTGGTCTGTCGGCTATCCTCAGCACAGTCGTCGTCAAGCTGCATGCCGATAGCATTCGAGCGTTGCTTGAGTCAAAGATCGAGCAGGCTAACCTGCCAGCACCCGAAAAGTCCGCGCTCAAAGCGCGCTTGGCCGCGCTTTCAACCAAAGCCCTAGAAACGGCTACGACAGATCTCGTGCACCGCGGAGTTGACTATCTCCCGAACGCCATTGACTGGATTCGCACGTTGTTGGGCGGTTAAGGTGGCCGGCCGCCTGATTGATTCGAAGAGACACGAGCCGGGACCGCTCGCGGCGATATAAAGGCCGAGCCCCGCCCCCCATCGGTCAAGCTTTTCCAACGTGTGAGCCTATCTCGAGAGGTGCACCTCCACCGACTGCAATAGATCGATCACATCAGCGGCGCCCATAAAATCGAAGGAGGACGCGCCCGGTCAGGGTGGGCGTTATCTCGTACGCCGTGCCCAGCGGGCTCCTCACTTAGCTGTGCCTTCCATTTCCTCGACACGACGACCGCGAAGGCGTTCGTAGATTGCTTCGCCGATGTCGCGACGCTAGCGGTCGGGCCTGAGAGCGATAGACCGGCATAGGCTAGTCCAATCGTTATTAGATCACTCGAAGTTAATACTCTTAGACATTGATTCACAAATGTGATTCAATGAGCCGCGTCGGAAAGCGAGGGGACATGGGGTTTACGGCGCGACGCGACTTCCTAGTCAGTATCCGGCCTACGCACGTCGAAAACATCGCGAAGGGTCGCAAGACCGTCGAGTTGCGACGTCGATTTTCCGAGGATGCCGAGGGCGCGATCATCCTCATCTACTCGACCAGCCCAACGCGGGCGATCGTCGGTTCGGCTACCATCGCGGGTGTCCACCGCCTTTCGCTCAAGGCGCTTTGGGACCGATACGGCGAGGCCGCGTGTGTGGAGCGGCGGACCTTCGACGCGTACTTCCGCGGCCTCAAGGAGGGCTACGCGATTTTGTTGTCCGACGTTCGCGTGTTCGCACGTGCGGTAGCGGCGAGCCACCTCAAAGAAAAGTTTGGGTTCGTAGCGCCACAATCATTTATGTATGTTCGGCGGGAGTATTACCCGTTGTTGAAACATGAGCACGTCCAAGCTCCTGATCGACACGAACGTCTTCATCGGACTCGAAGATCAAAAGCAAATTGATCCCACCTCCGCGGAGATCGTTCGAAAATGTAACGAATATTCGGTCGGCCTCTTCGTTCATGAGGCCGCGCTCCGCGACATCGCGCGCGACAAGGATCAAGTCCGCCGCAAAATTTCCCTCAGCAAGTTCGCCAAATTCCAGCAGGTAAAAGACCCGAAGCCCGAGCCCGACAAGGCCGGACTAGAAAAGCTCTTCGGTCCGATCCGAAATTCCAACGACGAAGTTGATGCCGCGCTGCTCTATGTGCTTCATCTGAATGTCGTAGACTTTCTCGTCACCGAGGACATCGGCATTCACGATCGGGTTCGGCTCGGTCCGCTTGCGGATCGAGTGTTTAGAGTGGCCGAAGCGCTGGCGTGGTTGCGCCGGACCTACGACACCACCCCTGTCAGCCTCCCATTCATCGACGAGCGCAAAGCCTACGAGATCGACCACAACGAGCTAATCTTCAAAAGCTTGCGCGACGGATACCCCGGCTTTGATGACTGGTGGACCATGAAATGCGTCAACCAGCATCGCGACTGTTGGGCGGTCACGGTAGATGACGAGATCGCCGGTCTTGTCGTTCGGAAAAATGAGAACCGCGCCGAGGCCACGGTAAAGCTTCCCGGAAATAAGGTTCTAAAGCTCTGTACCTTCAAGGTGCGCGAGGACTTCCGCGGCGAGAAGCTCGGCGAACTGCTGTTGAAGCAGGCGTTGTGGTTTGCCCAGGTCAACGCGTTCGATCTAGTCTATCTCACAACCAAGGCCAATCAGACCGCGCTCATAGCGCTATTGGAATACTACGGCTTTCAGCACACCCATTCGCTCGGAGATGAGATGGTCTTCGAGAAGCCGCTATCGCGTGACCGCTTGGTCATGCCGCTCGGCGAAAAAGATGTATTCCTTGTCTCGCGCACGAATTACCCACGATTCGTCGCCGACGCACCCGCCAAGGTCTTTTGCGTGCCGATCCAGGGCGACTACCACCAAAAGCTATTTCCCGAATTGGCGTTCGAGAAGCCACTACCCCTATTCCCGAGCGAGCGCCGGTTGGCCACGGCGAACGGCGCGCGCACGCCGGGCAATACGATCCGCAAGGTCTATCTGTGTCGAGCGCAGACGAATTCGATCAAACCAGGCGACATTCTACTTTTCTATCATTCCAGAGCGCCCAACCTTGCCGCGTCTCAGAGCGTAACCAGCGTCGGGATAGCGGAACGCGTCTCGCAGACCCACGACCTAGACGCACTTATCCGACTCACTGCCAAGCGCTCGGTGTTCTCCGAGAGCGAATTGCGCGGATGGATCGACGAAAAGCCGAGCCCGGTTAAGGTTATCGACTTCTTACTCGTCGGGCATCTCAGCCCGCCTGTGCCCTTGGAGACACTGAACGCCGAGGGGGTTTTCAGGGGCCATCCTCCGCAGTCGATCACCGCCTTGAGCCCCGATCGCTTTGCGCCTATCCGTCGTCGGCTTGCCCTAGGGTTCGAGGTCTAAGCCAGGCCCAATGTTGCAGGAGTCTCCGGTGCAGGTGAGGCGCTGCGTACTGGTCAACCGCAAAGACCAAAGCGCTTCCATAGCAGCATCACCCTCGACTCTTTATGTGCCTATCGACGATATCGAGCGCGTGACGCTCGATATTGATGGGAGGGGATCGGGGTTGGCTTCGGTCGGCGGAGGCAACAAAAAGCTATATTGGCAGGGTTATTCTATGAGGTCAGATCGCAGCCACCAACGAATGTCGGTTTCGGCTAATCCAAGCCCCGCAACCAATAGCCCGCCACCTCAATGATATGACGAGCTTTTCGATTCTCGCGCCAGGCCGATCAGCTCCGTCCGTGGAAGCACAGTGGAGGCATCGGGAAGTAATCTCGGGCGACAAGTGGGGCAACGGCGATGGTATGATGGAAGCTCAGGATTCGTTCGTTGCACATTTTTCAAAGGGCTTGAATTTTCAGGAACCGCTTGAATGAAACGCAAAACACAGGCGGAGGCCGAGCGCGCCACGGGCCAATGCCTTTGCGGAAAGGTCGCGATAGAGATCGGCGTTCCCGCGCGCTGGGCCTGGCATGATCATTCCCGGGCGAGCCGCCTCGCGCATGGCGCCGCCTATGCCACCTATGTCGGCTGCTGGCGGAGCCGCTTTCGCATTGTGAGCGGACGCAAAAGCATCGCCCGCTTCGAAGAGAAGGCGAGCGGCGCGGCCCGCAGCTTCTGCAAGCACTGCGGCACGCCGCTCCTCTACGAGCGCGCTCACGCGCCGAAGATGGTGAACGTCCCCCGCGCGCTGTTCCAGGGCCGCACGGGCCGCGAGCCGCGCTATCACGTCGGCATCGAGGAGCGGCAGGATTGGGCCTATGCCGGCGAAACGCTCGCGCCGCTCAAGGGCTTCCCCGGCATCGTCTGGGCGCGGCCACGCAAGCGGAAAGCGCTCGGGCGCGAAGGCGATTTCTAACTCACGGGGTGGCAGATCGAGGCCCCTGCTTTGCCAGGACGCTTCGCACGGTCTCGGCCTCACCGCGACGATTGCTCACGCGGGATCGATCTTAGAGATTTAGGGTTGGAGTCGATTTTCCACGGCAATCGATTTTCTGTACAACGGCCGATTACTCTGCCAGTGGGTGCATCCCGCGTTTGGCGGTGGTCAAGTCTGATCCCGAAGATTTGCCAATTTTTTGTGTGGTTCGAGAGCTGCGGAAATGGGTCTATCTGCTTCGACCCCGCTTTCTGTCAGAAAGAACGTCGTTCACGTAACCAAGCTGCACCGGCGCACCACCTGCAACGGGCGGCGCCCGCGGCATAACGCGATCATGTAATCGACAACGGGGCCTCGGGCGTGCTTGAAGCCCCGCTTCTCAAGCGAAGCCATACTGATTGATGCCATCATAAGACACGACGACCGCCCGGCCAAGGCGCGCTTGATTCGGCGGTGCTCGCCCAGCGGGATGCGCGCGTTCGAGGCGAACGTGCGCGCGATGTCGGAGGAAGGAGGACGCTATGCTACGAGGCGGAATTTCGAGTAAGCAAAATTGAACTGGACATTAGGAACGAAACACGCGGCAAGCGTCATAGCGGCGCTGTTCGATCGCAGCATCTCTATCTGCTGTGCGTTCAGGGAAAAATCCAGCTCGATGGAAAAACTGCTCGCCGGAACGGTGGTAACCTCTACAGCGAGACGGTAGTCGCCTACTTCCCAATAGAACTCGCGCATGATGGCAGCAAAGATTGGTGCGACCGGATGATCCGCGCGATTCGTGTATTGCTCAAACAAGCGCCGAGCATCGTCCGCCCCCATTCCCGCTGTTACCACCCCCTGGGAACGCGCAAATTCACTAAATGCCTGTTTTAGCGTGGTCAGTTGGCCTTCGTATCGGGATCTGGTTTCCGTGTCATTGCACATCACGTAAACCGCACGGGGCGCCAGCACGGGAACGGCAAATGCGTTCACCAGTTCAAGTTCTTCCGGTTTTGGAATTGCCTTCTGCGGCCTGAATATGAGCCAATCGAAGTTATGCGTTGCATTATCTCGCTTTCTTACGACGCGCAGCCCGATCGAATTCACGAACTGGTCGTGATGGATGGCTCTGAGTGTACCCCGGACAGCGATCGTCGGCCCGTAATCTGAAAAACCAACTTCCAAGGGGCCGTTCGGGTGAAATTCGATGCGCGTAAAACGGCTGCGGATGAAATGTTCAATTTCTGGACGCAGCAGCGCGAGGATCGCGACAGCCAAAGTGCATATCGGCAGCCAGAGCGGTATTTGAGTTGGTTGAGGCATGCGCTCCCCAAAGGGTACGAGATTGGTCGGGAAATCTATCCCGAGTGCATTGAGCGGGCAATGTATCTGGCTGGAGGGTGCGGGGAGGCTTGCAGCGAGGGAAATTTCGCGGACGCTTCCGCGGCACTTGCACGACATAGTCGTGCAAATACACTATTGGCTCTAGGTTCTCGACCTTCCCTGGTAATAGGCGCGAAAGCCGGGATCAGTGTCGATTTCCCATGAGGCGGTTTCCCACCCGAAGGATTACACCTCGGTCGCAAGGCCAAGGGGGACTCCGTTCGTAATGTGAGCACTCCGCCGCTTGACCCACGCCGGGCCGACCTCTGTCGAGTTCGTCATCAAGGGCCGGATTGTGCCCCTGAGAGCACTCCGCCAAAATGCGACGGACGCTCCGTATCCGACCTCCAGGTGGTGGAAGATGGCAGTCGATCTCGTTTTCCGGATTCCTGCAGAAGATCTGCACGACCTGCTATCAGAGATTTCGGCAGAAAGCGGCCTTAATCCGCAAGTTATTCGGCCGGCGGGTGCGACGGGAGGCGGTGATCTGGTAACGGTGCTCATAGAACTGACGCCACCCGTCCTGGCGTTCCTGGGCGTGATCGTGACTAGCTGGATCAAGCGGCCACGCGCCTCGGTCGAGGTACGCGGCACAAAGATTACCGGCCTATCCACGTCAGTCGCCGATGCCCTGGCAAAGGCGCTCGTCAGCGAGAAACTGCCTGGGTCGAAGCCGTGACCGAGGCCGCCTTCGATCTCGATCGCTACCTGCATGCTTTTTATCCGGGCCATGCCCGACTTGACGACCCCGCGCGGTGTGAGCGCGCCACCAGAATGGCGAAAAGCGCTTTTCCGGATCTAAACATCAGCCTCAATTACACCTTTATCAGGAGCCGGCGACGCCATACCGAGCAGCTCCCGACATCGTCGGGCGGCGTCATCATTATTGACGACAAGCTGTCAGCGCTGTTGTTGATCCATGACACGCTCCTGCAAGCTCCGTCCTATTTGCCGGACTCGGGGCTCGCCCTGATGATGCTCCCGTATGCGGAAGCGTTTCAGCATGAGGGCGCGGCTGAACGTGCCCTGCTTACTGCAACGATGGCGCTGGAGCGGGCTCCGCTCCTCCGTGGCATGCAGAAATTTGCGGCGTCGCTTCCGGGGACGTCGAGCATTCCGCTCTTCCTGTTGCTGCACGAAATAGCGCACTTTGCGGTCGATACCTGCCAGCCTTTTGCGCAGCCGCGCATTACCGATGTCCGGCAATCGCTTGCTGCGCAACTTGACGCCGTGCAAGGCGTCAGCCGGCGGTTGGACGAAGGCGATGCCCTGGCGGATCTCGATGTCTCGTTCGGTTCCGGTTCCTCGCCCGAGCGGGACACCATGGCCAGCCAGATCAAGACCTACCTGGACCACGTCGCCGGAGACGAGGAGGTCGTCCGCGAGGCGAGTTGCGATTTCGTTGCCCTCGACGGGCTGATGAGGCTCCGACTAGAGGATTGCAGGGACCAGGACGGGCAAATGATCACTGGCCTGACCTATCGTGAATTCGGCGACACATTGCTGATCGCGTTGAGGGGCTGCAGGTTATTGATGGGGCAGGAGTTTCTGCGTCAGACGGTCACCAATATTGTTCGGGCAGAAGATCCAAGTCTGGTGCAGAAATCTTTTTCGCACCAGACGATGCGTTTCAACATCATCACCAACTTGGCGTTCGAGGTCTTTGAGGCAACCGTCCAGTCGATCGATTTTTCGACGCCCTACCGTGCCGGCGATCCCGGACAAGGCAAGGACCCAGTCTCACTCATGAAGGCCGGCATCAGACGGCTTCATGCGCTTTCGGCCGAGCGAGTGTTCAATCCGATCGAGCAAATCGGCCTCTATCATCGTGACCCCGAGCGTTACCGATCCGGCATCCGGGAAGCTTCAATGAAACATTTTGGCACGCGAGTCCCGTCGCCGGCTGAAATACAAGGCGCAGCGGAAGCTCTGATTGGGCAATTTCCATTTTAGGTGCTTGCTGATACGGTTTATCGGCAAGTAGCCGGCGGCTCATTCGTGCCAAGGCTATCCTTGCTCGGTAAAGGTGGCTATCCCCCTTTTGCAACCGTCTTGAAAATCGGGATCAGAGCGAATTTCTCCCGAAATCGCGGCCGTGGGCATGCGATTGAATGTACTTGTTTGCTTCGCCTGCGATTCTCCGTTGACTCAATCCCCTCCGTCGGCCTTTCGGCCGCATGCACCGGCGTCCTCTCACTCCGCAGCAAGCGTCGGAATCGCGGCGATTTCTGCGCGCTTTTTCTTCCTCAGGCGTTCAAGGTCGTATCGGGTCTGCAGGTTCAGCCAAAGCTCGGGGCCATTGCCGCAAAGCTTGCCGAGCCGCAGCGCCATCTCGGGCGTCACCGGCGCGCGCTCTGTCAGGATCGCATAGAGGGTCTGCCGCGACACGCCGAGAAGGCGCGCGATCTCGGCGCGCGTCCGTCCCAACGCCGGCACGATGTCCTCGCGCAGCAGCTCGCCGGGATGCATGGGCGGGAGTCCCCGCCCGGTCTTCCGCTTGCTCATCAGTGATAGTCCTCCAAATCCACGTCGACGGCATCGGCGCCATCCCATCCGAAGGTGATCCGCCAATTGCCGCCGGCCCGTATCGACCATCGCCGCTCGCCATGGAGGGCATGGAAGCGGCAGCCCGGCAGATTGAGATGCTCGGGCCGGGCGGCGGCGTCCAGCGCCCGCAACACGCGCCCCGCCCGCGCTACGTTCTGCACGCTCAACCCGGCGTTCCTCCCAGTCTCGAAATAGACGCGCAGCGCCTTGTTGCGAAACGTGCGTATCACGCAAGCGAGATAATCCCACGGCGAGAAGCGTCAAGTATCGCTTTACACCCGCCGGAGCCGGCTGCACCCGCACCCTGACCTTCGACCGATGGGCCCTCCGGCCGTCCAGCTTCGATCTCCGGTGAGATTTGGCGCCGGAGTCGATTTCTCGATCATCAGGAAGGATCGCGATTCGCCGCGCAGGTTCGATCAAAGTCGTGCGGCCGCCCGCTCCGACCGCCATTCTTCACTATTCCGGGCCAAGGCGACGGACAAATTCTCTCGAAAGCTATCCGCCAATGGCGTATATAAGATCGATCCGGCGGGAATTGCCTGTTGTCATCGAAACGCCGGAGTTCCTCGCCGCCGCAAGGCGGATGCTGACGGAGGCGGAGCGTGCGGCGCTGGTAAATTTCGTCGCGGAGAACCCCACGGCGGGCGATCTGATGCAAGGAACGGGGGGCGCCCGCAAGCTCCGATGGGGCGCCAGAGGCAAGGGCAAAAGCGGCGGCGCACGGGCGATCGCCTACTATGCCGGTCCGGACATTCCCGTGTTTCTCATGGCGATCTTCGGGAAGGACGAGAAAGCGAATCTGTCCAAGGCCGAACGGAATGAGTTGCGCGATGTGTTGGCGAGCATCGCGACCGCTTATCGGAAAGGAGTAAAGTGAGATGTCCAAATCCGGCCAGCGCATTCTTCGCGGCGCGCGGCAGGCGCTTGCCTATGCCCGCGGCGCGCGCGAGGGTTTCGTGGCGCATGTGCCAGAGACGGTGGACGTGGCGGCCATCCGGAAGCGTCTCGGCCTTTCCCAGGCCGATTTCGCCGACCGATTCGGTTTCAAGCTCGACGCCGTGCAGAATTGGGAGCAGGGGCGTCGCCGGCCTGAGGGCGCGGCGCGCGCCTTCCTGCGGGTCATCGAGCGCGAGCCGGCTGCCGTCCGGCGCGCGCTCGCCAAGTGAGGCTTGAGCGGTAAACCGGCTCAGGCAACGAGATCGCAATCTCCCACGGGGATCTGCCTCGCGTTATGCCGGGATGCCATTTCCCGCACCCGCCGCCGTCACATCGCCCGGTGCGGCGCCGCTTCGAGGAAGTCGCGGAGCTGCTGCTCGTAGAATTTGGCGTTGCCGGTGGTGAGGTGGCCGCTGGTCTCCGCGCTCGCCGGAATGACGTAGAGCTTGCCGTTCTTCACCCGCTTCATCGCCCGCTCGGTGAGGCCGGTCTCCGGCGGATTGCGCTCGTCATCGGCGGCGTTGATCGCCAGCACCCAGGCTTCGATCTTCTCGAGATTGGGCGAGGGAT
>Ga0187784_10002498_pt1 | contig 14735 bp, 8 predicted proteins | sample 1015_SJ02_MP15_2_FD_132964 | JGI IMG/M metagenome (GOLD analysis project Ga0187784, IMG submission 132964) | Tropical peat soil microbial communities from peatlands in Department of Meta, Colombia - 1015_SJ02_MP15_20_MG | ecosystem: Environmental > Terrestrial > Soil > Wetlands > Peat | place...
AACTACGCGCGTCCCCGCCGCTTCTTCAGACGGCAAGAAGCCGCGACCCAACTCGGGCTGAATTCCGAGGGCAGGGAACAGATCCCATGTGGCCAGCTCGGCATCGAGCTGCACGGGCGCTCCGAGGCCGGTAAGGGTCAGTGTCGTGTCTCGGGAGGTCACGAGGTGGTCGAAAACATGGTTCTGCGCCCGGAAGTCAAAAAAGTCGGGATAAGAGAGCGAGTCCGGGACTGGCGCGCCGCGCACCCCCATCGACTCCACGTCCACTAGGCGTTCGGGTTGGGCGTAGGGCAACGGCTTGAGCAAGACGGTGTTCACCACGCTAAACACCGCTGTGTTGGCGCCAATTCCCAGCGCCAACGTAAGCACCGCCGCGAAGGTGAAACCAGGATTCTTCGCCAGCATGCGAAGTCCGTAACGAACGTCGTTAAGTAGGGTGGTCATCAGTTACCTCAATTGTGGTCAGCTATCAGTCAGCATGCGCCGAGTTTTTGCTGACAGCTGAGAGATGACAGCTTTATTCGTAGCGCAGCGCCTCCATCGGATCCACCCTGGTTGCCCGGTGTGCCGGCACAAACCCTGCCGCGAGAGTACACGCAGTAAGGATGACCGCAGCCAGAGCGACAATGGCGGGGTCGTAGCTCTTCACTCCATAAAGCTGGCTAGCTACGAACCGACTGCCCGCGAGAGCAAGCAGAATTCCTATGGCGAGCCCGATGGCCACCTGCGTCAGAACGCCGCGCATCACCAGGCGAAGCACGCTGTTGCGGTTCGCGCCCAGCGCCATACGGATGCCAATCTCGTTTGTGCGCCGCGCCACGGTAAACGACGTCACACCGTAAAGCCCAACGCAGGCCAGAAGGAGCGCCAACAGCCCGAACAAGCCTGTCAGTCGCGAGATCAACCTTTCCTGGTTGAAGTTGCGGCTGACCATTTCATTGAGACTCATTACGTCAAGTACGGTGAGGTCAGGATTGATGTCGGCCAGAGTACGGCGCACCGCAGCCTCGATGCTCTCGGGTTTCCCGGCCAGGAGCAGTTCGATAGCCCCGGCGTATTGTGATCCCACCATGAAGGACGGCTCACCCTTCGGGCTCTGCAAGAACGGCAGAAAGAAAACGGGATGAACAGAGCGGTGCGACTGATATTTGGCGTCCGCGACCACACCCACAATTTCATAATTTCCGGCATTACCGGCCTTATCGAGGCCGAAATGCTTGCCGAGAGGATCGTCCTTGGGGAAATACTTCTTGGCGAAAGACTCGCTTACCACGGCGACGGCGGGCGACGTGGGCGTGTCCTGGTCGCCGATCACCCGACCGCGCAACAAGCGAGTGCCGATGGTTTCGAAATAGTGTGGACTGACACGGAGGAAGGAAGAATAAATGTCCTCGTCGGGGGCGTGGCCTTCAATATGGATGTTGTCTTCCCAGTTCTCACCCTGCATGGCGCTGTATTGTGAGTAGGCTGCGCTGCGGACTCCGGGAATCAACGGCAGGCGCTGATCGAGCTGCTGATAGAGTCCGCGCAGCTTCTCCGGCGTGTAGCCGGCCAGGGCGGGATCGATCCTGACAATCAGCCGGCCCTGCGGCTCGAATCCAAATTCCTGCTGCTCGAGATTACGCAGGCTGCGGGTCAGGAGGCCCCCGCCAATCAGCAGAATTGTGGAAAGGGCGACCTGCACCACCACCAGCGCGCGGCGGGCGGGTGACCCGGGTTCCGCCTTTGCCCGACCGGCGCCCCGCAAGGCCTCAGCGGGCCCCACCCTCGAACTAAACCACGCCGGAAGGGCGCCAAAGACAACGCCTGTAATCACTGAGAGAAGGAAAGCGAATCCCAGCACGGGCAGCGAAAGGTCGCCGCTGATGGGAACATATTGCGCGCCGCGGAAAAACAGATGCAAGATAGCACTGGTTGCAACGTAGGAAACATAAAGCCCAGCCGCGCCGCCCAACACGGCGAGCAACACACTTTCCGTGATCGTCTGGCGGATCATCCGCCAGCGCGCCGCACCCAACGCCATCCGGATGGCCGTCTCCGCGTGACGCGCCGTAGCCCGTGCCAACAGCAAGTTGGCAATGTTGGCGCAGGCGATCAGCAACACGAAGCCGGCCAGGACGAACAGCAGACGCAGTCCCTCCTTCGACTCGCCCTGTAGCGCTTGAATGCCGCCTCCACCGGGCACAAGGTTGATGTGCTGCTTGGGGATTTCGGGGAGCCGGCGCGCCTCGAGGTTTGGCTGGGCGCTTATCCATTGTCGCAATTCGGTGGTCAGCTTGGCCTGGACGCTTCGAGGGACCGCGTCCGGCTTCATGCGCCCTATGATAAAGAGCCAGTGCTCGTCAGCATTATTGAGGTGCGAATTCTGGCCATGTAGTACTGCCTCATTGTTGAGCGGCAGCCAGAAGTCCGGTGGATCAGACTCGAGGCGAGCTCCGAAAAAGCCCGGCGCGGCGACCCCCGCAATGGTGTAAGGCATAGTATTGATGATGATCGTGGCGTCAACCACCGAGGGATCACCGCCAAAGTTCTGCTGCCACGTGCGATAGCTCATTACCGCCACCGGAGCTGCGCCAGGCTTGTCGTCAGCCGGTGTAATGACGCGCCCCAGAAATGGGCCCACGCCGAACGTCTGGAAATAGTTACCAGAAACGAACTGGCCTCCGTAAGGGCGCGCTGCGGCGGAAGAACCGGCGCGGCGAGCGCTCAGACTATCCTCACCGCCTGCGAATGCAGCGAACTCGCTGAATTCCGGGGTATGGTCGCGGAAGTGCCGGTAAAGCGAATAGGAGTAAATCCCCCAATTTTCCTGAAATCCGCCGATCACGCAGCAGTTGTCATCGTCGCCAACGCGATAAAGCTGGCTGGGATTCGCCACCGGCAGAGACTTGAGCATCACCGTGTGGACCAGCGTGAAGATCGCCGTGTTGGCGCCGATGCCCAGCGCCAGGGTAAGCACCGCCGCGGCGGTGAAGCCGGGACCCCTCGCCAGCATACGCAATCCAGAACGCAAATCGTGAAGTAATGTACTCATAATTTCTCACCTCATCGTCCAAGTGGGCAGCGCCTAACCACCGGCCACTGCTTTATTCGTGCCGCAGCGCCTCCATGGGCTCCACCTTGGTGGCTCGCTGCGCAGGAATGAAGCAGGCGACGAGAGAGACCAGACAGAGCAGCAGAGTTACCGTGGCATAGGTGCTCAAATCCGTAGCGGCAACTCCGTAGAGCTCGCTTTTGAGATAGCGTGTCAGCCCCATCGAGATCGCAATACCGATCCCCAAACCGGCGACCGTCAGCCACAGCCCCTGAGCCAGCACCAGCCGGAGAACCTCCGCGCGCCGCGCTCCCAGCGCCATACGAACGGCAATCTCGCGAGTGCGCTGGCGCGTGGCGTACGCGACCACGCCATAAATGCCCACGGCGGCAAGAACCACCGCCAGTAATCCAAACGCCCCGGCGAAAGTTCCGGCCACGCGTTCAAAAATGCTCCCAAGTTGCATGCTGGATTTGAGAGTGGTCACGCCAAACACCGGTAAATCGGCATTGAGTTGATGCACGGTTCCTTCCACCGCTCCGGCGTAACTCTTCGGATCGCCGGAGACCCGCGCGTGAATCGTCACCAGATCGCGATAGCACTGAAAAAGCGCCGTGAAGTAGACGGGCTCCGGGGCATAGACCAGGCGGCGATACTTGGCATTTCGAACCACGCCCACAATCGTGAACCACTGCTGGTCATTTCTTATCCGCTTGCCGATCGGGTCTGTCCCCGGCCAGAATCGGTTGGCGAATGCTTCGTTTACAATGGCAACGATCTGTGACTTGTCGTTGTCCTGCTCGGTGAAGTCTCTCCCTGCCATGATCGGGGTTCGTAGGGTGCGGAAATAGTTGGGACCCACGACGCAACGGCTGATTTCCATGAACTCTCCGGGCTGTGGAACGTACCCCTCGGGGAAGACATCGTCGGAGTGAATTGAAAAGCTGAGGGGTGCGCAATCCGCCAGGGTTACCGACTCGACTCCGGGCAGGACCGAGAGTTTTGCGAGTAGCTCACGGTTGAAGGTTGTCCCCTCTGCATCCGAGTAGCCGGCAGGCCCGAGCTCATAAGAGGCCAGCAGGATGTGGCTGGGGTCAAAGCCGGGATCCGAGCGTTGAGCATTCTGCAAGCTGCGGATGAACAGACCGGCGCATATCAACAGAAGCAGCGAGAGTGAGAGTTGTGCCACCACCAGAGCGCCGGAAAGTCGCGACTTGTGAATCCCGCCCGACATACTCCCCGCCTCTTCCTTCAACACGGTGACGGGCGCCAAACTCGAAGCGCGCAGCGCCGGTAGAATGCCAAATAACATGGCGCTAAGAATCGAGACGAGGATCGTCACGGCAAGTACTCTGTGGTCGGCGTGACCACTGATACTGAGCGGCAAGTTGGCCGTGGGCGGGAAGAAAGCCGCCAAGGTCCCGGCAGTCCAACGTGTCAAGAGCAGGGCGCCCGCGCCGCCCAGTAGGGCGAGCAGGAGGCTCTCAACCAGGAGTTGCCGTACGAGTCTCCAGCGGTTGGCGCCCATCGACAAGCGCAAGGCAATTTCACGCCGGCGCGCCACGGAACGCACCAGCAGCAGATTGGCCACATTGGCGCAGGCCAGTAACAACAGGACCGAGGCCAACCCAAGAAGCATGGGCAGCGACTTGTACAGGTAGACGTTGGCGCCGAAGGGCGACCGCCATAGTGGGTCGAGGGTGATTTGGTTGGGGCCACGGTGTGAATCAGGAAACTGTGCAGCGACGCACTGCATTTGAAGATCCAGTTCCTTTTCCGCCTGGCCTCGAGTAATTCCCGGCTTGAGCCTGCCAAGAACCTGAAGCCAACGGGCGTCGCGTTCGTGGATGTCATCCCAGCCGTAAACCAAGGGAAACCATAGGTCAGTACGTAGGCCGGTCTTGCATCCCTGGAAATCCCGGGGCGCTACTCCCACGATCGTGCCCAGGTGGCGGTTAATCTGAATGGGTTTGCCGATAATCCCCGGGTCTGCGCCAAAATGGGTTTGCCAAAACGAATAGCTGATCACGACCGCCGGCACGCCCCCTGGGTTATCCTCTTCCCCGCCCTGGAAACCGCGGCCGAGAACTGGCTGCACGCCAAGCACGTCGAAATAATTCGCTGAAATGAACGCTGCGTAGATGCGCTCCGGTCGGTTGGTGCCCGTAAGTGAAACGAAATTGTCGTGGTACGCCAGCAGTCCCAAGAAGCTCTGAGTTCGCGCGCGCAGGTCTACGTAGTCCGGATAAGAAAATGGCGGTGTGGGGTGCTCGATCTGCTCCCCTTTCATCACTGAAACAAGCCTGCTGGTATCAGCAACTCCCGGAATAGGATCCAGCAGCGTCGAACTGATCCAACTGAAGATCGTGCTATTCGCCCCGATGCCCAGCGCCAGCGTGATGGCGACCACGACCGTAAAGCCGGGCGTCCGAGCCAGCATGCGAAGTCCGAAACGAACATCTTGGATAATTGCGTTCATAGTTTGTCCCCGCGACGCTGACTAATGGTGAGTAGTGAATAGTGAAACGAGAATTGCTGCCATTTGCCCTGTTTTGCAATTTACTATTCATCATTCACAATTCACTATTCATAGCGAAGCGCCACTATGGGATCCACCTTGGTCGCGCGCCGGGCCGGGAAGTACGTGGCCAGCATCGCCACCGCGGCGAGTAACAGCGTTGCCCCCGCGGAGATGAGCGGGCTCGTGGCTTCGAGACCGTAGAGCATGCTGGAAACGAGGCGCGTGGCTACAAACGCCAGCGCTAGCCCGAGCGCAACGCCGGTCGCGATCAATATCAGGCTCTTGCGGAAAATGAGCCACAGAACAGAAGAACGCGACGCCCCCAACGCCATGCGCAATCCGATTTCGCTGGTGCGCCGTGCTACCGTGTGTGAGACCAATCCATAGAGGCCAATGGCGGCGAGGGCGGCCGCCAACGCGCCAAAGGCCACACCCAACCACGCCACCATCCTGTCGCCGTAAATCGATTGCTGAATCGCAGACTTCACCGTCCGCACTTCATTCAAGGGCACGTTAGAATCCATTTCGTGCACGGTTTGCCGTATGTTTCCAGTTAAGGCAACGGGGTTGCCGACCGCACGGAGGTAGTAGGTCAACGAACTTACGCCGGCGTGGGTATCTTGCAGGTAAGGGATGTAGATAAAGCGGGCCACCTTCTCGCGCAGGTCATCATGGAAGCTGTCGCGCACTACTCCCACAATCTCGATGTCCAGCTTGACGTCGCCCGCGCCGAAGGCAAGGTGGCGGCCCACAGGATTCCCGCCAGGAAAAAAGAAACGCGAAAACTGCTGGTTGACGATGGCGACCTTGGGGGCGCCTGTTCCGTCCGCCTCCGTGAAATCGCGTCCCGAGAGCAATGGTATTTTGAGGGTACTCAAGAACCCCGCGCTGACGGAGTCTATCCAGCATTGCATGTCTTCGTCAGGGCGCGCGTGGTACCCCTCCACGGTTACGTTGCCGCTTCGGTCCGAACCATTAAACACCCCGCCACGAGCCGCACCGACGGAAACAACCCCCGGCAGCGACTTGAGCCGCTGCTCGAGTTCCTGGTCGAATGCCAATTCCCTGGCGCCGTTGTAGCCGCTGAGTTCGGGGCGTACCGAAAAGGAAAGCAGGTTCTGGGGCTGGAAGCCGGGAGACTTCGCCAGAAGATTTCGCAGGCTTACCGCAAACAGGCCGGCTGTCACCACCAGCACGATCGAGAGCGCCAGTTGTGCCACCACCAGGAGGCTTCGCCAGTGCGCTTGGGTATGGCGACCCAAGGCGCCAACGGAGGATTCCTTGAGCGCCGGGGCTGTATCCACGCGCAAGGCTTGGCCGGCGGGGAGCAGTCCGCAGATCAGACCCGCAACCAGTGACACGCAGAGATTAAAGGCTAGAACCCGGCCATCGAGCGCGGAAGAAAACGCGGCCGCGGTATCCTGTGGTAACAGGTATATGAGTAGCCGGCAACAGGCCCACGCGACCTCCAAACCCACCAGCCCGCCGGCCGCGCCCAGCAGCAAAGTTTCGGATACCAGTTGGCGAATGATGGCCCCACGGCCCGCCCCCAGCGCCAGCCTGATCGCAACTTCCCTCTGCCGCCCCGCCGCTTTGGCAATCAGCAGGCCAGCAACGTTGGCGCAGGTAATTAACAGCACGAGTCCCACACAGCCGGCGAGCACTAACAGGGGCTTAGCCCAAGTCTGGCTGAGGAGATTGATGCCCTGTGCCGCAGGACGCAGCGAGATGTGCTGCCGCAAGTACCTGTCACGAAAAGTGGCGCGAGGGTTCTTGATCGACTGAATTTCGGCCTCGAGGATGGGGTGATAGGGGCCCTGAATCGCCGCTTCCGCCTGCTCGCGAGAGATCCCAGGCTTCAAGCGCGCGAAGATGTTCAACCACATGATGTCGCGTTCGACCAAGCCGTTCCATTCGGGGGTCAACTCCCGCTTCATCGCGATGGGTGCGAACACATCTACGTGGTGTCCCTTGAGAAGACCAGCGAAGCCTCGGGACGCGACTCCCACGACCGTGAATGGATAAGCATTCAGCGAAATTTTCCGGCCCACGATCTCCGGATCGCCTCCAAAGCGGGACTGCCAATACCCGTAGCTGAGCACCGCCACCGGGCTGGCCCCAGGGGCACGATCATCCTCTGGAACCAAGACCCGCCCGAGTGCGCGACCAACTCCCAGGACGGAGAAAAAGTTGCCGCTCACCACGTCGCCGCTGGCCCTTTCCGCCACGCCGCCCGAAGCGACACTGAGGGGAATGTGCGCTCGCGCAATCGCTCCATCAAACATCGGAATCCTGTCCCGAACCTCTTGGTAATGGGGATAGGAATAAACCATCTCGTTATTATCCGAAGTCGACCATCCGCTTCTGTATTCGGCGTCATTGACAAGTACCAGACGGCCTGGGTCTTTCACCGGCAGCGCGCGCAGAATCGCCTGATCCAGCAGCGAGAAGATCGCCGTATTCGCTCCGATGCCCAGTGCCAGCGTCAGCACCACAACCGCCGTGAAGCCCGGGTCCTTCGCCAGCATGCGCAGGCCGTAGCGCAAGTCCTGAAGCCAGGTCGTCATCGTTGTCACCGCTTCACCCTCTCTCGTGCCTGGCACCTGACACCTGGCGCCTGACACCTATTCGTAGCGCAGCGCCTCCATCGGATCGACTTTGATTGCCCGGCGCGCTGGGATGTAGCTGGCCAGGGCCGCCACTGCTGTCAAGAGCAGCGCAACCGCCAAATAAGTAAGGGGGTCCGTGGTGCGAATACCGTAGAGCAAGCTTGCCAGGAAGCGGGTCAGAACTAACGCCCCGGCAACGCCCAACCCCACGCCGACCAGGCCCAACGTTAGCCCGTGTCCCACTACGAGCCTGAACACGTCGGACTCGCGCGCTCCCAACGCCATGCGGACACCGATCTCATGCGTGCGCTGGCTGACTGAGTAGGAAGTCACGCCGTAAATGCCAATGGCTGCCAGTGCCAGAGCCAGGAAAGCAAAGATCCCGAGCAAGATGGACGCCAAGCGTTGCGCCGAGACTACCCCAGAAATGATCTCGTCCATGGTCTTGACATTGAAGATTGGCTGATCCTTGTCCACCGCCCGGATCGCATTCTTGATTACAGTCACGATGGCGGCAGGCTCCGAATCCGTCCGCACCACCAGGCTCATCGTCTGATCGCCAGTTTGCAAGTAAGGAAAGTAGATCGTGGGACGCGGCTGCTGGTCGAATCCCGTGTCGTGAACCCCCCCGACTACGCCCACGATCTTCCACGGCCGCGCTGCCTCCGCGAACTGCAAGTGCTTGCCCACGGGGTCCTGGTTGGGGAAAAAACGCCGCGCCAGCGTCGCGTCGACAATCGCGACCCGCGGGCCATCCGCATTGTCGTGCTCCGTGAAAGCTCGCCCCTGGACAACCGGAATCCCCATCGTCTCAAAGTAGCTGGGGCTTACATCTCTGAAATCCGCCGCGGGGGCCTCCCCCGGTACTGACGGCGGCGCCTCTTTGACCATGAAGCGCCCCATATCCATATCGTCCTGGCTGAGAGGAATAATCTCCGTGAGCGCTGCCGAACGAACCGCAGGCAGAGCAGCAACGTTGCCCAGGAACTGCTGGAAGGTTAAGGCCCGCTGCCGCGGTTCCTTGTACTTCGAGTCTTTGGTGTCGTTGGGCAGTTTGATTCGCAGCGTGAGCAGGTGCTGCGGATTGAAGCCTGGGTTGACCTCCAGAAGCCGCAAGAAGCTCTTGATCATCAGGCCGGCGCCGATCACCAGCACAACCGCCAGGGCAGCTTCGCCAACTACCAGCGCGGCGCGCGCACGGTGTGCCTCCCGGCCGGCGAGTAAGCCTCTTCCACCTTCTTTGAGCGATTCGTTAACGTTACACCTCGCGCCCTGAAGCGCGGGGACCATGCCGAACACGATCCCGGTAAGCAGAGAGATTACCAGCGTGAACAGAACGACTCTCGCGTCCATGTGGACCTTGGGCAGCAAAACCGCGTCCGCCGCGTTCGGAACGGGGATGCGCGAAGGCACCACTCTCATCAGCAGGTCGGTCCCCCACGCAGCCAGCAACAGGCCGGCGCTCCCTCCGCCGAGCGCCAGCAGCGAGCTCTCAACCAGAAACTGGCGGATTAGCCGGAAGCGCCCGGCGCCCAGCGCCATGCGCATGGCCACTTCCCGCTCCCGGCTGACGGCGCGCGCCAGCAGCAGATTGGCCACGTTGACGCAGGCGATGAGCAGGACGAAAGCCACCCCGCCCAGCAGCAACCAAAGCGCCGGCCGGAGGTACTCCACCCGCGCGGCTTCGAGTGGCACCAGCACCACGCCCCAGCCTTTGCGGTCGAGCCGTTGGCTCTCGATGCGTTGAGCGATCAGGCTCATCTCCGCAGACGCCTGCTCGAGCGTGATCCCCGGCTTGGGCCTGCCGAAGACGCCCAGGTCGCTGTCCGCGCGCTTCAGCCAGTCGTTATCGAAGGGCACAACAACTTCCATGGGGAAGAGCGCGGCGAAGGAAGCTGGAAGGACACCGATGATCGTATACAGTTCACTGTTCAGCGTGATACCCCGACCAACAACAGTGGGGTCGGACCCAAAGCGCCGCTGCCAATACCCATACGACAGGATCATTAAGTTGTGGCGGCCCTGCGCTTCGTCCAGGCGAAAGGTCCGGCCCAGGACCGGCTTGATCCCGAAGAAGTCCCCGAAATTCGTGGTCACGCGCAAGCCTGTTACCTGTTCCGGTTCGTCCACGCCCGTCACGGTGCCGGTGCCATGTTCGAAGAGGAACAGGTCCTCGAATGACTTGTTCTGTTGCCTCCAATCGAGATAATCCCGGCCCGTGGGCCCCACACGGCTCCAGCCGTGCGCCAGGTTACGAATCCAGATCACCACCAGGCGATCGGCGGCCCTGATGGGAAGACGCTGAAGAAGCACGGTATTCACCACGCTGAAGATGGTGGCGTTTGCACCAATGCCCAGCGCCAGCGTCAACACCGCCACGGCGGTAAAACCGCGATTCTTCGCCAGCATGCGAATTCCGTAACGAATATCCTGGAGCAATGTAGCCATCATCGTCTCCATCGGGAGCTCGAAAGAACTATCTGTGATTTCTGATTTGCGATTGGGCCTTTCAATCACCAATCGCCAATCCCAAATAGTTCACCCGATCACCTGATAACCTCACTCATACCTCAGCGCTACCATTGGATCCACTCGCGCCGCGCGCTGCGCCGGAATCAAGCTTGCCGCAAGCACCACGACTGCCAGGCCCAGTATTGCCGCGGTGAAGGCGAGCGGATCGCCCGGTCCGAGCCCAAAAAGCATGGAGCGGAGCACTCGCGCGCCCGCTACCGCCAGCGGGAGCCCGACGAGCAGGCCCGCCACACTCACCGTCAAACTCTCGCGCAGGACCATCCAGAGCACCTGCCGGCGCTGCGCGCCCAAGGCCATGCGCACTCCAATTTCGGCGGTCCGCCGGCTCACTCGATACGAAAGCGTCCCGTAGAGCCCCGTGGCAACCAGCAGCGCAGCGAGGAACCCGAAGGAGATGGCCAGGCGCGCCGACAACCGCTCGTCCGTATAAGACTTCTCGAACTGCTCCTGTTGCGTCATGGGCTCGAGCAGCGGCAAGTCTGGCCCAAATTCCGCCACGGCGCGTCGCACCACGGGCAGCAGCGTCGTAGGGTAGCCTTCTGTGCGCAACTCAATGTGCATGGTTGACGGGCCGGGAATTTGGGTGTAGGGGAAGTAAGCCATGGGCCTGGCAGTTTCTCCCACGCTGGTGTATTTGCTGTCCTGAACCACTCCCACAATGGTGTACTGGTCGGCCTTGGGACCTCGGTCTAATGCCACATGGTGTCCAAGGGGATGGCGGCCGGCGAGGTACCGGTCAGCAAAGGTTCGATTGATGATCACTACTTTGGGAGCAGCCGCTGAGTCGCGGTCAGTGATGTCTCGCCCCATCAGGATCGGCACTCTGAGGACGTGGAAAAAATCCGGCCCCACGCTGTTACAGCGCATGGTCGAGTAAGAAAAGCCCTGGGCCTGGGCTCCGTCCACGTACGCCGTAGTGTTATTGCTCCAACCCGAGCCAATGCGGTTTTCCATCAAGGTAGCCGATTCCACGCCGGGCAACGCGCGCAGCCGGTCCGTGAGGGACTGATAGAAATGAATGACCTCCGCGTCGGTGCGCAGGCTCTGGGGCGGCGTGATGCCGAAGACCAGCAGGCCTTGGGCGCGCAAACCCAAATCCAGTGTTTCCAGATTCCGAAGCGTGCGCACCAGCAAGCTGCTGCACACCAGCAGCGCCAGGCAGAGAGCGATCTGAAATGCCATCATCGCCCGCCCGCGCCGCTGACGCTCTTTGTCGCGAGTGGCGCTAGCGGCGGAGGGTGTGCGTATGAATCCGGGGGCGGCGCGGACGGCATTACGGAGAGGAGCCAGGCCAAACAGCAGCGCAGCCAGGGCCGACAGAGCCAGGGTGAAGGCGAGCACACCATGGTCCGGTGACACATCGAAATCCAGTCCGGCCCAGGCGACCAAGGCTTCCGTGGCCCAGCCTGCAATCAGCCAGCCCAGCGCCGTTCCCGCCCCCACCAGCACCAGGCTCTCGGTGAGCAATTGGCGAAAGAGCTGGAATCGAGTAGCGCCCAAGGCCAGGCGGAGCCTGAACTCCTGCCGGCGCGCAGTGTTTCTTGCCACCAGCAGCATGGCCACGTTGCCGCAGGCAATGACGAGCACAACCCCCACCATCGCCATGAGCACCACGAGCGGCTTTTCATAATTCTCTCTCACCTGCTCGATACCGCGCACCGGGCTGAAGTAAAGCTCGACCGGCTGTGCTTTTGGGTCAGGTTTGGCGCCGCTCGCTACGAGCGTGCGTTGGTAGACCGGATTCAATTGGGCGAGCGCCTGCTGCCCGCTAACCCCGGGCTGAAGCCGTCCGATCATCAACAGGAACAGCCACATGGGATTTCCATAGAGGCTGTCCTTGCTGCCCGGCGAGCGTCCCCACGGCTTCAGGTCCTCACGCGTCTGAAAAGGAATCCAAATGTCGGTAGGCGCGGCCTCCCCCACTCCCGCAAACTCTCTCGGCGTGATCCCGATAATCGCGAACGGCACACCTTTAACGTAAAGTGTCTGGCCAAGCACGGAGGGGTTGCGGCCGAAGCGCCGCGTCCAGTAAGCGTAGCTCAGCACGGCAGTCTGGGTGTGGCGAGTTTCGTCTTCGAGGGTGAATCCCCGGCCGCGCGTCAGCCGGACTCCCAGCCCGGAAAAGAAATTTCCGCTCACCATGTCGACGTTGGCCTCTCCGGGCTCGTCGCCGATGCGCACCGCCACTGTCCTATCGCTGAGAGGAACATAGGCGACCAGGTCCGAAAATACGCTGTGCTGCTGCCGGAGCTGCTCGAACACGGGCTCACTCAAAGAAGTGTCGTTATAGCCGTCCTGAGTCGTGTTGGGCGGCTGGTCGGTGGTGTGCAAACGAACCAAGCGTTCCGGATTGGTTACCGGTAAGCGGCGGACCAGTGCGGCATTCATCACGCTGAAAATCGCCGTGTTCGCGCCGATCCCCAGCGCCAACGTCAGCACCGCGACCGCCGTGAAGCCGGGATTCTTCGCCAGCATGCGAATGCCGTAGCGAACGTCTTGAAGCAGTGTGGCCATGGTTTACCTGAACACCTCCCAAGCTGTCAGCTCTCAGCTTTCAACTATCAGCAAACGACTTCGGACCCCCTGGTCGCTGCTGGCTGATGGTCGATCACTGAGCGCTCGTCCTCTTGACGCAGGAGGTAGGAATTCATACAATCTAGGTATGAAGACGGTTGTTTCGGAAAAAGGCCAGATCACCATTCCGAAGCCTTTGCGCGTCCGGCTGGGCATTCGTACCGGGCAGGTGCTGGAGGTGCGGGAGGAGCACGGCCACTTGGTGATGTCTAAGCAGCAGCCAACCCGCGACGCAATTGATGAGTTGTACGGAATTCTGAAGCTCGACCGTTCAACGGACGAGATCATAGATGAAATGCGAGGCAGTGAAAGGCCAAAGTGATCACGGCCGTAGACAGCAATATCTTGCTCGACATTCTGGGCGCTAATCCCACCTTTGGTCCCGCCTCCGCTAAAACCCTCCGCACCGCTACCCAGCAGGGCCGGTTGGTTGTTTGCGAGGTGGTGTGGGCAGAAGTTGCTGCGTGGTTCACCACGGCGGAGGCGGCGGGGGCAGCACTCCGGCGCCTCCAGCTTGAGTTTAGCGCCCTCACTATGGAAGCTGCTCTCGAGGCTGGAATCGCCTGGAGAGCTTACCGGGAACGTGGCGGCGCGAGAACGCGAGTTACAGCGGACTTCCTGATCGGAGCGCATGCCCTTTGCCAAGCTGATCGACTTCTGAGCCGAGACCGCGGCTTCTATCGATCTTACTTCAAGCGCCTGTCGATTATGGATCCCCGCGCAGCTTAGAGGGGCTGGGTCCCCGCCCTCGCGGGGATGACTGAGGTTTGCAACCTTCTCCATTCTAATAGACACCTTTCTGTTCCCTGTCACCTGTTCCCTCCAGCCTGACACCTGGCACCTGAGACCTATTCGTACCTCAACGCCACCAGCGGATCGACCTTGGTCGCCCGGCGCGCGGGAATGTAGCTGGCGAGCAAGGCCACGGCAATCAGCAGGAGGGTTACGCCGAGGAAGGTGAGAGGGTCGGTAGGCTTCACGCCAAAGAGTAGGCTTGACACAAATCGCGTCAAGGCCAGCGCGCCTAGGATCCCCATTCCCACACCCACCAAGATCACGCGGGATCCCTGCCCCAAGACAAGTTTCAGGATGTCCCGGCGCGCCGCCCCGAGCGCCACACGCACGCCGAATTCGTGGGTCCGTTGCGCGACTGAGTAGGAGATCACTCCGTAGAGCCCGACCATTGCCAGCACCAAGGCCAGCGCAGCAAAGAGCATCGAAACCGTCATGGTCAGGCGTTGGGGGGCAACGGACTCCGCAGCCGCACTCTCCATGGTGCGCACGTCCCCGATGGGCTGATTGGGATCGATGCTGTGGACGATTTGGCGGATATCGGCGACGAGCCCTGTCGGGTCCTGCGTCGCGCGAACCACAGCGTCATGTCATCCATGTTCTCCATGAAGTACATCGCAATTGCGGGCTCGGCGGCGGGTCCAAGCTCCTTCACATCGCCGACCACGCCCAC
>Ga0187784_10002499_pt1 | contig 14733 bp, 15 predicted proteins | sample 1015_SJ02_MP15_2_FD_132964 | JGI IMG/M metagenome (GOLD analysis project Ga0187784, IMG submission 132964) | Tropical peat soil microbial communities from peatlands in Department of Meta, Colombia - 1015_SJ02_MP15_20_MG | ecosystem: Environmental > Terrestrial > Soil > Wetlands > Peat | place...
AGGAACTCGTCGGCCTCGGTCGCCGCCGTGCCGGTCATGCCGGCGAGCTTCTCATACATGCGGAAATAGTTCTGGAAGGTGATCGAGGCCAGCGTCTGGTTTTCCGGCTGGATCGGCTGATGCTCCTTGGCCTCGAGCGCCTGGTGGAGGCCTTCCGAATAGCGTCGGCCGGGCATCATGCGCCCGGTGAACTCGTCGATGATGACCACCTCGCCGTTGCGGACGATGTAGTCCTTGTCGCGGGCGAACAATTTGTGCGCCCGCATCGCCTGATTGACGTGATGGACGACGGACACGTTCTCCACGTCATAGAGCGAATCGGATTTGAGCAGGCCGTCGCCGCGCAGCCATTGTTCCATCTTCTCCATGCCGATCTCGGTGAGCGTGACAGTGCGCTGCTTCTCATCGACCTCGTAGTCGGCCTTGTCGAGCTTGGGAATGAAGGCGTCGATGGTGTTGTAGAACTCCGAGCGGTCGTCGAGCGGCCCGGAAATGATCAGCGGCGTGCGCGCTTCGTCGACCAGGATCGAGTCGACCTCGTCGACGATGGCGTAGATGTGACCGCGCTGCACCATGTCCTCGAGCCGGTACTTCATGTTGTCGCGCAGGTAGTCGAAGCCGAGCTCGTTGTTGGTGCCGTAGGTCACGTCGCAGTCGTATTGTCGCTTGCGTTCGGCATCGTCGAGGCCATGGACGATGACGCCGACGGAAAGCCCGAGGAACTTGTAGATCTGCCCCATCCATTCGGCGTCGCGTTTGGCGAGATAGTCGTTCACCGTAACGACATGCACGCCGCGGCCGGCCAGCGCATTGAGGTAGACCGGAAGGGTGGCCACCAGCGTCTTGCCTTCGCCGGTCTTCATCTCGGCGATCTTGCCCTCGTGCAGCACCATGCCGCCGATGAGCTGGACGTCGAAATGGCGTTGACCAAGCGTGCGCTTTGCCGCCTCGCGCACGGTGGCGAAGGCCGCTACCAGAATGTCGTCGAGGGTCGCGCCCTCGGTGAGCCGTTTCTTGAAGTCGTCGCTCCGGGTGCGTAATGCCTCGTCGGAAAGCTGCTCCAGCTCCTTCTCGAGGCCGTTGATGGCATCGACGCGCGGCCGGTACGAGCGAATGCGCCGGTCATTGGAGGAACCGAACAGCTTGCGCGCAACAGCGCCGATCATTGCATCATCTCTTCCAATTGGGGCTGCGCCTGGGGCTCATGTTCCAAATGATCGGCGCGGGTCCAAGCAGCGGAAAATGCGGAGCTATTCGGGCTTCTGCAAGGCGAGACGGGGCGCCGGGACACTGATCGACACATAGGAGGGGGTGGTTTTCTTGTCAATGCAAGCGCCACACCCTCGCGGCTGCGGGCCGGCGGTTCGATTCTGCCATTGCCAAGCATCGCTGATTCGGCGAGTGTCCGCGCCACAATCCACGCCTATAGTGGCGCCTATCCCCAATCGCTCCAAAGGATCGTTCCATGGCCTTCGCTCGCCTCTTCTGCCGCGCGTCCAGCGCCGTTGCCGTGACCGTTTTGCTCCTCGCCCCGGTCGGTTCGCTGCGGGCACAGGATTCCGATCCTGTGGTTGCCCGCGCCAACGGCGTCGATATCCGCGAGAGCGATCTGGCCCTGGCCGAGGAAGAGCTCGGCGGCAACATGCCGAACATGTCGCCGCAACAGCGGCGCGACTACGTCATCAACTATGTCACCAACCTCATCGTGCTGTCGCAAGCGGCCGAGCAGCAGAAGATATCCGCCCGTGAAGACGTGAAACGGCGGCTCGGCTTCGACCACAAGCGAGTGTTGATGGAAGCGCTGCTGCAGGACGCGGGCCATGCCGCCCTTTCCGACGAGGAGCTGCACAAGGTGTATGAGCAAGCCGTCAAGCAGGTGCCCAACGAGGAGGAGGTGCACGCCCGTCACATCCTTGTCGCAAGCGAGGACGAGGCCAAGGCGGTTGTCGCCGAGCTGAAGAGGGGCGCCGACTTCGCCAAGCTCGCCAAGGAAAAATCGAAGGATCCGGGCGCCGCGGAAGGCGGCGATCTCGGCTACTTCACCAAGGAGCAGATGGTGCCCGAATTCGCCGAAGTCGCCTTCAAGCTCGACAAGGGACAGATTTCCGATCCGGTGAAGACGCAATTCGGCTGGCACGTCATCAGGGTCGAAGACAAGCGCACCCGGCCGACACCCACGTTCGACGAGGTCAAAAGCCAAATCGAGAATTACGTCGCGCACCGGGCGCAGGCCGCGCTCGTCGAAAAGTTGCGCGGCACCGCCACGATCGAGCGCCTCGACAAGCCGGCGACGCCGGAGCCCTCGCTCAATCCTGCCGCGCCGATGAAGAAGTGACCGCAGGTCAAGCGCGGCTAACCGGGTCCGGCCTCGGAGTGACCGGCCGCGGCTGAAGCTTGTGCCGGGCATCCGCGTCCCTATACACCTCGGCGCAACAAGACGTGGATGGCCGGGTAAGCCGCGGCCATGACGAAGCGGAATTTCCTGTGGCCAGCTCAATCTCCCCTCTTGCGCCCGCGTCCTTTCCGGAAATGCCGCCGGTCGACGGTATCCGGCTCGCAACCGCAGCGGCCGGCATCCGCTATCCCGGACGCACCGACGTGCTGCTCGTCCTGCTCGACACCGGCACGACCGCCGCAGGCGTGCTGACGCGTTCGAAATGCCCCTCGGCGCCTGTCGATTGGTGCCGAGCCCGGCTCAAAGCCGGGGTCGCAAGGGCGCTCGTCGTCAACTCCGGCAACGCCAACGCGTTTACCGGCAGGTCCGGCCGAAGCGCGACCGAACTCACCGCGGAGATCGCCGCGAAGGCCGCGGGCTGCAAACCGAACGACGTCCTGCTGGCGTCGACCGGCGTCATCGGCGAACCGCTCGACGCCGGCAAATTCGCCGCCATCATGGACCGGCTGGCGGCCGACGCGGCTGGCGGCGGCTGGCCGGAAGCCGCCCGGGCGATCATGACCACGGACACGTTTCCGAAAGGCGCGGCCGCCGTCGTGCGGCTGGGCTCGAGCATCGCGACCATTTGCGGCATCGCCAAGGGAGCCGGCATGATCGCCCCGGACATGGGGACGATGCTGGCCTTTGTGTTCACCGATGCGCCGATTGCGCCGGCAGTTCTGCGGGCGCTGGTGCGGGAGGCGGTCAAGGACACTTTTAACGCAGTGACCATCGACGGCGACACGTCCACATCCGATACGCTCCTCGCCTTTGCTACCGGCGCCGCCGCGGCGCGCGGCATGGCGAAGATCGCGCGGCTCTCCGATCCGCGCGTTGCGGCATTGCGCAAGGGCTTGAATGCGGTTCTCGCCGACTTGGCCGAGCAGGTCGCCCGCGACGGCGAGGGTGCGCGCAAGCTGATCGAGATTTTGGTCGAAGGAGCGGCGTCAAAAAAATCGGCGCGGCGGATTGCCCTATCGATCGCCAACTCGCCGCTCGTGAAGACCGCAGTCGCCGGCGAGGACGCCAACTGGGGCCGCGTCGTCATGGCGGTCGGCAAGGCAGGCGAGCCGGCCAACCGCGATCGGCTTTCAATCTGGTTCAACGGCATTCGGGTCGCGCACAAAGGCGCCCGCGACCCGACCTATGACGAGGCGGTCGTGTCGGCCACGATGAAAAAATCTGAAATTAGCGTGAAGGTCGCGCTCGGCCTGGGCAAAGGCCGTGACCGCGTGCTCACCTGCGACCTTACCAAGGAGTACGTGGCCATCAATGGGGATTACCGGAGTTGATCGGATCAACGACAACGCGCAAGCAGACCCGCACCGCAACGCTCGAGCTGGCCTATGAAGAAAGCGGAAACACGCACGGCGCGACAGTATTTCTGCTGCACGGCTGGCCGTACGACCCGCGCTGCTACGACGAGGTCCTGCCGCCACTGTGGTCGGCCGGCTGCCGCGTGATCGTGCCCTATCTGCGGGGTTTTGGTCCGACGCGATTTCTCTCCGCCGATACGCTGCGGTCCGGTCAGCAGGCCGCTCTCGGCAACGATTTGCGCGAGTTGATGGATGCGCTGTCCGTTCGGCGCGCCGTGCTGGCGGGCTACGACTGGGGCGGGCGGGCCGCGTGCATCGTCGCGGCTCTGTGGCCGGAGCGCGTGTGCGGTCTCGTCACCGGCAACGGTTACAACATTCAGGACATCGCCGCGTCGGCAAAGCCGCAATCGCCCGAGCAGGAGCGACGCTTCTGGTATCAGTATTATTTTCATGGCGAACGCGGCCGCGTGGGCTTGGAGCAAAATCGCCGCGCGCTCTGCCGCCTGCTGTGGCAACTGTGGTCGCCGCATTGGCGGTTTGACGACGCCACGTTCGAGCGGAGCGCAGCCTCCTTCGACAATGCGGATTTCGTCCCAGTGACCATCCAGTCGTATCGCCATCGCTACGGCTATGCGGCGGGCGATCCGGCGCTCGACGACATCGAGCGGCGGCTCGCCGGACAGCCCAAGATCGCCGTGCCGAGCATTGCGCTCCAGGGCGACGCTGACGGCGTCCTGCCGCCGGAAGGCTCGGAAAAGCATGCGGCGTTCTTCACCGGTTCCTACGAGCGCCGGGTGCTGCCGAATGTGGGCCACAATCCGCCGCAGGAGGCGCCGCAAGCGGTTGCGGAGGCTATTGTTGAATTGGTGCATGCGACTACTCCGTAGCCACACGCACGGCGAGCCAGCATGAGCGGCGCAACCCTTCGTTAACCCCCGTCAACGGATGCGCCTTGAGTGTTCGATCGGATTGAGCGTGCGTTTACCGACCACTGCCTTAGGTGGGGTTGAGCGATGAGCCTGAGACTGGTTCTGGTCGCTGCCTGTGCGCTCATCGATACCGATGGGCGCGTGCTCATTGCCGAGCGGCCGCCCGGCAAACCGATGGCGGGCTTGTGGGAGTTTCCCGGGGGCAAAGTCGACGCCGGCGAGCGCCCCGAGCAAAGCCTAATTCGCGAACTGAAGGAGGAACTGGGTATCGTCGTCAGGGAGGAATGCCTCGCTCCGCTGAGCTTTGCGAGCCACAGCTACCCGGACTTTCACTTGCTCATGCCGCTTTATGTCTGTCGGCGCTGGGAAGGAATCGTGGCCGCGCAGGAGCAGCAGAGGCTCAAATGGGTGCGGCCGGAGGCGCTGCGCAACTATCCGATGCCGCCCGCCGACGAGCCGCTCATTCCGCACCTTACGGCATTGTTGTGAGGCGAAAAGCACGGGGCCAAGTCATGTCCGATTCCGAAACGATCTCCGATTCCGCGGCTCTTGCCGCCATCATTGTCGTTCAGCGGTTTGTGCGCGACGATGGCGGAGCGACCGCCATCGAATATGCGGTCATCGCATCCGGCGTCGCTGTCGCCATCGCGGCCACCATCACGGCCTTGGGTTCCAACGTGACGGCGCTTTTCAGCAGCGTCTCCGACGCCTTAAAGTGACAAACCTGGATACGCCTACGGCGTCTTGTCCCGGCGTTTCCCAGCGCTGAACGACTACTCGCCCGCGAACTTGGGCCTCGCGCAGACGCACCGTTGCGGCGGCATGATGTTGCGCGGTAGTTTTTTGCCTCGATAAACTTGGCGGGCAAAACGGATTGTCCAGTGAGCCTTCCGGACCGCGCACCCGAACCGTCCGACGCGCCGGCAGCCTGCCCGGAGGCACGCTCTCCTGCCAGGATCGAGCCGCGCCGAGTTCGCGTGGAGGCGTCCTCCTTCTGTCAGTTGCGATGCCCGTCCTGCCCGACGACCAGCGGCCACATCCACCCCGCGATCGGCAGCGGATTTCTCACGCTCGATAATTTCCGCCGTCTGCTGGATGCGAATCCGAGATTGGAAGAGATCGAGATCTCGAACTACGGCGAAGTCTTTCTCAATCCTCAATTGCTGCCGATTCTGGAATACGCGCACCAAAAAGGCGTGAGCATCTCGATCGGCAACGGCGCCAACCTGAACCACGTCCGCGACGACGTTCTTGAAGCCCTGGTGAAATGCCGGGTTCTCGTGTTGACCTGCTCGATCGACGGCGCGTCGCAGGAGACCTACCGGAAATATCGCGTGCGCGGCAATTTTGATCGAGTCATCCGGAACATTGAGACGATCAATCTCCACAAACAACGCTACCAATCGACGTTGCCCAAGCTGCTGTGGCAGTTCGTCGTCTTCGGCCACAACGAGCACGAGATTCCCGTCGCCCGCGAGATGGCGACAAGGCTCGGCATGGAATTTTGGACCAAACTGACCTGGGATGCGAAGTTTTCGCCGATCCGTGACGCCGATTTCGTGCGCGCTCAGACCGGATGGCGCTCCGTTACCCGCGAAGAATACGAGCGGGAGCATGGGGAAAAATTCGCGGCCGTGATCTGCCACCAACTGTGGGATGCGCCGCAAATCAACTGGGACGGGAAGGTGATCGGCTGCTGCCGGAATTTCTGGGGCGATTTCGGCGCCAATGCTTTCGTCGACGGATTGGAGAACAGCGTCAACAGCGAAAAGATGACTTACGCGCGTGAAATGCTCAGCGGCAGAAAGCCGGCCCGGGAGGATATTCCCTGCACGACGTGCGAGCTCTATGTCGCCATGCGCAGCCAGTCCAAGTTTCTGGTCAAGGATTGAGCGCGCCGGAAATCGTCTCGGCCGCAGCGCCGCGCGTACTTCGCGACGATAGCTGCGCCCCTGGACCGGATTGTCCGCCGGCGCGTGATCGTTTTCGCAAAAAGCCGGCGTCCTCTTTTCCAGATCAAGCTCCAAATCAGCGACCGGCTTTCTCCCCCGTGCCGATCTCTCGCGTGCCAAGCGCGTCCGCGAGCCTGACGCGCGCCGAACCGGGTTTCAGCGGTTGCTGCTGGCCGGAATGCGGCGCCCACCCGGACAGCCACACGATTTCGAAAGTCGCGCGCACGCGCCCGTCGTCATCGGCGAATCGTTGCGCGTAGATTTCGGCCATGCGCATCAGCGTGCCGCGCCGAAGCGGAGTGCGGCGACGGGCGACGAGCGGATTCGCCGCACCCATGCGCCGCAGATCGTGCATCAACGCGAACACGGAATCGTAACGCGCAACGAACCGGTCGGCATCGGCGACCGGCAGCGCGAAGCCCGCGCGCTGCAGGAGGGCGCCGAGATCGCGGACATCGGCAAACGGAGCAACCCGAGGCGAAATGCCGCCTTCGACCTCGCTTTCGGCGGCGGCGAAGGATTGCCGCAGCTCGGTCAAGGTCGCGCCGCCGATGAGCGCGGCAAGAAACAAGCCGTCCGGCTTCAGCGCCCGGCGAATCTGCACGAGCACGCCGGGCAGATCGTTGACGAACTGTAGGGCCAGAATCGAGACGACCAGATCGAGCACGCCTTCGCCAAATGGCAGCAATTCTTCGTCAGCGACGATCAGGGGCCGCGAACATCTCGCGGCACCCGGGATCGCGTCCGCCGTAACCACCATTCCTATGCCGTCGAATTGAGCGAGAACCGTCCGCACAACGTCGGCGGGGCAGCCGAGATCAACCGCGACCTCGAATTGTCGCAGCACTGCGGCGAGCCGGTCGGCGAGGTCCTCAGCCGCGCGATCGAGCAAAAATGTCACGGGCCCGAGCGCCGCGGCACGCCGGCGGCGGCAGCGCAGCAGCACGCGGTCGAAGATCAGCTCGTGCGGCGGAAGCGGGTCCTGGTCCATGGAGGCGCAAGGTAGCACCCCCAGGCGGGGCCCGCTCGCATCAATCAGAAACCACGACGGGTTTTGCGGCCCGCTCGGCGGCCGGCGTCTTGAAGACCATGAGTAGAGGCATCACCGCCAGGGTGGCGATCATCAGCAGCTTGTAATCATCGATGAACGCGATGATCTGGGCCTGGCGCGTGACCATGGCATCGAGCGCGGCACGGCCGGCGGCGGTCATCGGGTTCCAGAATTTTGCAATGGCCGGATGCTCGAAGGCCCGGTTTACGGCCGTAAGATGCTCGGTGATGTTGGCGTGATTCACCTGCGTGTTGCGCGTCAGCAAGGCATTCACGATCGAGATGCCGACGCTCGAGCCGACATTTCGCGCCAGATTGTAAAAGCCCGCGCCTTCCGCCCGCTGGTCGGGAGACAGCGTAGCCAACGTCACCGCGCTCAGCGGCACGAACAGAAAGCCGAACCCGGCGCCCTGGATAACGCCGACACCGAAGATGGTCCCCTCCGCAACGTCAGGCGTCCAGCCGGTCATCACGTAGAACGACCACCCGGTAACCGCCAGCCCGAGGCCCAGAAGCAAACGGATATCGATCCGCCCGACCAATCGGCCGACGATCAACATCGAGGCCATGGTGCCGATGCCGCGCGGGCCCATGACGATTCCAGCGGTAGCGACGGGATAATCCATCAGACCCTGAACGTAGGGCGGCTGCAGCGCCATCGACGCGTAAAGCGCGAGCCCGATGACCGCCATGAAAAACGTGCCTGCCGCAAAATTGCGATCACGGAAGAGGCTGGGTTTGACGAAAGGATTATCGGCGGTGAAGGTATGGACGAGGAACAGGTACAGCGCCGAGCCGGCGATGATCGCTTCGATGATGATCTCGCTCGAGGCGAACCAATCCTTCAGCTCGCCGCGGTCGAGCATCATCTGCAACGCCCCGACCGCGACGCTCAGCGTGCCGAAGCCGAACCAATCGAGCTTGCCATCTGCTTTTCGCCCGGAGTCCGGCAAGAAGACGATCATGCCGAGGAGGGCAACGATGCCGATCGGCAGATTGATGTAAAACACGTAGCGCCACGTGTAGTTCTCCGTCAGCCAGCCGCCGAGCACTGGGCCGAGCACCGGTCCGACCATCACGCCGACGCCGAACAACGCCATGGCAAAGCCCTGCCGCTCGCGCGGATAGACGTTGAGCAGCACCGTTTGCGAAAGCGGCACCAGCGCGGCGCCGAAGGCCCCCTGCAGCACGCGAAACAGCACGAGTTGTGTCAGTGTTTGCGCCGCGCCGCAGGCCATCGAGACAACAGTAAAGCCGGTTACTGAAACCAGAAAGAGCCGCTTTAGGCCGAACCGGCCGGCAAGAAAGCCGGTCGGGGGCGTCATGATCGCCGCCGCAACGATATACGAGGTCAGCACCCAGTCGATTTCGTCCTGGCTCGCCGCGACGCTACCTTGCATGTACGGCAGCGCGACATTGGCGATCGTCGCGTCCAGCGCCTGCATCAGGGTGGCAAGGATCACGCACGCCGTGATCGCGCCGCGATTGCCGCCCTCCGCCGCATCCGCGGCCGCCGTCACAGCGCCCGCCAGATTTTGCCGAACCAATCGGTTAGAAAGTGCGGCAGTCCGCGCGCTTGCCCGGTATCAACTTCGACTTCCACGCTCATGCCGGCGCGCAACTGCGGCAGCGTCTTGTCCGTCGTGTCGACCCGTATCCGCACGGGAATGCGCTGGACCACCTTGACCCAGTTGCCGCTGGTGTTCTGCGCGGGCAGCAAGGCGAACTCCTGCGCCGCAGCAGGGCTTACGCTTTCGACGACGCCGTGCCACTCGTGATCCGGATAGGTGTCGACGCTCACCGTCGCCGGCTGGCCCGCGCGGATATTCGTGAGTTCAGTCTCCTTTGGAATGGCGTCTACCCAGACGTGGTCGGTATCGAGCAAATAGAAGGCGGTAACCGACGCCGCCAGATACTTGCCGGGCGCGATCGCCGGTACGCTGGTGACGGTGCCGGCAAAGGGGGCCGTTATGATCGTGTGCTCGAATTGGCGTTGCGCCTCGTCGACCTGGGCCTCGGCCTGCAGGTATTGCGGATGCTCGGTGACGACGATGTCGGGGTTGCCGCCCAACTTGGCGAGTTGCACCTGCGCCTGCTCACGCAGCGCCGCGAGCTTGCCCTTGTCACTCTCCAGCGTGTAGCGCGCCTGGTCGTAGTTGGCCTTGGAGACCGTGTCGGTGCGGACCAGCATGGCGCTGCGGTCGTAGTTGACTTGATCGAGCGCCACCTGCGCCTCCTGCGCGGCGGCATCGCTGACCATGCGCTTGTAGTCCTGCTTCATCGCCTCGAGCGACAAGGCGATCTGCGCCAAGTTGGCCTTGGCGTTGTCGAGCGCGATCTTGTACGGCCGCTGCTCGAGTCGATAGAGCACTTGGCCGAACTCCACATGCTGGTTCTCCGTGACATCGACCGCTTTGACGATCCCGGAGATATCGGTCGCGATCCCGACCTTGTCGGCTTCCACGTAAGCGTCGTCGGTCGACATCACCTGCCCGCCGGTGACGTACCAGTAACCCCCGCCGATGAGCGCCAACGGCAGCAGCGCGAACAATGTCCAGCGCAGTCGATCGCGGCGTTTGAATCGCCTGACGTTCTCGGCCGCCTGAGTGCGCTTGCGCTCGCGCTTTTCCGGCGCCGGAGCCGGCGTGCGCGGCTGGATGGTCGGAACCTCCGGCGCCTCATCGTGCACCGGCGATACCGTCTTGCGCAGAGCTTCAGCCATAACGCCGCTCCGCGACTGCGCCTTCGACAGCCCGATCGTGTATCAGCCGCCGCAGATTGTCCTTTACCACAGCCAGCTTCGCGACCATCTGCTCGACGCTCTCGCGCTCGACTCCGGCCAGCGCGCTTGCCATCGTTTCCTCGCCCAGACCCGCCAGGCGTTCGAGCAAGGGGCGCGCAGCGGGCGTGAGAAACAGCCGCTTGGCTCGGCGGTCGCCCGGATCGGGGCGGCGCTCGATGAGACCGCTGTCGCACAGCTTATCGAGCAGACGCGTCAGCGTGATCGGCTGGAGATCGAGCGTCTCGGCCAATTCCGATTGCTTAAGGCCCTCGCAACGCTCCAGGCGCACCAGCACGACCCATTGCGCGCGGGTAATGCCGAATTGGGCCGCTTTGTGGTCCGCGTAGGTCCGCAAAAGGCGCGCTACGTCATTGAGCAGGAACGCGAATTCCCGATTGCGTGAATAGGTGCGTGTCATTTTCCCGGGAAGCGGAATTAAAGAGGCGGGTCGAACCAGCTGGTAATCGTGTAGAGAATATAAGCAAGCTTATTAATGCACTATTGATGTTCTAGTAGAGCAGCCCAGCGAACCAAGCATGCCCGGGGAGGCGAAAACGCAGCTCAGCCACTCCGGAAAGCGGCCAATGCGGCGATATGATGCTCCGCCGCATCGCGGGCAAAGCAGCAAAACACCACGTGTGTGACGCCACGTGGCGAGGCCGTAAGCTCCGAGGCGACCGTTGCCACGGCGATCCGCGCCGCGCGGTCGGGTGGGAAGCGATAGACACCGGTCGAGATCGCCGGGAAGCCGATCGATGCGAGCCGATGGCCGGCGGCAAGATCAAGAGCCGAGCGATAACAGGAGGCGAGTAGCTCATCCTCGCCCTTATTGCCCCCCGCCCACACCGGGCCAACCGCGTGGATCACGTGCTTTGCCGGCAGCCGGTAGCCGCGCGTGATCTTTGCAAACCCCGTTTCGCAGCCGCCGAGTTTTTCGCATTCCCTGAGCAACTCGGGGCCGGCGGCGCGATGAATGGCGCCGTCCACGCCGCCGCCGCCCAGCAAACTCCGGTTCGCGGCATTGACGATGGCATCGAGGGCAAGCGTGGTGATGTCCGCCACACGGATTTCGAGCCGGGCAGCGCCGACATCGACGGAAAGCGGGGCGTCCCAATCGGCCATCGCCCTTCCCGGTTAGGCCCACTCGGCCTGGGCTTCGGCGCGCAGATCCACGGTGCCGCGCACCCCGATGTCGTCGAAATGCTCGTCGAGGAAACGTCGAGCCGCGCGCTTCCCGTTCACACGCAGCATCTCGAAAAAATCGTAATCGGTCGAGAGCTTGCTGATCGCATCGAAGTGCGTGCCGAAGCGGTCGAGCACGATGCGATGAACATTGATGCGGCGGTACTGGCCCGGACCCATGCCGCGCGGCAGCCGGCCTTGATCGATCAGCCGGGCCACGAATTCGATGGCCCGGTATTCGGAGATCAGCGAGGAATTGAAGGTGATCTCGTTGATGCGATTTACGATCTCGTTCGAGGAGGTTGGGGTCTTTTGGCGCATCAGCGGATTGATCTGCACCACCAGAACGTCCTCGGTCTTGGTGGTACCGAAAAACGGAAAGATGACCGGATTGCCGAGATAGCCGCCGTCCCAGTAGGGCACGCCGTCGATCTCGACGGCACGGAACAGCAGCGGCAGGCAAGCCGATGCCATCACCGCGTCGGCCGTGATCTTCTCCCGCGAGAACACGCGCACGCGGCCGGTCTGCACGTTGGTGGCCGATACGAAGATTTGCAGATCGGCGCACGCCCGCACCGCGTCGAAATCGACAAAACGCTCGATCAAATCCTTCAGCGGATTGATGTTGAGCGGGTTGACGTCGTACGGCGAGAAATACCGTGAGAGAACGTCGAGCCATGCCTGGACCGGCGAACCTTCGAGCGGGGTAAAGGACAGTAGCCGCTCGGCTACGGCGCGCTGCAACGCCGGCAGATTGCCGGTGCTGCTTACCGCCCGCCAGAAATCGGCGAGGCGTTTTTCCGCTTCCGGGCGCCCGCCCCGGGCCAGGCCGTCCGCCAGCATGACGGCGTTGATCGCGCCCGCAGAACTGCCGGAAATCCCCTCGATGACGAGCCGCTCGTCACTGAGCAGATGCTCGAGCACGCCCCAGGTGAACGCTCCATGCGCGCCCCCGCCCTGCAGTGCCAAGTTGATCCGCTTGGTGGTTTGCGCGCCGCGCGTATCGGCTCCCCGACCCGACAACAGTGACGTGAGTAGGTTTTTCATGCGCTCGCCATGACGGGTGCGCCCTTGGCGCACGCACGCAATGCACAACTCTCGGACACGACGTTGTTGATGATGATGCCAGCCGCCATGATCCGGGCTCGGATCCCGGACCGATCGGTCTATTCGGCGGTCCAGCCGCCATCAATGGAAAGATTGGCTCCCGTGATCGCCTTGGCCGCATCGGAGCAGAGGTAGACGGCGAGCGCACCGATCTCATCGACGGTGACAAACTCCTTGGTCGGCTGCGCAGCCAGCAGCACATCGCGCTTGACCTGCTCTTCGGTCATCCCGCGCGCTTTCATGGTGTCGGGAATCTGCTTCTCGACCAGCGGCGTCCAGACATATCCGGGACTGATGCAGTTTGCGGTGACCCCAAAGGTCGCCAGTTCGAGCGCGACGGTCTTGGTGAGGCCGGCAAGTCCGTGCTTGGCCGACACATAGGCGACCTTGAACGGCGACGCGACCAGCGAATGCGCCGAGGCGGTGTTGATGATGCGACCCCATTTGCGCGCCTTCATACCGGGGACCGCGGCGCGGATGGTGTGAAACGCCGCCGACAAGTTGATCGCGATGATCTGATCCCATTTCTCGACCGGGAACTCCTCGATCGGCGCCACATACTGAATGCCGGCGTTGTTGACGAGGATGTCCAGAGAACCGAAGGTTTGTTCGGTCGCGCCCACCATCTGCGCGATCTCGGCGGGCTTGGTCATATCCGCCGCCGAATAGACTGCCTTGACGCCGAATTCCCGCTCGATACCGGCGCGCTCGCTCTCGATCGCCGCCTTGTCGCCGAACCCATTGATGGTGACGTTGGCACCTTGGGCGGCGAGCGAGCGCGCGATACCGAGGCCAATTCCCGACGTGGAGCCGGTGACCAGTGCGGTCTTCCCCTTCAACATGGCGATCCTCGATTTGATAGCGGCGCTTGGCGACAAGGCAACGCGCCGGCAATTTGCGGCGGTTCTTGTTGCGGTGCAACATGAAAAACCTGGCCCGCGTCACGTTTTCGCGATGCCCCGATTCCGGGCTCGCGGGAAGATACTGGCGCCGGCGCCCCGACTTCGGCATTAATCGCGGCAAGGAATGACGATGCGGCACGCGATCTTTCCAGCTCCCGACCACGATCACGCGAATTGCTCGAGCGCGGCGATTGCCCACGCGGAGGAATTATGCGCGGCGCGCGCGCAGCGGCTGACGCCGATGCGTCGCCAGGTCCTCGAAGCGCTCCTGGCCAGTCATCAGCCGCTCGGTGCGTATGAGATCATGGAGCGACTGGCCGGCCACGGCCGGCCAGCGCCGATCACGGTGTATCGGGCGCTGGAATTCCTGCGTCACAACGGCCTCGTCCATCGCATCGAAAGCCGGAACGCCTTTGTGGCCTGCGTGCACAGCCACGTCGGCGGCGATCTCACTGTATTCCTCATCTGCGAACATTGCGGCGCGGTAGGCGAAGCGCCAGCAGCCGGCGTCGCGGAGGCGCTGAAGGCGTCCGCACGTGCGGCAGGCTTTGCGCCCAGGAGTCCGGTGATCGAAATCGCCGGAGTTTGCTCCTATTGCCGCGAGCGCTAGCATAGGCGCTTGCTCGTCGTGGTCCGCTCGTGCCGGTTATCCGCGGCCTTGCTTTCATGCAAACGAATAACAAACGGGTAACTGGCGGATCGCCAGACATGGCGCGCTGAATGTCCAAATTCTCCTCACCGTCGTCCCGGCCGCTGGACGCGCTTGCGATTGTGGTCACGATCGGGCTTTGCCTGAGCTGGGGCTTCAACAACGTCGCCATCAAACTCGCCATTCACGATATTCCACCGCTGATCCAGTCGGCGGTACGATCGGTGATGGCGATGATCATCGTCGGTGTCTGGGCGCGGGCGCGCAGCATAACGCTCTTCAAGCGGGACGGAACGCTCGCCGCGGGCCTCTTGGCCGGCGGCCTGTTCGCGCTCGAATTCCTGCTGATCTACCGGGGCCTCGTGTGGACCACGGCGACACGCGCGGTGTTGTTTCTCTACCTGGCGCCTTTCTTCGTCGTGATCGGGTC
>Ga0187784_10002500_pt1 | contig 14730 bp, 10 predicted proteins | sample 1015_SJ02_MP15_2_FD_132964 | JGI IMG/M metagenome (GOLD analysis project Ga0187784, IMG submission 132964) | Tropical peat soil microbial communities from peatlands in Department of Meta, Colombia - 1015_SJ02_MP15_20_MG | ecosystem: Environmental > Terrestrial > Soil > Wetlands > Peat | place...
AGCTCGGTGGCAGCATCAGCTCTGAGCACGGGATCGGAACGGCGAAGCGGCCCTGGCTCCACCTCAACCGGAGCGAAGCGGAGCTCACGGCGTTTCGACGGCTCAAGATGGCGCTCGATCCTGCGGGCATTTTGAATCCCAACGTCCTGCTCTCGCCGCGACCTCGAGCTCGCTGAGCGAGACGTCGTCACCGACCGAGTGGAACAAGATTCCGATCGGGTCGGGTGGGATCCTCGGGGCTTGACGCCACGACGCGCCAGAGCATGGAATCCCTCCGAGCGCGCCGATGCGATTCAGTCCGCTGGGTACTGGTTGGAGGCGGGCACCGAGCACGGTGGCGGGGGAGGACCCGGCGGACGCAACTGACACCCCGGCCACCCCTGCCACGACGGCGGCGCGCCGGATCCCGCGTCGCCACCCGCACTCTCGGGGGGCGCGGATCGACGCAGGACACGCGCCGGGCATGCCGACCACATCGGCTTGCGGCGGGTGGTCCTTGAGCGGCCCGCCGGCCGCGGCCCCCGCTCCCGCTGACGTGGTCTGCCCCGTTGCGTGCACGCGGTGCGTGACTCCGCGGCCGTCTTGGCGTCAGTTGTCCCCAAGGCAGGCGAGAGGGCCTTGCCCTATCGTGGATCGCCAGGAGCTGCTTGCGCGTTCGTCGAGCTGTCCACGGACGAAGGGGGGCGGTATGCGAGTGAAGCGGGGACCCACGACACGTGTCGCCCCGGCGCTGACGGGGGTGGCGCTGGTCGTCACCATGGCCGTTGTGCCGCTCCGACCGGCGGGGGCGGCCTCGTCGTCGCCCAGCGCACCGGGAGTCACCGCCAACTCCATCACGGTGGGGACCATCTCGACGCAGACGGGCACGCTGGCGGCGAACTCCTCGTCCTTGATCTACGGCGAGAGGGCCTACTTCGACTACATCAACGCCCAGGGCGGTGTGAACGGGCGGAAGATCGACTACAAGTACGCGCTCGACGACGGCGGGAACCCGACGACCTTCAACCAGCTGGCCAACACGTTGATCAACCAGGACCACGTGTTCGCCGTGAGCGGAGTGGCGACGATCTTCTTCTCCCCCAACCTGTTCATCGAGTCGGGCATCCCGACGTACGGCTACAACGTGACGGACAACTGGGCCGGGCCACCCAATCTCTTCGCTGCCGGCGGATCGGTCCAGTACTACCAGGCGGGAGCAGCCCAGTTCGCCTACGTGGCCCGCAAGACCCAGTCGAAGCCCTCCATCGCCATCGTGGCCTACGGGGTGGCGGCGTCCGCCAACGCCTGTCAGGCGGCCGAGACGGCCATGCAAGACGAGGGCTACGACATCAGCTACGTCGACCTCAAGATCAATTACCCCGGCTCCACGGTGGCCACCGACGTGCAGCGGATGAAGCAGGCGGGCTCCAACTTCGTGCTCAGTTGCATGGACGTGCAGGGAAACGTCTCCATGGCCCGGGCCATCCAGCAGTACGGGCTCAAGGTGACGCAGCTGTGGTTGAACGGCAACGACGTGCCGACGCTGGAGGCCAACAAGAGCCTGATGCAGGGCGTGTACTTCGCCACCTACCACGTGCCCTTCACGGCTCAAACCAGCCTCTACCCGGGGCTGACGCTCTACCTGCAGCAGATGAAGAAGTACGAGCCCCAGTACGTGTACAACGAATTGGCCATTCAGGGATGGGAGTCCGCCGCCCTCTTCGTCCAGGGGGTCAAGATGGCGGGGAACGACCTCACGTGGGCCAACGTGGTCAAGCAGACCAACACGCTGACGTCCTTCACGGCCGGCGGCCTCACCACCCCGGTGAACTGGGCCCAGGGTGGCCACGGCGGCCACGCCCCGCCGTACTGCGTGGCGTACGTCGTGGCCAAGGGCGTGCAGTACGTCCCGGTGCTCAACAAGGGTCAGAACGTCTTCAACTGCTTCCAGTCGGCGAACACCAGGGCGAATCCGGTGTTCCCGGTCCCGCCCGGCACCCCGGCGCCGCACTAGCCGCGCCCCGGGGCGGGGAGGCCCGGCTCCCGGGTGTGCCCGCAGGCTGCCTGCAGCCGATCGAGGGTGAGCGCCGTTCTCCCCGAGCCGGGGAGAGACCGGGAGGGAGACCCCTAGTGCGGGGGGCGCTCCGCTCGGGCTCGCGTCGCCGCGTGGCGGCCGGCGCGTCGGCCGAAAAAGGAGCCGTCGCCGAGGCTGATGCCGCTGGCGTAGTGGTGAGCCGCGAGGCTGGCCGCCGTCCTGCCCACGGCGTAGAGACCCGGAACGTGCCGGCTTGTGCCGTCGAGCGCAGCGCCGTCGGAGTCCGTCACGAGACCACCGAGCGTGAAGGTCGCGTAGATGGCGCCGTGGTCGACGCGCAGGTCGACGGCGCCGATGCCGCTCGCCGGCGGCACGCCGATGGGCTGCAAGAACGCGGCGCGCTTGTGGAACGCCGGGTCGTCACCGCGGGCTGCGGCCTCGTTGTACTCCCGCACCGTGCGAACCAGGGCGTCGGGGGGGAGGTCGAGCTCGGCGGCGAGCTCCTCGGGCGTGGCGGCGGCGTAGGCGACACGGAGTCCGAGGAGGTTGGGCTCGTGGATCACGTCGTCCGTGATCATGTAGACGAAGCCGTCGTGGTCACGGAGGGCATCGAGCCCGATGCGACCGGTGTAGGTGTCCTCGTTGACGAACCGCTCGCCGTGGCGGTCGACGAGGATGCCCCGCGCGAGACGATGAGGCGGCCCGAGCGGCAGCGCGCACTCGAACGAGTCGAGCCTGGTCGTCGCCGCGCCGGCGCCGGCGCCCATGCGGATCCCGCGGCCGTCGTCGCTCGGGGTCCCGATCCGCCAAGCGGGATCGGGAACGTGGGCGAGCGGGCAGTGCTCGGTGACCATCGCCTCGTTGTTGATGAACCCACCGGCTGCCAGCACCACGCCGCCACGGGCCCGGACGGCGCGGGGGCCCTCCTCGGTCCGCACGTGCACCCCGACGACCTCCGCGTCGTCGACGATGAGCGCCTCGGCGCGGGCGTCGCACACCACGCGAGCAGCGCTCGTCGACACCGCGGCACCGAGCCGTTCCATGAGGAAGCCGCCCGCCGAGTCGATGCATCGCGGCTTGTGACCGCGCGGCACGGGGACCGCGAGCTCGTCGAAGGGGTAGCTGTCCTCACCGCCGCTGAAGAGCAGTCCCGAGTCGTCGGCCGATTCGCGGTTGGGCTCCTCGCAGAACGCGGCCCGGAACGGCACGCCGATCGAGACCAACCAGTCGAAGTGGTCGGGCGAATCCTCGCAGTAGGCGTCGACGCGCTCGTCGTCCGCGCCGGGCCCAAGGGCGGCCCGGAGGAAGGCCGCCATGTTCTCCGGGGAGTCCTGGAAGCCACAGGCCCTCTGGAGGGTCGTGCCGCCCCCCAGGTAGATGAGACCGCCGGAGTTGGCCGACGTCCCGCCGGACGCGGCGCCTCGTTCGACGGCCAGCACGTCCGCTCCTGTCTGCCGTGCGGCCACGACCGCCGACGCGCCCGCGACACCCAGGCCCACCACCACGACGTCGACCGTTTCGTCGAAGCGGACCTCGCTCACCTCGAGCGCTGGGATCGGCTCCATCCTCTACCTCGCGTCTACCTCGCGTCGAACGTCGGTGGGGGCCGCACCAGGGTGCCTTCAGGTGCCTTCGATCCTCGGCCCGCATCGGTCACGGTGCGCACCACGGCTGCGGCGGAGATGATCGAGCCACTCTCTACAGGCGAGCGACTCTCACTCGGGCGTCGCCTGAGTGAGATCGGTTCCCGCCACCAGCGCATTATGCCCCGAACCGCCGAGGTTCGGGCCCATTCACGACAAGGCCGAGCTCGGGCCTTGTGTGAGCTCGCGCGCTACGTCGCGCCGACGCCCGCTTCGAGCAGCTCCAAGAGCTCGTCGATGGCATCGACGATGGGCCGGAGCTGACGCCGGCCGGTGACCGAGCGCTCCCACTCGTGCAGCGCCTCGTTGACCGAGACGGCGAGCTCCTGCCCCGTCGGCGTCAACCGCAGCAGCACCCGTCGGCGGTCCGAGGGGTCCGGCTCCCGGGTGAGCCAACCGGCCGCCTGCAACCGGTCGAGGGTGAGCGTCATTCCCCCTGAGGCCCGCCTGAGCACCTCGCACACCGTCGAGGGCGCGCAGACCCCGCCGGGCGAGCGACGGATCACGGCGAGGACGAGGTAGTCGCCCACCGCCAAGCCGCGCTCGGCCGTGACCGACTCGAGCTGCTGCCCGGCCACCAGCTGGAGCGCGACCAGCCGGGCCATCAGCCCCGACTCGCCCGCCCGTGTCCACGAGTCCGGCCGCATGCGGAGCGCGGCCGGCGCGGCCTGCGTCACTTGGTGATCCCGAAGCGCTGCAGGCCGTAGACGTTGATGGCGTTGCCCCGGAGCAGCTGGTATACCTCCCGCTCGTTGAGCCCGGCCTTGGAGGAGAGCTCCCACGCCCGGTGCCGCGAGTCGGGGAACGAGCCGTTGGGATGCGGGAAGTCGCACTCGAAGAGGATCTGGTCCATGCCCACCTCGTCGCGGCTCTTCAACCCGTGGAGGTCGTCGAAGATGCAGCCGAAGACCCGGCCCCGGACGTAGGTCGAAGGCGGCTCGGGCAGGTTCACCTCGCCCACGGACTCGTGCCAGACGCCGTCCATCCGCTCGTACTGGAAGGGCATCCAGCCCACCTGGCTCTCGGCGTAGGCCAGCTTGAGCGTGGGGAACCGCTCGAGGGTGCGGGAGTACACCCAGTCGCACACCGAGCCCTGGGCGTTCTGCGCGTTGAGCGACATGGAGACCGCCAGGGGGGCCTCGGGGCAGGTGGTCGGCATGGACGACGAGGAGCCGATGTGCATCGAGACCGTGGTGTCCGTCTCGGCGCAGGCCTCCCAGAGCGGATCCCACTCACCGGTGTAGAGCGATGAGAAGCCGAGCTTGGACGGGTTTTCCGAGAAGGCGATCGCGTAGCTGCCCTTGGCCGCGCACCGCCGCACCTCGGCCGCCGCCGCCAGCGGGTCCCACAGCGGGATGAGGGTGAGCGGCACCAGGCGGCCCCGGCCGGCCCCGCCGCACCACTCGTCGATCATCCAGTCGTTGAAGATCTCGAGGCACGCCAGGGCGAGCTCCTTGTCGGGTCGCTCGGCGAAGCCCTGCCCGGCGAAGCGCGGGAAGGTGTTCGGGTAGTTGATGCCCACCTCCTGGTGGTTGGCGTCCATGTCGGCCAGGCGGGCGGCCTGGTCGTAGGCGGCCGGCCGGAAGTCCTCGTAGACGGCCGGCAGGTTCTTGTGCCACTCGATCGGCATGCCGCCCGCTGCGTGCAGGCGGTTGGTGCCCATCACCAGGTCGTCGAAGAGCCAGACGTCGGTCCACTCGCCGTCCTCGACGTTGCGCTCCATGCTCAGCACGCCGCCCTTGAAGGTGCTCTTGGTCTTCTCGCGCACGCAGCGGGGGCCTCGCGCACGCAGTGAGGAGGGCAGCTCGCGCTCCCACAGGTCACGGGGCTCGAGGACGTGGTCGTCGACCGAGATGATGAGGGGGAACTCCTCCTCTGGGGGTGTGGTGGGCATGTCGGTGCCTCCTCTCCGCGGGCTCTCCTCGGGCTCTCCTCGGGGTCTGCCGGACGGCCCAAAGCCCAGCCAGAATACCTTTATGCAAAGATACTTTGCGCGGCGTAATCTGGCAAGCATGCCCGAGTCCGCCCCGGCGTCCCCCAAGCGCGAGGGCCTCGAACCGACCTTCCGGCACCTCGACGACCCCGACGTGCCCTGGCAGCCCGTCAAGGCCCAGCGCAACGCCGACGGCACCGAGTCGAGGGTGTGGGAGAAGTGGCTGGCCTTCTCGCCCGATCCGCAGTACCTGACCATCTACGCCCGCTACGACCCGGGGATGGTGGTGCGCCGCCACGGGCACTTCTCGCCGCACGTGGTCTTCGTGCTCGAGGGCGAGGTCACGTTCGGGGGGCGCCGCTGCCCGGCCGGCACCCACGTCGAGCTCCCCCTCGGCGCCGCCTTCGGCCCCGTGGTCGCCGGCCCCGACGGCGCGGTCATGTTCGAGGTGATGATGGGCGACCCGCGCAGCTGGGGCGACGACCCCGGCGCCTTCGAGGCGGCGCTCGCCGCCCAAGGCGCCGAGGCGCTCCCGGACCCGCCCCTCGAGTTCCCCGCTTGGCTGGCCGACCTGCGCGCGCACTGGGCCGGCACCCCCACCTCGCCCGAGGGTTGAAACACGGGGCACCGGTGCCCCGAGCTGGTCTCTCGCGCGCATGTGACCTTCGTCCCTAGGCGGGGCCGCCTGGGCAGCCAAGCATTCTCACTAGAGCTGATCGGAGAAGTCAGCATTTGCCGGAGGAGGTCATGATGGCGACACGCAGTGAGGAGCTGACATCTCGGTACGGGTCCGTGCACCCCAAGATCGCGGAGGACGTGACGGCGCTCATCGGCCGCACTCCCATGGTGCGCCTGCGCCGGGTCACCGAGGGAGCCGTGGCGGAGGTGTTGGCCAAGCTCGAGTCGTTCAACCCCGCGCACAGCGTCAAGGACCGGATCGGCGTGGCGATGATCGATGCGGCCGAGGAGGCGGGCGAGATCGGCCCGGACACGATCATCTTGGAACCGACCAGCGGGAACACGGGAATCGCCCTGGCCATGGTGTGCGCGGCGCGGGGGTACCCGTGCGTGCTGACGATGCCGGACACCATGAGCCAGGAGAGGCGCCAGCTGCTGCGGGCGTACGGGGCGACCCTGATCCTGACCCCAGGCGCGGAAGGCATGAGCGGCGCGATCGCCAAGGCGGAGGAGCTGGCCAAGACGGACGAGCGCTACCTCATCCCCCAGCAGTTCAACAACCCGGCCAACCCGGCCGTCCATCGCGCCACCACGGCTGAGGAGATCTGGGCGGACACCGACGGTCGTGTGGACATCGTCGTCGCGGGGGTGGGCACTGGGGGCACCATCACCGGCGTCGGCCAGGTCCTGCGCGAACGCAAGCCGTCGGTGGGGCTGGTCGCCGTGGAGCCGGCCGCATCGCCGGTCCTGTCGGGCGGTGTCAAGGGTCCCCATCCGATCCAGGGGATCGGCGCCGGCTTCGTTCCCGCCGTGCTCGAGACGGACCTCCTCGACGAGATCGTCACCGTGGCCAACGACGACGCGTTCGACGTCGCCCGCCAACTTGCCCGAAGGGAGGGCCTGCTCTGCGGCATCTCCTCTGGAGCCGCCGTGTGGGCCGCTCTCGAGGTGGCCAAGCGGCCCGAGAACGCCGGCAAGCTCGTCGTCGTCGTCGTGCCCGACTTCGGGGAGCGGTACCTGAGCACCCAGCTCTTCGCCGAGCTGGCCGACCAGTAGCGTGTTCGACACCATCCGCTCGGACGTGTCGGCCGCCCGTTCGCGGGACCCGGCCGTCCGCAGCGGCTTCGAGACCGCCCTCCTCTACCCCGGTCTGCACGCGCTGTGGGGGTACCGGATCGGTCGATGGCTGTGGCAGCGCGACCACCGGTTCGCCGCCCGGGTGGTCTCCGCGCTGACGCAGTGGCTGACCGGGGTGGACATCCATCCGGGCGCACGCATCGGGCCGGGCCTCTTCATCGACCACGCCGCCGGGGTGGTCATCGGCGAGACCACCGAGATCGGCCGGGACGTGACCATCTACCAGGGCGTCACCCTCGGGGGGACCAGCCTCGAACAGGGGAAGCGCCACCCGACAATCGGTGATCGGGTCACCATCGGGGCCGGCGCCAAGGTCCTCGGGCCGATCACTGTCGGTGAGAACAGCCGCATCGGGGCGAACGCGGTGGTCGTCCACCCGGTACCCCCCGATTCGGTCGTCGTCGGCGTACCGGGGCAGATCATCACACGCGCTCATCCGAGCCAGGCCCCCGAGATGCCCGACCTCGACAACAGCCGCGTCCCCGACGTCATCGGGCTCAGCCTCCGTTCGCTCCTCACCAGGGTCGACCGCCTCGAGGCGAAGGTCGACGGCCGAACCACCCCGCCCGAAGCTCCGTCCACGCCGCCTGGGGTGTGGTCGGAGGCGGACTTCGCCATCTAGCCACGAGCCGTGCACAGGTTTCGACACGACCGGTTCCGAGTTCACGACCTACTTGGACACGCTGACCGGTTCCGAATTGACGACCGCCTTCGAATTGACGACCGCCTTCGAATCGATGGACGCTCTCGAATCGGTGGACGCTTCGAGTCGACGCACGGCGCCGGCCTCGACGAGCGAAACGTGACGAGAACGGTCGCATTTCGATGGCCTGAAACGAGCGGACGGCCTCTGGTTGAGGCCGGACCGCTCTGGTAGACACAGCGAGAAGACCCCGAAACGGAGGTGGCGATGGCCATCCAATCTGAAAGCCACTTGGCGCTCGGCGACGCTTCGGCACGGCAGCTTGCCAATGCCACCAAGACCGTCGCCCAGATGTCCACGATCACGCCGCGATGGCTGGTGCGTTGCCTGTCCTGGGTGCCGGTCGAAGCCGGCATTTACCGGCTGAACAAGGTCCGGCACCCCGAAGAGGTCGAGGTTGCGTGTCCCCCGCGCGACGAACTGGACCTGCCCGTGACCTTCGTCGACTACGAGGACAACCCCAGGGAGTACTTCCTCTCTTCGGTCGCCACCATCGTCGACGTCCACACCAGGGTGTCGGACCTCTACAGCGCTCCCTATGACCAGACCCAGGAGCAGCTCCGGCTCGCCATCGAGACCGTGAAGGAGCGCCAGGAAGGAGAGCTGATCAACAATCCCGAGTACGGGATGCTGGCCAACGTCGCCGACAGCCAACGCATCGCGACGCGCATCGGCCCGCCCACCCCTGACGACCTCGACGACTTGATTACGAAGGTCTGGAAAGAGCCGGCGTTCTTCCTGACCCATCCCTTGGCCGTCGCCGCGTTCGGCCGGGAGTGCACCCGGCGGGGCGTTCCGCCGGCGACGGTGAGCTTGTGGGGGTCGCAGTTCCTCACGTGGCGGGGGATCCCGCTCGTCCCGTCGGACAAGGTCCCGCTGGTCGACGGCAAGACCAAGGTGCTCCTCATGCGTACGGGTGAAGCCCGACAGGGGGTCGTCGGCCTCTACCAGCCGAACCTGCCCGGCGAGCAGAGCATGGGCCTGTCGGTGCGCTTCATGGGGATCAGCCGCAACGCGATCGCGTCGTACCTCATCTCTCTGTACTGCTCGCTGGCCATCATGACCGACGATGCCCTCGGGGTGATCGACGACGTGGACGTGACCCGGTACCACGAGTACGGGCACACCTATGCCAAGGCGGAGCCGAAGGCGCGGCGGGCCGGGGCCAAGTGACCACCCCGGGCCATCCCTCCGACGCGCCCGCCCCTGGCCAGGGTCTCGGGCCGACCGAGGCGGATGCCCCGATCGACACGGACGCCCTGGCGCGCCTGGCCGTGGAGATGTTCAACGAATCGATCGGCAGGCCGGTGCCCGGCGCCGTCGAGCCTCCGTCGCCGCACCTGGGGGGTTGGGCGCCCCCCGGCCATCCGTACCTCGACCCCGGCTCGTGGGGGGCGGCCGGGTGGCCGGGGATGCCGTCGGCGGAGTTCGCCTTCCTCGAGGTGCCCGGGGTCGGGACCGGCCCTCGAGGTGACTCGGTCGCCGGGCTCGACACGGTCAGCGGGCTCCAACGGGAGACCCAGTCGACCAGCCCGGCCTTCTACTTCGTGGAGGCCGAGCGGCAAGGCGTGGCCCCTCCGGCAACAGATGGGTTCTTCGACGTCGAGCGCGTCCGCCGGGACTTCCCGATCCTCTCCGAGTCGGTCAACGGTCACCGGCTGGTCTGGTTCGACAACGCCGCCACGACGCAGAAACCACAGGTGGTCATCGACCGGCTCGCTCACTACTACGCCCGCGAGAACTCCAACGTCCATCGAGGCGCCCACGAGCTGGCTGTCCGTTCCACCGACGCGTACGAGACGGCCCGCGACACCGTGGCACGGATCCTCGGTGCCTCATCGAGCAAGGAGATCGTCTTCGCGCGAGGGACGACCGAGGCGATCAACCTGGTCGCCCACAGCTGGGGTGCCCGGAACCTCGGAGAGGGCGACGAGGTCATCGTCTCCCATCTCGAGCACCACGCCAACATCGTCCCCTGGCAGCACATCACGGCGGCAAAGGGAGCGCACCTCAAGGTCATCCCCGTCGACGACGACGGCCAGGTCATCTTGGAGGAGTTCGCCAACCTGCTCAGCCCGCGGACCCGTATGGTCGCCGTGGCCCACGTTTCGAACGCGCTGGGCACGATCGTCCCTGTCGCGGAGATCGTGAAGATGGCTCGGACGGTCGGGGCCCGTGTGCTGGTGGACGGCGCCCAGAGCGTGGCCCACATGCGCATCAACGTCCAGGAGATGGACCCGGACTTCTTCGTCTTCTCCGGGCACAAGGTCTTCGGCCCCACGGGGATCGGTGCGCTGTGGGGCAAAGCCGACGTACTGGCGGACATGCCGCCCTGGCAGGGCGGCGGGAACATGATTCGCGACGTCACGTTCGAGCGGACCTTCTACGCGGACCCGCCCGACCGCTTCGAAGCCGGCACGGGCAACATCGCGGACGCGGTCGGGCTCGCGGCCTCACTCGAGTACCTCGAGCGTCTCGGCATCGAGAACGTGAACCGCTACGAGCACGAGCTCCTGCGCTACGCCATCGACGCTCTGGGCACCGTCCCGGGTCTCCGTCTCATCGGGACCGCTCCCGACAAGGCCAGCGTGCTGTCGTTCGTGCTCGAGGGGTTTGCCCCCGAGGCGGTGGCGACGGTGTTGGACCAACACGGCATCGCAGTCCGGGCGGGGCACCACTGCGCGCAACCGATCCTGCGGCGCTTCGGCCTCGAGGCCACGGTGCGCCCTTCCCTCGCCCTCTACAACACCCACGGCGAGGTCGACCGACTCGCGTCGGTGCTCACCGAGTTGGCCCGCCGAGGTCAGTGAGGGGCCGGGTGCTCCTGACCTCGAGCCGGCCACCGGCCAGCTCGGCGCGCAGCACGCCCGTCGTCGGGTCGTAGCGGTGCCAGGCAGCGTCGAGGACCGCGACGTCGCCCGGCGCGCCCGTGGGCAACAGCCCGAGGTCGGCCTCGACGCGCAATCGCCGGTCCTCGGTGCCGGCCACGTCGAGGACCCAGCGCGCGTCGCCGACCGCGCTCGCGGCGCGCAGCCCGGGGGCCAGCGCCCCGGACCACGAGACCGACGGGAAGGCGAGCAGCACCCGGTCGTCGACCTGGTCGGCGCGCACCGCTGAGTCGCCGTAGGGCGCCAGGGTGTCGACGGTCGGGTCGAGCAGGCACAACAGCGCGCCGGGCCGCACCAAGACGGGCGCCTCGCCCAGCGGCGCGTCGAGCGTCACCTCGCCCCGGCCGTGCACGGCAGCGGGCCCGGCCCCGGTGAGGGTGTGGGCACGGGTGGCGGGGTCGTAGGCCACGGCGCGCCACAGCTCGATCATCCCGTCGCCGGGGACCGACACGACCCGCCGGGTCGCGCCCTCGGCGAGCACCGGTGCGCACAGCAGGTCGCGGCCGAGCCAGTACTGCTCGAGCACCCCCGCCGCCGGCCCGTCCGGGTCGTCGAGGGCCATGGCGCACATGAGCGGGCGGCCGGTCGAGCGGTACTCCTCGTGCGCGGCCATCAGGTAGTCGTTGAGCTGGGTGTGCCAGGCGCACCATCGCCGGAAGTGGGGGAGCACGTCGTCGTCCCACACCTGGGGGCGGCGGTACGGGGGCACCTCGATGCCCGAGGATTTGGTGCGCATCAAGGGGCTGAGCGCGCCGAACTCGATCCAGCGGACGAGCAGCTCGGGTGTCAGCTGCTGGTCCGAGGAGAGGAAGCCGCCGATGTCCGAGCCCCACAGGGCGACCCCGCTCGCCCCCATCGAGAGCCCTTCGACGAGCGCCGAAGCGAGCCCGTCGAACCCCCAGCCAGTCGTGGGGTCACCGCCCCACACCGCGGGGACGTGCGCGGCGGTGCCGCTGAAGCCCGAGCGGACGAAGCGGAGGAGGGGCCGGCCGGCGCGCTCCTCGAGGCGGTGGGCGGCCTGGGCGGCGCCGCGGTGGTAGGCGGTCGGGTAGCGGTTGTGGCCGCCCGTGCCCAGCGGGGCACCGTCCGCGCCGCGGGCGTCGAGTGGCGTGTACTCGCCGAAGTCCTCCATCCAGCCGTCGTGGCCCGAGGCCACCAGCTCGGCGGCGACGTCCTCGAAGCGGTCGACGGCGGCCGGGACGCCGAAGTCGAGCTCGGCCTCCGTGGTGAAGGGGGGAAGGCGACCGCCCACGTAGGCCTCGAACACGTAGGGCGTGCCGTCCTCGGCCCGCAACAGCGCGTCGTCGACCCGGGCGCGCTCGAAGACGTCGGTCAGCTCGGTGCCCACCATGGGGTTGAGATAGGAGAGCACGGCCAGGCCGAAGTTGTGCAGCAGCTCGGTGCGGGCGCGCTCGGAGTCCTCATGGCCGCGGTGCTCGCCCAGGGGGAGGTGGCGGCAGTGGGTCTCGGCGGCCGAGACGGCCACCCCTGCCCGGCGCAGCACCTCGGCCTGGCGGCGCTCCTCGTCGATGGGGACGTGGTTGGCGTGGCCCGTCTGGTACCAGGGCCCGAAGGCCCAGCGGGCGGGGGGCTCGGGCTGGCGCCCGGCGTCGTCCGTGTAACGGGCCAGCGCCGCGAGCGGCGTCGGGCCGCCGTAGAGGCGCAGGGACAACGTCGCCGCCTCGACCTCGACCGCGACCCGGTCGAGCCCGGCCTGACGGAGTCGGAAGTAGCTGAGCTCGTTGCTGTCGAGTGCGAGGCCCCAGCCCTTGGTCGAGAGCAGCCACGGGAGGGGGAAGTACGTGGCGTCGAGCCGCTGGCGCACGCCCCACGGTGGAACGGTGTGCTCCAAGAAGGGGTACTCGTGCGGCTGGTAGGGGCCCTCGCCCACGTAGCACTCGACGTCCCCCTCGGCGCGCAGGAAGGCGTCGGAACGCTCGCCGAGGCCGAGCCAGCGCTCACCGGGCGCGCACCCCCAGGCGATGGCGAGGGCCTCGACGGTTCGGGGATCGTCGGCCGAGAGCATGACGCTGACGACGTCATCGCGCACCACGTGCGCGGCGAGCGTGACGGCAGCGCCCGCCGCCGTGCCCAGCTCGGCGGTGAGCGACTCGCCCTCCGCTCGGGCGTCGAAGACCTCCATGACCTCGTCCCAGGTCCCCTCCGGGACCGCCAGCCCGTCGTCGGGAGCCGCCGCAGCGAGGCTCGCTCCCACCCGGGAGCGGCGGGGCGCCACGTGGCCCAGCCGCTGGACACCGATCCCGCGCGGGAGTCCGGCCTGTTGCGTGCCGGGGTCACCGAGCAGCACCGCGCGCCGATGGCCGCCGTGGTCGGCGACGCTGAGGCGCCCACGGGCGTCGAGTCGGAGGACGAGGCGACCGGTGCGGAGTTCGGTGGGCACCGGGGGGCCTATCGAGCGATCCACAGCCCGAGCGCAGGCCGGGCCACGTGCTCGAAGCGCTCCCCACGGCTGTCGACGGCGGGGCCGGTCGGTGTCGAGGCGTCGACACGGAGGAGGGCGAGCTCGTCGGCGAGCGGCCGCCAGCCGTAGCCGACCGCCGTCAGCTCCTCGGGGGTGAGGCCACCCGCGTCCGGATCGGTGCAGTAGGTGACGGTGAACCGGCCCTCGCTGCTCCCGTGGATGAGGTGCGCTACGGTCCCGGGCGACGCCCGGAGCTCGGCGTCGTGCTCGGCCGCGGCCAACACCGCATCGCGGCCTCGGTAGCCGTAGCGGCGGATGAGCCGGTCGATCGCTGGGTCCTCGCCGAACCGCTCGACACCGGGGGCGAGCACGATCAGCTCGGCACCGGCCGCCAGGGCGCAGCGGGTGCGGTAGACCGCCTTGTTGCCGAGCCAGGTCGAGCGGAACTCGCGGGCGTCGAGCCAACAGGAGGCACGCGCCCAGGGCTCGTCGACCCTGGCGACGTTGCAGCCCCGGGCCATCGCGGCCGCCGCCCAGAAGGCGGCGCCGCCGCTGCGGCCGGTTCCGCCCCGGCCTGTGATCACGGCGCGCAGCGTCTCGCCCTGCGCTGCCGGTTCGACCACCGTGAGGACGAAGAGGACCTCCACGTGCGGTGCCAGCATGCGGTCGAAGGCGGTGTCGACGAGGTCGCGCACCGGCGTGGCGAGGTCGCCGATGATCGTCTCGATGCCCACCAGCGCGCCCAGCAGGTGGCTGAGGCCGATGATCGAGGAGCCGCCGAGGCCCACCACGAGGTTCTTGGTGTAGCCGGCCATGCCGATGACCTCGTGGGGCACCACCTGGCCCAGGGACACGACGAGTTCCCAGCGCTCGAGCAGGGCTGACGCGACCTCGACGACGACCTCTTCGTCGAGGAGACCGCCGCTGAGCGCCGCCATCTCGTCGGCCCGCAGCCGCCCGAGTTCGGCGACGCCGCGGCGCCAGTCGTGAACGAGGAGCCGGGAGGCTCCCAGGTGGCCGCCGAAGAGAAGATCAGCGTCGCCGTCACCCATCGCCCGATGCGTGCCCAGGGCCGGCATGATCGCCACGCGACACCCGCGCTCTTCGAGTCGGAGGCCCAAGCGCCAGGTGAGCTCGCCTGCCCGGGAATGCGCGCGGGTCTGGTCGGGCGGCACCAGCAGGACCCGGTGCCCCTGGTCGTCGGTTTCCGAGCCGGCGATCCCCTCGGCGGCCGCATCGCCAACCTCGTCGGCGATCTCGTCGCCAACCTCGTCGGCGATCTCGTCGGCGATCTCGTCGGCGATGGCCTCGG
>Ga0187784_10002501_pt1 | contig 14728 bp, 12 predicted proteins | sample 1015_SJ02_MP15_2_FD_132964 | JGI IMG/M metagenome (GOLD analysis project Ga0187784, IMG submission 132964) | Tropical peat soil microbial communities from peatlands in Department of Meta, Colombia - 1015_SJ02_MP15_20_MG | ecosystem: Environmental > Terrestrial > Soil > Wetlands > Peat | place...
TCGCTTTGAGCCAGCGCCCGCCGAGCCAAAGCTCGGTGATGCCGTGATAGATGAAGATGCCGTTGTCGACGAGTGCGAGGAGCCGCGGGGTCGCGAGATGGTTGCGCACGTCGGCGAAGGCGATGCGCGCGGCAATGCCCTGCGCGCGCGCCGCGGCGGCAAGGAGTGCCGCCTTGCCGACGCAATAGCCGCGGCCGCGCGCCAGCACCGCGCTCGCGCGATAGGTGTCGAGCTCGTCGTAGGCCACGTACGGATCGTAGAGGATCTCGTCGCGCACCGCATAGTAGAGCTTGACCGCCTTGGCGACCGCTTGCCCGGCGCCGCGCGTGACGCGCTCGGCAAAGGCGACGACGGCCGGATGGTCGCTGTCGATGAAGCGGCCGGGGCGCAGAAACGCGTCATCGGGCTCGAGCGCTGCGGCCATGGTAACGCCTGTTGCGTGAGTTGCGCCCCGGCCGGCGTCGGCCTGGGCATTGTCGAGGATGAGGAATAAGAGATCGGGCGCAAGCCCGCAAGCCCGGGGGCGGCATGGCTGCCTTGCACCGGCGCCAACGCCGGGGGGTCGCCGGGCCGCGAGGAAGGGAACGCACGAGAGGCGGAAAGTCGGCTTGGCGGCCGAGGGCGCGCTGTGACAGTATCCGGAGGTGGCTGTCGTCCACGTACAGCGCGGCTCGATCGAGTCTCGACCCCGTCGCGGAGTCGGAGGGAGGCGACCATGGCGTACATGATGAGGGTCTGCGGCCTGTTCGAGCGGAATGCCGCGGGGGACAATCCCTATCGTTATCTGGCGGGCCGCCTTAACGAGGAGACGCGCGTGGTGGTGATGCCCAACCGGGAGAAAAGCACCGCCGACGATCCGGACTGGATCCTCTATTTGGCGCCCTTTGCCCGCAGCATCTCCCCTCTTTCAACCGACGGGCCGAAATCCTGACGGCGGCATGCGAGCGAGCGGAGCGCCGCCCCGGCCTCCTACATGGGAGGGGCGACGCCGTACTTGCCGATGTTGATGCGCAGCAAGGTGAGCGTCCCGTCGCTGCCGCGGCTCGCGACTGCGAAGGCCACAAGGCCGGACTTGAGGTCGGCGCGCTCGGCCGGGACGATGGTGACGATCGGCACGTTCGCCGGCACCCGCACCTTGGTGCTGCCGCCCTTGTAGGCGAGCTCGAGGTCGCGTCCCGAGACACCCTCCACCACGGCGCTCACCGTCGCGTTCGTCATGGTGCTGCCCGGCTTCAAGTCCCAGTCGTAATGGCCTTCACCCGTGCCGCGCATGCTTTCGGGGAAGACCACGACCTCGAGCGCCTGCAGCATGCCCCCGGGACCCGCCTCGGCCGCCGTGCCGATGAACGTGCCGGCCTTGATCTCGGAGATGTCGGCCGCCTTGACCGCGGAGACACCGAACTTCTCGCCGAGCGCGATCGTGACCGTCGGGCCCTCGCGCGTCGCGATCGCGATCGACTTGTCGTCGACCGCGGCGATGGTGCCGCGGATGCGGACCGGCGGCGGCGCAGTCTGCGCGGCCGCCACGACAGCGAGGCAGGCGACGACGGCGGCCAAGAGGACGGTGCGGTACGGCATGGGTTGCCTCCCTTGCGGGTTGCGCGAGTGGTTGCGCGAGTGCCGGCGCCGGCTGGCGCGGCCCCCTCTTGCCGTCGCTAGCATGCGGGCCGGTTGCGAACAATGCACATCGGGTAACATCTCCGCGAGGCGGGGGTCTTGGCTGCGCTCGCCTCATCCTTCGAGACGGCCGCTTCGCGGCCTCCTCAGGATAAGGGCACCTTGGTTAGGGTTTCACCTCATCCTGAGGAGGGCCGAAGGCCCGTCTCGAAGGATGGGGTGAAACCAATCGGTTACCGCACCTCGGGCCCGAATGACAAGACCGCGCTGCGCATTATATTGACGGCACGTGCCGGCCGTCGCCGAGGGCGCACGGCCGGGTCCGCGCGAAGGGCTTGGCTTGGAGGCCGGGGCCGGAATCGAACCGACGTACGGGGATTTGCAGTCCCCTGCATGGCCACTCTGCCACCCGGCCGGAAGCCCGGGGCGACGGCTCTCCGCCCGCGGGGCGCTCATATTTGCGTCGCGGCCCCCCCTGGTCAAGCCGAGTCTTGGCGCTGCTGAACGTTGTGTTTCCGGCGCATGCCGCGTATATCGTTATGCAGCGGGCGCCGGCAAGGGACCGGTGCCGCCCTCGCGTGCGATCGCCCATGCCCATGTCCGACTTCGCCGCTCAACGCCTCAACATGCTGGAAAGCCAGCTGCGGCCGAACCTGATCACCAATCCGGATCTGCTCGCGGCAATGGGCGAGCTCCCGCGCGAGCTCTTCCTGCCCAAGCGGCTGCGCGGTGTCGCCTACGTCGACGAGGACATCCCGCTCGGCGGCGGCCGCTCCCTGATGGAGCCGCTGGTCCTCGCCCGGCTCATCCAGATGGCCGGCGTCGGCAAGACCGAAAGCGCGCTCGATATCGCCTGCGGGCCGGGCTATTCGACGGCGCTGCTCGCGCGGCTTTGCCATCACGTGATCGGGCTCGAGAGCGACCACGAGCTCGCCCTCGAGGCGGCCAGCCGCTTGCGCGATCTCGGCATCCGCAACGCCTCGGTCGTCGAGGGGCCGCTCGCCGCGGGCCACGTGGCGCGCGCGCCCTACGACGTCATCCTTCTGGAAGGTGCCGTCGAGGAAATCCCGAGCAGCATCACGGATCAGCTCGCCGACAATGGCCGGCTCGTCACGGTGATGCGGCGCGAGGGCGATGTGGGCCACGTGACGCTCGTCACGAAGCGCGCCGGCGTCCTCGTGAGCCGTCCCGGACACGATGCAGCGACGCTGCCGCTCGCGGGCTTCGCGAGGCGCCAACAGTTCGTGTTCTAGGAGAACGGCTTGTTCGGCGAGCTCAATTGCGAGATCGACATCCCGACGCTCGAACGGCTGCGCGCCAATGGCGAGCATGTGACCATCATCGATGTGCGCGAACCCTGGGAGCGCGAAATCTGCGCGCTCGCCGAGAGCGTGGCCATCCCGCTCGATGAGCTGCCCGCGCGGGCGGGCGAGCTCGAGGATGCGGGCACGCTGGTCGTCATCTGCCATCATGGCGTGCGCAGCCTCCAGGCCGCGATCTGGCTGCGCCGCCAGGGCCTCGACAATGCGGTGAGCCTGAGCGGCGGGATCGATGCCTGGGCGAGCCAGGTCGAGCCGACCATGAGGCGATACTGATGCCGGCACCCGATCCGCGGCGCGCGATGTGGCGGTACGCCGGCGGGGTGGCGACGGGAATGGCGCTCTTTCTCGCCGGGGCGCGGTCGGAGGCGCAGAGCCTGACGGACGCGCTGGTCCTGGCGTACCGGAGCAACCCGGCGCTCTTGGCGGAGCGGGCGACGCTGCGGGCGCAGGACGAGGGGGTGGCGCAGGCGCTCTCCGGGTGGAAGCCGACGGTGACGCTGAACATCAACGGCGGGCGGCAGTGGTACTACTCGATCCCGATTGCCAAGGCGGGGAGCACGCCGTTCAGCACGGAATATCCGCGCTCGGGCGGCATCGTGGTGACGCAGAACCTTTACAAGGGCGGCAAGATCGAGGCGCAGACCCGGGTGGCGGACTACAACGTGCTGGCGGAGCGGGCTCGGCTGGAGCTGGTGGAGCAGACCACGCTGTTGAACGCGGCGCTGGCCTACATCAACGTGGTGGAGGCGCAGGCGCTTCTGGAGCTCAACATCTCGAACGAGCAGGTGCTGACGACGCAGCTCGAGGCGACGCGGGACCGCTTCTCGGTGGGAGAGGTGACGCGGACGGACGTGTCGCAGGCGGAGGCGCAGCTCTCGGCGGCGCATGCGGGGGTTGAGGCGGCGAAGAGCCAGCTGGAGATCGCTCAGGCGAACTACCGCAACGTGGTGGGGGCCCAGCCGGGGCAGCTTATCGATCCGGGCGAGCCGCAAGGATTGCCGGCGACGCGGGACGAGGCCTTGGCGCTGGCGCAGCGGGAGAACCCGAGCGTGACGGCGGCGATCTATACGGAGCGCTCGGCCGTGGCGAACGTGGATGTTCAGCTGAGCGGGCTGTTGCCGAGCCTCTCGCTGCAGGCGATCCTGCAGAAGAGCGAGCAGCAGGAGAGCCGGATCGACGATACCTCGGTGGCGCAGATCCTCGCCGTGCTCTCGCTGCCGATCTATACGGGCGGGCTGGTTGAATCGCAGGCGCGCCAGGCCAAGGAGCAGGTGGGCGCGAGCCGGCTGCAGGTCGAGGTGGCGCAACGCCAGGCCATTCAAAACGCGGCCAACGCGTGGGACACGCTCTTGAGCGCGCGGGCGCAGGCGGTCTCGTTCCAGGACCAGATCAGGGCCAACCAGGTGGCGCTCGAGGGCGTGCAGCAGGAAGCGCTCGCGGGGCTGCGCACGGTGCTGGACATCCTCAATGCGCAGCAGGCGCTCCTGACCTCGCAGGTGAACCTCGTGCAGTCGCGCCACGACGCGATCCAGGCGGCCTTCAACCTCTTGAACGCGGCCGGCCGGCTCACCGCGCGCGCGCGTCAGCTCCCGGTCGAGTACTACGACCCGACCGTTCATTACGAGGACACCCGCGACAAGTGGCACGGCATCGGCGATCCGGTCGAATAACGTCTCGCCCCGCCCGCGAATTCTTGTTATCTTGCTGTGCCTTATGGCTGCGATTGCGGGAGAGGGGCGGATGATGCTGGCGGATAAGGCCTCGCGATGAGCGAGCGGAGGAGCGAAGAGCCCTCGATGGAGGAGATCCTGGCCTCGATCCGCCGGATCATCTCCGAGGACGCAGGCGCGCCGGGTGCTTACGGCGGGCCGCCCGCCGAGGAGCGCAAGGACGAGGTTCTCGAGCTCACGGACGTGTTGCAGGAAGATGGATCGGTGAAACGGCTGGAGAACGAGCCCGCGGCGGCGGCGGGCGATACGGCGTCGGGTGCCGCTCCGGCGCCTGGGGCGAGTGCCGCCCCGAGCGAGGGCGGGCTCATCTCCGCGGCAGCGACGGCGTCCTCGACGCGCGCGCTCTCCGAGCTCGCCACTGCGGTGGCGCGGGAGGAGGTAGTCAAGGGGGTCGATGTTCCGCTCGGCACCTCCTCGCACACGCTTGCGGAGATCGTCACCGAGCTCTTGCGTCCGATGCTGCGCGAATGGCTCGATCAGAACCTGCCGGGCCTCATCGAGCGCCTCGTGCGCAAGGAAATCGAAAAGCTGGTACGCCGCGCCCAGGACCGCTAAAGTCCCGCCCGGTTGCGCGCCGTCGGAGCTCGCTTCGCGAAATCCCATGGCACTCGGGACACCCGCGTTCCACCCTCGGCATTCATCCGTGACTCTTTCTTTGCGACGATGCAGCAGAAGCCATGCTGGACAAGACCTATCGGCCGAGTGAAGTCGAGAACAGGCATTATCTTGCGTGGGAGGCATCGCACGCCTTCCGCGCCGAGGTGACGTCGAACAAGCGGCCCTACGTGATCATGATGCCGCCGGCCAACGTGACCGGCAGCCTGCACGTGGGCCACGCCTTCACTTTCACGCTCCAGGACATCCTCATCCGCTTCCATCGTATGCGCGGCCGCGACGCCTTGTGGCAGCCGGGCACGGACCATGCCGGGATCGCCACCCAGATGGTGGTCGAGCGCCGGCTCGAAGCCGAGGGCACGACGCGCGACAGGCTCGGCCGCGAGGCCTTCCTCAAGCGCGTGTGGGATTGGAAGGGGCAGTCGGGCGGCACCATTCTGCGCCAGCTGCGGCGCTTGGGCGCCTCCGCCGACTGGTCGCGCGAGCGCTTCACCATGGACGAGGGTCTCTCGCTTGCCGTGCGCAAGGTCTTCGTGGAGCTTTACAAGGAGGGCCTCATCTACCGCGACAAGCGCCTCGTCAACTGGGATCCCAAGCTGCATACGGCCATCTCCGACCTCGAGGTGCAGTCGCGCGAGGTCAAGGGCAAGATTTGGTATCTCAAATATCCGATCGAGGGCGACAGCGCCCGCACGATCACGGTCGCGACCACGCGGCCGGAGACCATGCTCGGCGACAGCGGCGTGGCGGTGCATCCCGACGATCGGCGCTACAAGGAGCTCGTCGGCCGCCATGCCCTCCTGCCGCTCGTCGGGCGGCGGCTCAAGATCGTGGCCGACCTCCACGCCGATCCGGAAGAGGGGAGCGGTGCGGTCAAGATCACTCCCGCCCACGACGTCGACGATTTCGAGGTGGGCCGCCGCCACGGCCTCGAGCTGATCAACATTTTCGACCGCGACGCGCGGCTCAACGACAACGTGCCCCCCGCCTACCGCGGCCTATCGCGCGAAGCGGGCCGCGCCAAAGTCGTCGCCGACTTGACGGCCCTCGGCCTCGTCGAGCGGGTCGAGGACCACCTCTTGATGCTGCCTTACGGCGACCGCTCCGGCGTGGTCATCGAGCCCTGGCTCACCGACCAATGGTACGTGGATGCCAAGACGCTCGCGGCACCTGCGATCGAGGCGGTCAGGAGCGGCCGCACCCGCATCGTGCCGCGCCAGTGGGAGGCGGTTTATTTCGAATGGATGAACAACATCCAGCCGTGGTGCGTCTCGCGCCAGATCTGGTGGGGCCATCAGGTGCCGGCGTGGTACGGGCCCGACGGGAAGACCTTCGTCGAGATGACGGAGGACGCGGCCAAGCGGGCCGCAGCACTCCATTACGGGCACGAGGTCGAGCTCAAGCGCGACGAGGACGTGCTCGACACCTGGTTCTCTTCGGCGCTGTGGCCGTTCTCCACCCTCGGCTGGCCGGAGAAGACGGCGGAGCTCGCGCGCTACTATCCGGGCGACGTGCTGGTCACCGGATTCGACATCCTCTTCTTCTGGGTCGCGCGCATGATGATGATGGGCATCCACTTCATGGACGATGTGCCGTTCCGCGACGTCTATATCCACGGCCTCGTGCGCGACGAGCGCGGGCACAAGATGTCGAAGTCGAAGGGCAACATCCTGGACCCCGTCGACCTCATCGACTCCTACGGCTGCGACGCGCTGCGCTTCACGCTCGCCGCAACCGTCGCCGAGGGCCGCGATCTCAAGCTCTCGGAGAGCCGCGTCGAGGGCTACCGCAATTTCTGCACCAAGCTTTGGAACGCGGCGCGCTTTTGCGAGATGAACGGATGCCGGCCCGCGCCCGGCTTCGCTCCGGCCGCGGCGAAGGAGACGATCAACCTCTGGATCGTGAGCGAGCTCGCCGACGCGGGGCGCAAGGTGGCGTTGGCGCTCGAGGAGTACAAATACAACGAAGCCGCACAGGCGCTTTACCGCTTCACCTGGAATCTGTTCTGCGACTGGTATATCGAGCTCGCCAAGCCCATCCTCATGGGTGCGGACGAGGCAGCCAGGCGCGAGACCCAGGCCACGGCCGCGTGGGTGCTCGACCAGCTTCTCCACTATCTCCACCCGCTCATGCCTTTCATCACCGAGGAGCTCCATGAGCAGCTCGGGGGCCGGCCCGGCGCGCGGCTCATCACTGCGCCCTGGCCCGCGCCCGGCGACGAGCTCGTCAACCCCGAGGCGCGGGACGAGATCAATTGGGTGGTGCGCGTGATTACCGAGATCCGCTCCGTGCGGGCGGAGATGAACGTACCGCCCAAGGCGGAGCTTCCGATCGAGATGCGCGGAGCCGGCGACGAGACGCTGAAGCGCCTGGAGCGCAACCATGGCCTCATCGAGCGCCTTGCCCAGGTCTCCTTCAAGCAGCGAGGCCGCACAGCACCGGCCAAAGGCAGCGTGCAAGTGCTGATCGACGAGGCGACGTTCCTGCTTCAACTCGGCGGGGCGATCGACGTCGAGAAGGAGCGCTTGCGGCTCGAGCGCGAGCTGCAAAGGCTCGAGAGCGAGATCAAGAAGCTCGAGGGCAAGCTCTCAAATCCCGACTTTGTCGCCAAGGCGCCCGAAGAGGTGGTGGAGGAGCAACGCGAGCGCCAGATGGGGCTGCATCTCCAGCACGCCCAGCGCTCGACGGCGCTCGAGCGGCTTGGCGGCGGTTGATCCCGCCGCACCGACCCTCGCGGAGAAGGTGAATTCGCTCGCCCGGGGTGTGCCATGGTGAGGCGCGCGGCCCGCTTCCTCAAGAGGCTGTTCACGGTCGATCCGGCCGAGCTGGTGCCGTCGGGGCAGCGCGACCTGCGGCTCGACTTCTTCCGCGGCCTTGCCCTCTGGTTCATCTTCCTCGACCACATTCCTTCGAACCTGGTGAACTGGGTCACGGTGCGCAATTACGGCTTCAGCGATGCGACCGAGATATTCATCTTCATTTCGGGCTATTCGGCCTCGATCGCCTACGGCGGAACCATGCGGCGCCGCGGATTCTGGCTGGCGACGGCGCGCATCCTGCGGCGCTGCTGGCAGCTCTATGTCGCCCACATCTTCCTCTTCGTGATCTTCACCGCGCAGATCGCCTACGTCGCCTCACGCTTCAACAATCCGATGTTCTCCGAAGAGATGCAGATCGTCGATTTCTTCAACGATCCGTCGGCGACGCTCGTGCAGGCGTTGCTGTTGAAGTTCCGCCCGGCGAACCTCGACATCCTGCCGCTCTATATCGTGCTGTTGCTCGTCTTTCCGCTCGTGCTCTGGGCGCTCGAGCGCCGCCCGGCGTGGGTGCTCGCGGCCTCCGCCTTCCTCTACGGCGTCGTCCTTGCCACCCACGTCAATTTGCCCGGCTATCCGCCTGGCGAGGGCTGGTTCTTCAATCCCTTCGCCTGGCAAATCCTATTCGTCATCGGGGCCTTGCTCGGCCGCGTGCATGGCAGCGCCGAACCGGCGTTGCCGCGCGATCGCGTGCTCCTCGGCTTGGCACTCGCCTATCTCCTCTTCGCCTTTCTCGTGGCGATGAGCTGGCACATCCCCGAGCTCGCGCCGATCGTGCCGCAGTGGCTCGGGAACCTGATATACCCGATCAGCAAGACCGATCTGGGCCCGCTGCGCCTGATCCATTTCCTCTCGCTCGCCTACGTGACCATGTGGCTCGTCGCCGAGGATGCGCCGTTCCTCAAATGGCGCGTATCGCGGCCGCTCGTCAGGTGCGGCCAGCAGTCGCTCTACGTGTTTTGCGCCGGCATCGTGCTGTCCTTCTCGGGGCATTTCTTCCTCATCGAGGTGGACGACAGCTTCGCCGCGCAGCTCGCAGTCTCGGTTGCCGGCATCGCGCTGATGGTCGCACTCGCCTATCTGCTCGGCTGGTATCGCCGGGCCGAAAGAGCGGAGGGCGTCGAGCACAAGGGAAGCCCGCGGCCGCTGCCGCGCGCGTGACAAAGGAAACCAACATGAAAAGCGGGGGGAAACCATAATGACGAGAAATCGGCGAGCGCGACCAGGCCATGGGCTGGGTCTCGCCGCGGCGCTTTTCTTGGTGCTCGGCGGCACGGCGGCGGCGGAAGCGTTGGACCAAGAGACGACTTGCGCGGTGCCGGAGGAGATCGCTAGCACGAAGCTGCCTCTGCCGCACGTGGCGGCAAAGCTGAAGGCGCGGGAAGCGGTGCGCATCGTCGTGATCGGCTCGGGCTCGTCATCCGGCTTGGGCGCCTCCTCGCTCGCGGAGGCCTATCCTGCACGCCTTACGCGCGAGCTCGGAAAGCTCTTCCCCGACGGCAAGTTCGAGTTGACCAATCTCTCGAAGCGCGGCCAGCTCGCGAGCGAGATGGAGGCGCGCTTTGCCAGCGAGGTCGCAGCCGCGCGCCCGGCACTCGTGATCTGGCAAACCGGCACGGCCGACGCGGTCAAGGGCGTCGATCTGGCGAGCTTCGGGCAAGTGCTCGAGACCGGCATCGACAAGCTGCGCGCGCTCGATGCGGACGTCATTCTCATGAACAGCCAGTACAGCCCGCATACCTTGACCGCGCTCGATACCGAGCCGTATCGGGATTACATGCGCTGGGCCATCCAGAGCCGCTCGGCCATCCTCTTCCACCGCTATACCATGATGAAGTATTGGGTCGAGGAGGGGGTCATCGACTTCTCCAGCCCGTCCAAGGCCGAGCAGACGAGAAACGACGATTTGGTGCACGGCTGCATCGCCTATCGCCTGGCGCTATTGATCGAGAGTGCCGTCAAATCCGGCGCCGAGGAATAGGGCGCGCCCGCGATATGCGCATCGCCGGCGTGCCAATTTGGCGCTGGTTGGGCCGGTGTCCCCCCACTATGCTCTGCCGCAAGTGACGCGACCTAGCACGAGGGAATGGCCATGGCTCTTCGCAAGACGTCGGGGAACGGGGGTTTCGACAAGTCCAGGCTGCCGAGCCGTCATGTCTCGGTCGGCGACACCAGCGCTCCCCATCGCGCCTTCTATTACGCGATGGGTATGAGCGAGGCGGACATCGCGCGTCCCCTCGTGGGCGTGGTGACGACGTGGAACGAGGCGGCACCCTGCAACATCTCGCTCTCGCGTCAGGCCCAGGTGGCGAAGCTGGGGGTCAAGGCCGGTGGCGGTAGTCCGCGCGAGTTCACCACCATCACGGTGACCGACGGCATCGCCATGGGCCATGCCGGGATGAAGGCCTCGCTCGTGAGCCGCGAGGTGATCGCGGACTCGGTCGAGCTCACCGTGCGCGGCCATTGCTACGACGGCCTCGTCGGCATCGCCGGCTGCGACAAGTCGCTGCCCGGCATCATGATGGCGATGCTGCGGCTCAACGTGCCCGCGGTCTTTCTCTACGGCGGCTCGATCCTGCCCGGCAAATTCCAAGGCCGCGACGTCACCATCGTCGATGTCTTCGAAGGCGTGGGCGCGCGCGCGGCGGGACGCATGACGGCCGAGGAGTTGCACGAACTCGAATGTGCGGCCTGTCCCTCGGCCGGCTCCTGCGGCGGCCAATTCACCGCCAACACCATGGCCTGTGTCTCCGAGGCACTCGGCTTGGCGCTCCCGGGCTCGGCCATGCCGCCGGCCGCCTACGAGAGCCGCGACGCCTTCGCCGAGGCGGCGGGACTTGCGGTGATGGGGCTCATCAAGCGCCAGCTGCGGCCGCGCGACATCGTGACGCTGAAGGCGCTGGAGAACGCGGCGAGCGTGGTCGCGGCCTCGGGCGGGTCGACGAATGCGGGCCTGCATCTGCCGGCGATCGCGAATGAGGCGGGGATTCCCTTCACGCTGGCGGACGTGGTCGCGATCTCCCGGCGCACGCCCTATATCGCGAACCTGAAGCCGGGCGGCAAATACGTGGCCAAGGACCTCTATGACGTGGGCGGCGTGCCCGTCTTGATGAGGGCGCTTCTGGACGGCGGCTATCTCCACGGCGACTGCCTCACCGTCTCCGGCAAGACGGTCGCGGAGAACCTCAAGGACGTGGTCGTGCCGAGGAACCAGGACGTCGTCTCTTCGACGGAAAAGCCGCTCAGCAAGTCGGGCGGTTTCGTCGGTCTCACGGGCAATCTTGCGCCCGAAGGTGCGATCGTGAAGGTGGCCGGCATGAAGCGTCTCAAGTTCAGCGGCCGCGCGCGCTGCTTCGATCGCGAGGAGGATGCGCTCAAGGCCGTGCTCGCGCGCAAGATCAAGCCCGGCGAGGTGGTTGTGGTGCGCTACGAGGGGCCGAAAGGCGGGCCCGGCATGCGCGAGATGCTTTCGACCACGAGTGCCATCTACGGCCAGGGCCTCGGCGAGGAGGTGGCCCTCATCACCGACGGACGCTTCTCGGGCGGTACGCACGGATTCTGCATCGGCCATGTCGGTCCCGAGGCGGCCGTAGGCGGCCCGATCGCGCTGCTCAAGGACGGCGACCGTATCGACATCGACGCGGTCAAGGGCACGCTCGACGTGGCGCTCTCGAAAGAGGAGCTCGCCAAGCGCCGCAAGAGCTGGAAGCCGCGTCGCCACGACTTCCAGTCCGGCACGCTCTGGCGCTATGCCCAGAACGTCGGCCCCGCCCACACCGGTGCCGTCACGCATCCCGGTGCCGCAGCCGAGACGCACTGCTACGCGGATATCTGAGCTCGGCCTCTAAAGCGCGGCGGAGGGGAGGCGGCCATGGCCCGCATCGCCGTGGGCGGCTTTCAGCACGAGACGAACAGCTTCGCACCCTCGAAGGCGCGCTACGAGGATTTCGTCCGCGCCGGCGGCTGGCCCGGCCTGACGCGGGGGCAAGATCTCTTCGCGACGGTCGCCGGGATCAACATTCCGATCGCCGGCTTCATCGCGGCGGCCCGCGCGGCCGGCCACGAGCTTCTGCCCCTTGCCTGGGCCAATGCGACGCCCTCCGGTCCTGTCACGGGGGACGCCTACGAGCGTATTGCGGCGCTCTTGGTGTCGGAGCTCGCGGAGAGGCTTCCGCTCGATGCGGTCTACCTCGATCTCCACGGCGCCATGGTCACCGAGCATCTCGAGGACGGCGAGGGCGAGCTGTTGGGGCGCGTCCGCGCCCTCGTCGGTCCACACGTCCCCATCGTCGCAAGCCTCGATCTCCACGCCAACGTGACCGAGCGGATGGTCGAGGCCGCCTCGGCCCTCGTCGCCTATCGCACCTACCCGCACCTGGACATGGCGGAGACCGGGGCACGCGCGGCCGGGATCATCGCCGGCTTGCTCGGGCGCGGCAAGCCGCTCCACAAAGCCTTCCGCAAGCTGCCCTACCTCATTCCGCTCACCTTCCAATGCACGCTGATCGAGCCGGCAAGGAGCCTCTATGGCTTGGCAAGCGAGCTCGAGCGCGGGCAGGTGGCGAGCGTCTCGCTCGCGACCGGCTTTCCGCTCGCCGATATTCGCGAGTGCGGCCCCGCGGTCATCGCCTACGGCACCAGCAAGAGTGCGGCCGAGCGCGCGGCCGACCGTCTCGCCGGCGAGTGCCTCGCCCGGGAGGGCGACTTCGCAGGCGCATTGTGGGAGCCCGACGCGGCGGTGCGGCACGCCATCGCCACCGCCAAAGCCGCCGAGCGGCCGGTCGTCTTGGCCGATACCCAGGACAATCCGGGTGCGGGCGGCGATGCCGACACGATCGGCCTCTTGCAGGCCCTCGTGCGCAATCGAGCCGAGGAGGCAGCCCTCGGCATCCTTTGCGATCCCGCCGCGGCCGCGGCCGCGCACAGGGCCGGTTTGGGGGCGAGGCTCAGGCTCGAAGTGGGCGGACGCTCGAACCTCCCGGGCCATGGCCCCTTCGCGGGCGAATTCCGCGTGGCCGCCTTGGGCGACGGCAACTTCACCGCGACCGGACCCTTCTACAAGGGGGCGCGCATGCAGCTCGGCCCCATGGCGCGGCTCGCCATTGGCGGTGTCGAGCTCGTAGTGGCGAGCCGCAAGCTGCAGGCGGCCGACCAGGCGATCTTCCGCCATCTCGGCATCGAGCCCGCGCGCATGAAGATCCTGGCGCTCAAGAGCTCGGTGCATTTCCGCGCCGACTTCCAGCCGATCGCCGAGGAGGTGCTGGTGGTCGAGGCCCCGGGCCCGGCGATCGCCGACCCAGCCAAGCTGCCCTTCAAGCGCCTCAGGCCCGGCGTGCGCCTGACGCCCGGCGGCCCGGCGTTCCAACCGGGGCGTTAAAGCATGTTCCGATGGCGCGGAATCGCCCCCTCACCCAGCTCCGGCTAAGCTCGACTTCGTCTCGCTAAGCCTACGCAACCCTCTCCCCCTCTGAGGGGGAGAGCGACTGTCTTGGCAGTCAAGCGTTTTGCCATGGGCGAGTGTCCCGAATCATGGCGTTGAGGATGGTAAGAAGCTTGCGCATGCAAGCGGTGATGGCGAGCTTGGCAGGTTTCCCGGCGGCGCGCAGTCTGGCGTAGAAGGCGGCGATGGTGGGGTTATGGCGGCAGGCGACGAGGGCGGCCATATAGAGCGCGGCGCGGACGGAAGCCCGTCCGCCCCAGATGGTGCGCCGGCCCCTCAAGCTTCCGCTATCGCGATTGAAGGGAGCGAGGCCGACCAGGGCGGCGATGCGCTTGCGGTCGAGGGTGCCGAGCTCGGGCAGATCGGCGAGAAGAGTGCGCGCAGTGGCGTTTCCGATGCCGGGCACCGACTTGAGCAGATCCTCCTTCTCGCGCCACACAGGCGTGCCCCGGATGCTCTCGTCGAGATCATCCTCGATCTCGGTGAGGTCCTTCTGGAGGGCGCTCAGGTGACGCGCGATGCGCTTCTGGAGGCGGCCGCTGTGCAGCTGACACGCACGATGGCGCTCGGCTACGATCATCTCGATCACCTGGCGCCGGCGCGCCACCAGCTCGCCAAGCTCCCGCGCCTGCGCGTCCGGCAGGGCTCGCGGCGTGGGATGCACGGCCTCGGCGAAGTGGGCGATCGCCGCGGCATCGAGGGCATCGGTCTTGGCCAGCTTTCCGGTCGCGCGCGCAAAGTCCCGGATCTGGCGGGGGTTGACCACCGCGAGCGGAAGGCCGGCGGACGACAGCGCCGCCGCCGCCGTCACCTCGAAGCCGCCGGTCGCCTCGAGCACCACCAGCGCCGGCGCGAGCCCGCGCAGACGCTCGACAAGACTACTCAAGCCTTCATGGTCGCGCGCGACCATGAAGGCTTCGCCCCCAGGCCGCACATGAACATCCAGCCGATCCTTCGCCACATCGATCCCCACATAGGCTCGTTCCATGTCCCGTCCTTGCAAATGCGGACTCGCCTTGCGGTCCGAGCGACTGTCCGGGCTCATCGGAACGACGGACGGGGCGCCACGCTCTCCCGCGGTCTTTCGAGACCTGAGGGTAACCGGACCCCCGTCCGCCACCGCAGCATTCAGTTTACCCAAACGCCGCGTCAGTGAGATACAAGGGTAGGGTGAGGGGGCTGCTTCCA
>Ga0187784_10002502_pt1 | contig 14727 bp, 6 predicted proteins | sample 1015_SJ02_MP15_2_FD_132964 | JGI IMG/M metagenome (GOLD analysis project Ga0187784, IMG submission 132964) | Tropical peat soil microbial communities from peatlands in Department of Meta, Colombia - 1015_SJ02_MP15_20_MG | ecosystem: Environmental > Terrestrial > Soil > Wetlands > Peat | place...
TCTCATCGTCGCACGCCATCACGGCTACGGCACGAAATTCGAGTCCCTTGGCCAGATGCATCGTGGCTATCGAAGCTTTCCCGTGCACGGTTTCCACCCTGTCGTCGAGAACCTTGAACGGAATCGTGGCGAGTTCTGCCGCCGCTCGGGCTCGCTCCAACTCCGCGCCTGAACGGACGAAGATCGCGATTTCGTGTGGAAGCAATCCTTCCTGGGCTCTCGCCTTAAGCCAGTCGCTTACGCCCTTTGACTCGGCTTCTATCGAATCAAAAGTTTGAATCGTGGGTGGTGGCCCGTTGAAGACAGAGACCGTGGCCTTGCGCTGTTCCACGATCCCGTCTACATCCGCCATCTCGGGCCCCAAGAGCCTATCGGCTTTCATCCTGATCTGGTGCGAGGTGCGGTAGTTTATTCTCAGCGTCGTGGCCCGTCCCCGCACATCGATGCCCAGCGCCTTCCACGAGAATGGCTGTTGGAAAATTCGCTGCCCCAAGTCGCCAGCGAAGAAGAGACAGTTGGGGCAGTCCTTTCCCAAGGCACCCAAAAACCGGAGTTGAGCAACGCTCACGTCCTGAGCTTCGTCCACGATCATAAAGTCAAAAGGCCTTGAAACATGGGTGGAAAAGAAGCCGGCCAATTCGCTGAACATTTGGGAGACCGTAATCAGTTGTTTTGCTTTCAAAGCGGCTCCTACCTTCTCAAAGATCGACCATGCGATTGCACGCTGAGGCTCTTTGAGGCGGGTCTTCCGCCCAATGCGCACCACGTCTCGATAAGATTCCCACGTCGCAAGCTGCCACGCGTCTACAACCTGCTCCCACTCCGACTGAAGGAACTGCAAGGAGAAGCGACTTTCGGGAGTCTCTTCTGCGGCTTTCGAGATCAGTTCTCGGAGAATCTCCAAATTCGCAAAACGTGCCTTGCCGACATTCGTTTCATATAGCCGCCTGCCAATTGCATTTAGTGAGTGGACCTCGATCCGTTCCCCAAGCCGTGGCTGATTCCCGATCAAGTGGCGTAACTTTGTTCCCAGAGCGTTTGACAGCGGCTCGGAGAAGGTCGTCAGCAGCACGCGAGAATCTGGATACTTTCGAGCGAGAAAAACGGCACGATGGACTGCCACAATTGTTTTGCCTGTTCCTGCCGATCCTGCAACACGCGCCGGGCCGTTGAAATCCTGTTCCACCAGGTCTCGCTGGGCAGGATGGAGAAAGACTGCCCATTTCTCCCATGGGTATTCCAGCGCCCGTTCCAGTTCCTCGACACTGCCAATGAGGCGAAAGCGTCTCTGAGCGTCTGGATGTTGGAAGGATTTGGTGGTGGGAACTGCCAGTTCCGGCAAAGTTGGGATCGGCACAGTCGGGACGGGTTGCGGAATCGCACCGGTCGCGAGCTCCAACAAAGCTTCCGCCGCCTCTTTTGGGAGATGGTCCCCGAGTTCCAGCAAGCTCTCCTCGGTGGCATCGCGTACGTCACGCAGCCATTCGGAAGGCACGCCATAGCCGAGCAACTCACTGTCGGAGACACCTGCAAACAACGGAGGTTTTGGCGCAGGTGCGGCTTCGACATACTTAGGGATTGTGATTTCCGCGACTCGCTCCCGAATCTCGACAAACTGCGCTGCGCCCGTTTTTGGGTGAGTTTCCAGTTTTCGTCGCTCTGCCCATTGGTAGGAGTCGTCGTGGTGGCCGACGTAGCATAAGAGGAGGCTGGTGCCTGTCCGATGCACGATCATGCGGACATCTTTGCTGACCCGGAGCGACCAGAAATTCGGATCTTTCGCTCGCTCCAGTTTGTGAAATTGCAAGCTCGGATGTGCAGGATTTAGTTGGAGATCGAACGCAGTTGTCTTGACGGCTTTCTGCTCCTCGCCCGTCAATCGGGCAAGGCTGTCGGTGAACGTGTCTGCGATTCGAAATTCCACGAGAATAGGTACGCGCCCTCTCTTTTTCGAGGGATTTAACCTTCAGGGCTTGCCCCAACGGTGAGTGATGTACTCCGCTGACTCCTTGACGTTCATTGGCTGCGTCGAATTGCCCAACCGCACGTAGAACTTGAAGTCGCCGTTTTGCTCGATATAGACGGGCCTGAAACTCGGCTCGACCCTGACCCAACAGATGTCTTTCCCCTCGACATCGATGAATGATGTTGAGACCAGCGCCGTTACGTCCTTTCCAAGTTCAGACCCCATCAGGCCAGTCAGCTTCTGCTCAAAGCCGTCGCGGTTCGGGTCTTTGCTGAAGCATTTGTAGTCATTCTCCAGTCCGAGGATTTGTCGGTTGGGATCAACTCCGATAAGCAGCGTGCCCCCTTTCGCGTTCATGAAACCTGCAACGGACTTGACAATTACGGGTTCGAGGTCCTTGTTCTTTTTGTTTTCCTTGTAGTCCCACCTGAACGAGGACTTGTACTCGACTTGCTCACTCTCCCCGTCCTTCAGTAGTTGCATTACAAGTTCCGTGCTGGATGGTTGCTTCGTGTTCTGCTGGGCGATGAGTGAATCCATAAACGCGTTGATACCTGCGGAAAGTAGCCCCCTCCGCTGACTCAAGAATTCGTTATAGTGATCCAGTTCCCACAGCGCGGGGTCGTTCGGAACAAACTGCGCACCGAGTGCCTGAGGGTATTTCCGTTTCACATCGGGCAGATACTTGGCGGGTGTATTCGCGGCTGCCTTAAGGTTCGCTTTCTTTGTCAACACGGCTCGGTTGGCAATTTCGTTCACCTTCTTGCGGTCTTTCGATTCGTTAGCATCGTAGCCGTTCTTGTAGAGCACCGATTGCGGGAAAATGTGGTGATCTTCTAGGCCAAAGCTCTTACCAAGGTTTCCCGAATACAGTTGAACCCCGGTGAACCAATCGACTGCCGAGCGGCTCCTCGCAACGATATAAGCCATTGTGTAGAAGGGGCTGCTGGTTCCTTTCCCCTCTAAGTCTTGAGGCTCGACACGGATTCGGCCACGGTCTTTCAAGATGTTATTTACAAGACTGGCGACAGGATCATCACCGGAGAGCGTATTGAGATCGGCTTGGAGAGAAGACTCCATGCTGCCGCTATATCGGCCCCACATCAGCGCAGCATACATCCAATGAAGAAATCTCCTTTTTTCTGAATCGCCTTTGAACACTCCGCCTTGGCGAGTCAAATAGACAATCAGCGGAACGAGCACATACGGAGTTGTCAGGTTATCGGTGGAGTCGATAAAGCAGTCTGTCTTTAGGATGTTCACAGCATATTCGAGCGTATGAAAGACACGATTCCATGCCTCTTCAATCTCGCCGCGAGTAGCTTTGTCGAAGCCAGCCTCGAAATAAATATTTCCGACTGCCACACTGGAAATGCTTCTCGTAAAAAACTCCATGTCGAAACTGAAACCAACATTCTTGAAGTATTTGCGGGCGTGCCGTAGAGTCTCGCGGGCCTCCGGCCAGTAGGAACACACCTTGGCTAACGCAAGGTCAGCTTTCTTGAGCGGTGTGCCACTGGAATTGACCAAATTGAATACTTTGACGATCTCTTCGATGGGCTTTTCGCTAATTTCATCAAGTCTGTACGCGTAGTTCCGAATAGAGTCCAGTCGGTTGAACTTGTTTATGTAAGCCATGTACAGAGTTTTCTGTTCGTCGGGAAGGGAGTTCAATTCCTCTAGGAACCGATTGATCCCCTTTTGGAGAAAGGGCGTCACGGATATCCAGAGAGGGTTGCCCGTCATCTTCGCTTTCTGAAAAAACTGGAACTCCTCCTGAGTCAAGTCGAAGTACAAATCAAAATAGAGACTCTCGCCCTCGTAAAAAGCAGGCGCTTTGCCTTCAAACAACGCGTAAATGCTTGTCAGTCTTTGCTGACCGTCTAGGATCAAACGGGAGAACGGTCCCTCAGACTGCGCTCCTTGTCCCCTTGTAGACTGCGGGCTATAGGTTTTCCATATCAAGAAATGTCCGGTGGGATACCCGCGGTAAAGCGAATCGACGTAACTTTTGACCTGCTCATTTGTCCAGACGTAACCCCGCTGAAACTCGGGCAGCAACAATCCACCGAGCTTGATTTCCTTAATTAGTTCAGCTATCGAGGCGTCCTCTTTTTTCATGGTCGCTTTACACCTTGAACACCTTCATCACTTCGTCCCCGAGATGGTTGATGACCTTTACAGCGATTCGGCCCGACTTCGGCTTATCGAATGGACGTGAAGTGTCACTGTGGAGTGTTGCCCAAGCTTCCTTGTTAATTTCGGCTTTCAAACTGGTCTTCAGCGATTCGTAGGGATCGTTTGCGCCAAGAAAGTAGGCTTGTCGTACAAAGAAGCTCTCCTCGTTGTAGTCAGTGTCCACCAGCCAGCACGCGATTCCCTCAGCGCTATCACTCCGGACTTCTCCCGTAGTGGGGTGAAAGACATCTACACCGATGATCTTCACCTGAATTTGGCCGTCCGTCGCTTTCAGGATTTGAATGTCTGGTTCGCCGAAAATGACGAACAGGTTTCCCTTGCCCGTGTTCTTCAGTTCCTCGGACATGTGCAGGTCGGCATTCATGCGCGCCTTCAGGACCGGGACTTTGCCCAGCTTGTTGAACTCGGAGGAATGAGCGTCGTAGTTGAAGGCGCACGTAATGAGCACATCGAAGCCGGCATCCCCGGCTTCCCGAGCAGCAGCAACGAGATCAGGACGGGAAACAGTCCCGAACTCTGGGCCGATGAAGATGGCAGCACGCTTTTCGGTTCCCGCTTTGCCGTTGCTCTCCGTGTATTTGCCTTCAGCACAAACGAAGTAGCCCGGCCAAGGGGCAATCGAAGAGAAAGTGAGTTTGTCTTCCTTGTGTGCTTGCTGAACTCCGGCAGTCTTGAGGTCCTCAAGAATCATCTGGACAAAAGCTGTTTCATCTACAGAATCAGTACTCGACTTCTCAGTCCGGATAAGTTCATCATTCTCGTCAACCGATAGCACTCGATGCGGGGAGAGACTCTCGACTGTAAATGGACCTGCTACCCGTACCTTTTTCTTGTCCTCGAAGGGACTATCGCGAAGATACTCGGACTCAGCCTTCGCACCAATTGAGGCGTCAATTTCCTCCTGGCGCGCTGCGCGAAGTTTCCACCATTCTCCGTGGACTTCCTTTGCCTCTGGAAGCCATTCATCGTTAGCAGAGTAGGGGACCTCCCATTCCTCCCAGTGCCTGTGCAGAAGAGCGTTAATTCTTGTGCGCAAGGGCTCAAGGAGATTCTGATACTTCTCCCAAATAACATCGATCTCGACATTGTTAGCGATCTGTCCCAATTTGATGTGCGGCAATCTGTCATAAACGAAGCCATGACGAATGTCTCCATGAGTCGGCGCGGTTGAAGGCTCCGCTCTTCTAATTTGGGCCTCCTTGGTCTGTCCTTCACGACTATCGGCAAGGATGTAGTAGGGGTACCGCGCACCCATGATGCGAGCACGGGCAAGCGCGAGTGCGACTCGTGAAGTATCAATTGTGATCCAGCGGCGGCCCCACTGTTCGGCGACGAACGCGGTGGTGCCTGAACCACACGTTGGGTCTAGTACTAAGTCACCCGGGTCAGTCGCCATCAAAATGCATCTCTCCACCACCTTCGTGTTCGTTTGAACCACATAAACCTTGTCATCGGTGAAATTGCCGGAACCGGTATCCGTCCAGATATTCCCGTGCACCGCTGCGTCGAAATCCGTGTGGAATCGAACGTACCTAATGGAGTTTTCGGCGACATGAATGCGGTTGGCCCTGGCCAAACGTTCCATTCCTACCGGATAGTTTGCTTTCCAGTGAGAGTTCTTTTCCCAACTGTCGTAAGTCTTACCTTGAAAAGCAAATGGTTGACGCTCCTTGGAACGACCCTGAGACAGAATATTGTCTGGCTCGTACGGCTTAGCCCCAGCCGGAATCGGCACTTCACCCCGTTTCTCTCGTGCCGATACTCCCCTGTACGACCAGTCAGGTAGCAATAACCATCTTGCGTTCCCTTCGCCCAACTCGAACTCTTTCCGATAGAACGGCGGGTTTGATCGGCCAGCTTCCTTGTCCTTTGCGTACCACAACAAGAAATCGGACATGTTTCCAAGATAGTTCGCCTCAAAACCCGTCGTGGTCTGGACGGAAATTAAGCTGATGAAGTTGGAAGGCAGAAACACCTCATCCAGTACAGCCCGGACGCGATGAACATTTTCATCGCCGATCTGGACAAATATCGAGCCTCGGTTCGACAGGAGATCCCTAGCTGCTGTCAGGCGGTCTCTCAAATAGGTTAGGTAAGAGTGGACTCCATCGCGCCAAGTGTCGCGGAAGGCTTTGACTTGTTCGGGCTCACGAGTAATCTGCTCTATACTGCCTTCTTTTACGTCTCGGCTCGTTGTGGACCATTGAAAATTCGAGTCAAATTGGATTCCGTACGGCGGATCGAAGTAGATACATCGGACATTGCCTTTCAACCCCTCGCGCTCTGCCAAAGAGGCCATTACTTGCAAACTATCACCGAGGATCATCCGGTTCGCCCAATGGGCGTCATGCTGGTAAAACTCGGTCTTTGCAGCCTCGCTCGGTAGTCCGTTGAAATTGGCAAAGAGATCAATCTGTGGCTCCGAGGCTTTCGTTTGCTCTTCGGATCGACGCTGCAGGTCGTCGATCAGCGCCTTGGGGTGAATCTTTTCCTGGATGTACAGAGGCGGCGCAGGCACAACCAAGTCCGACCAGTCCTTCTCGTCTTTTCCCCGCCAGACAAGTTGTGGGTCGAGGTCACGATTACGCCGTTCGTAGGCCACTCGAACGGGGCTCAACTCTTCCGTTCGCATCACTGACTGGTACTCGGCGGTGGGAATGTTCAGCCGCTTCGCCTTTTCGTGCGTCAGTGTCTCGACCTTCTTCTTTTGCTTTTCCTTTGAAATTGTCTTCGCCATACTCACTCCCCAGAGACCGCCTGCACAGCCGAAACGGATTCAATCATCCGATTGAACTGCGCTTCCACCTTTGCTTTGAAATCCGATTCGATCTGATAGACCTCGGCGAACTCGGCAAACGCCCATCGACCATACTTGCCGGAATTGTTCACGCCAGGAACCCAATACGCCTCCATCGTGGACTTTTTCTCTTTGGCGTCTTCCCGGCGATAGCCTTTGATTTCGACAATCAGGTGAAGCAAGTCATCTTCCCCATGCCCGTCGTCCACGAGGACGATGAAGTCTGGCCGGTATTTGCGGTTCTCCGAGCCGTAGAGGTAGGGCACTTCGAGTCCCAAATTGTGATTCTTGGCGTACGCTTTTACGCGAGGATGCGACTCAGCCACTCGGCAAAATTCGGCCTCCCAATCGCTATCCAGAATGACGTAGTTGATGTGGCTGCGCCGGGCGTCCGTCTCCCAACGATCCTTCCTGGAGGTGTTGAATTTGACGTGCATTGTCGAGCCGATGGGGTTGTAGGCGTCGGGAATGACTTTGATCTTTGTCGTGTCCTTGTGTTTCAGCGTGATAGCATTGGTGATCTTGTTGCAGGCCATGTCCGCAAGCTCTTGGTACATCAGCAATCCCGGATAGGTTCCGCCCTTACAAACGAGGTATTTGTCGAGCCATTCCTTTGTGATTCGCTTGAGTTGGCCGAAGAGATGGAGCTTCGGTTCCTCTCCGGGATCACGCCATTTCGTGTAGAGCAAACGCTTAGTCACTTGAAATACGAGGGAAGACTGCCGCATGTCGTCCAAATGGTCGAGGCTCAGATCTACACCTTCGCCGATGATGCCAGAGTTGCGAGTGATGGACGGGCCGACCAGATCGGGAGTCAATTCCAGCACTGAATCGGGCGTGAACTGCGCTTCGAGCCTTTCCTCAGGAAGCTCAACTCTATAGCCCTGCACCCTGGGGAAGGTGATCTCCAAATGGTCCCGCTCCGGGCGCATTGCTTTGACCTGAATCGTTTCCCGCGGCGGTTGCGGCGGGGCAACAACAGGCTTGGCAGTGAAATCGAATGGAACCCCAAGCACATCGGCATATTCGACGTTGAACCTTCCCTCGTTGGGGCCATCTTCGTTGATCTCGTAGGACTGGCGACGAAGCGCTCTGCCGATCACTTGTTCGCAAAGAAGCTGCGTGCCGAAAGCGCGGACACCCAATACGTGCGTCACGGTGTTGGCGTCCCAACCCTCTGTGAGCATGGATACCGACACCACGCAGCGGATAGACTCCCCGAGCCGGCCCGGCTTGCCCACGGTGTTCATAACTTCCCGAAGCAAATCCTCGTCCGTGAGCTTTTCTGCCTGCTGAATGTCCCCCGTTCGCTCAATGATCTCCCGGCGGAAGCGTTCGACCTCGTCTTTCGCCATAACCCTGAACTTTTCATCCAGCGCGTCACCCGCTTCAAGCTGCTCACTATCGATCAGCAGCGTTCGGGGGCGTGGAATTGGGTTTCCATGCTCGTCATAGTTGCAAAACAGTTCCAGCCTGCCATTTTCGAGCGTAGTCGAGCCGTCTTCGTTCTCGCGTTGAAAACCGGAAATGTAGTCATAAACGAGCTTGGAGGTGGACGTGTTGTTGCACACCACGATGAAACAGGGTGGGACTCGAATGCCTTCCTTGATCCAGAAATCGTACGTTTTCACATAGTGCCCATAGAGTGCCTCCAGCGCCGTCTGCAATTCGACAGGCAGGCTGAGGGGGTCGAGCGATCCCGATTTGCCCCTGCCCTTTTTCGGCATCTTGGCACGGATGTGTTCCCAGAGGTTTCGGAAGACAGGCATCTCTTCGCCGGGAATGTTGTCGGCCACCGGAACCCTGGGGAGTTTTACGATGCCGCACTCGATGGAGTCCATCAGCGAAAAATCGCTCATGGTCCAAGGGAAGAGGGTACCTTCGGCGTAGCCCGAACCGCTCAGGAAGAAGGGCGTAGCGGAGAGATCAATGCAACGAGCGATTCCCAATTTGCGATTTACCGCTTCCAGCCCAGAAATCCAGACCCGCGCTGCTTCGTTATTCTTTTCGGCTTCCTGTTTGTCGTCTCCCTTTAACTCGGTCTCGTCAGCCTCACCCGGCTTTTCCCGATAGCAGTGGTGAGCCTCATCGTTTAAGACCAGTACGTTCTTTAAGCCCATCAGCTCGGGCATTACCCGCTGAATCATTTGCCCTTCGGTTTCGAGGGTATTCAGCTCCTCCCCGCGTCCTTGGAGCAGAGAACGACCACCCTTTGAAAGCTCAACGCGGTCACGCAACTTAAATGCGTGGAAGTTCGTGATGACGATCTTGGCCCGCTCAAGCTCCGCAACCATGTCGCTCGGGACTAATTCACTGTTGGTGTAGTAGTTGTCGGGATCGTTCGGCTGGAGGACCCGCAGTCGGTCACGGATTGTGAGGCCCGGAGTCACGACGAGAAATCCACGGGTGAAGTTGGAGCTTCCCGGCCTGCGAATCGCATTGATGGTTTGCCATGCGATGATCATCGCCATAACCGTGGTTTTCCCGGCACCCGTGGCAAGCTTCAGCGCAAGTCGCGAAAGCTCAGGATTGGCATCGCGGTTTGCATTCGTCAAGTGCTCCAGAAATCCCTTTCCAGCCTTCCCGAACTTCGAAGCGACCTCAGTAAGCCAAATCACGGTTTCGACTGCCTCGACTTGGCAGAAGAACGGCCGAATATTGTTGAACTTGAATTGCCGCCAATGCTGGAGCAGTGCCGCGGTCTCTGGAGTTACCAGCCAGTCGCCCGGATTCCGCAGCTTGCGCCACTGATCAACCTGATAACGCAGCTCGTTGATGATCGGTGTGGGATCGTACTGTTGTTTCTGGGTCGAGAGCCCCTTGCCTTCATCGAATACCAAGTATTGTGTCTGCTTCTGCTTTTTCGGCTTGGGAATAGGGGTGATGAATTCGGCTTTGCGGCGACTTTCGATGATTCGTTGGGTTGGCTGACCCTGCGGATCAAGTTCCCAATGTCGGTCAGGTGGGTCGTAAGGTGAGTTAAGAATCGGCTGTTCGAAAAAGCGGTTATCCATTTGTGTGCAGACTCATCCTCGCCGTGGCCGCATCGCTGGCTTGCTGCTGCTAGTTGATAAAAGCGAACCCAATTACTTTGGTGCGAAGCAAATCCCGCCGCAGGTCGGTTACTCGGAAGCCATCATATCAACTTAATTTGATCGCCGCGAGTTCCGTGTCTCCTTTGGAGGGCACTGCGGATCTAACGGCAATGAGTGCTTGCTGCAAATGGCCGTACGAAAAACATGCTTGGGCACACGCGAACTACGACCACCTCAGATGCAAAGCGTGGTTTGTCACTCTGGAACCGTATGACTGCGCTCTTCGCCCTCGGACTCCTGATCTACAATGCGCATGGCCACGCCAGTAACCCTGCCCACAATTTCGGCCTGAGAAGGATAGTCAAACCGACGAACATCTTGGTGCGACTGCGGGTGGGGAATAACAATCAACTGGCCCCGATCCACCTGGCACCAACTGCAAACGTACCCGACCCGGAGTTCGATGAAGTAGATCGGGCGGTCGAATTCTGTCCTCCACTTTCCTGTGCTGATTTTCCTCTGGCTCGAGTCGATTTGCACCAACGAACCGGGGCGGATCAAAGGGTACAGCGTAAAATCTTCGAGACCGATATAGCCATAGACCGACTTATGGAGATCGAGATGTTGCAGGAAACCAATTGGGATCTCGTCCCACTTCTCCACTACGCGCGCAAGTAGATTCGTCTTTTCTAACTGGAACTCGGGCTTAAAGCGGACCGGCAACGACACTTTCTCGGTCTCTAGATCCGTTTCGCTGCCCAACAAATGGGTTCTAGGCACACCAATCGAGGCACGATAGTGACCGAGCTCGTTGATCGGCAAACCAAAACAGGAGAGCACCTCTGTGTACCCAACGTGATAGATGGCGCTCAAGCTGTAGATTTTGTAGATGCTCGGCTTGAATCTGCCATTCTCGATGTCCGTAACCCAGGTGTGCGACAGATAGTATTCCCGGTTATGCCTGTCCTCCGCAATTTGCTGGCTTTTCGCCTCTACGTCGCGTGTCGATAGACCCAGACGTTCGCGGTATTTCCTCAGCCTTTCTCCGGCACTCGGACTCGGCTTGCGGGCAACCATTGGCGGAAATGCTACCCTTGTAGCCCCTTTTATGTCCATCTACGTCAATCTTTGCTTATTACACATACCGTTTGCCCAGTTGCTGAAAATCGTGTGATTGGTCGCAATTGCGGCCAGTGCCTGAATTGTTCCCCTGGGGCAAGGCGCCTTGGATATACACGAATCAGTGTGCGTTCTTATGGACACGGTGCGACAAGTTCGGGAGATCCTGTCCGCGCGAGGCTTGACCCTCTACAGCGCCTCTCGGCAATCCGCCGAGATCTTTGGCAGGTCTTCGAAGTTTTATGTCTCGCACAATCTCTATTCCGAACTATCAAAGCCCGCTTTGAAGCCCACGATCTACCAAATCCTCGCTCTCAGCCACGTCACAGGCTATCGACTGGCAGACTGGCTAAGAGTTTTCGGCCTTGACCCGGACGCAATTTCTCGGCTGCAGCTACGAGTTCCCAGACGACGGACAACCCTCTTAGATTCCGCCGTTTATGACACGTACGCCTGGATTCCGTGGTTCACCGAACGATTCGCGTCTGGGCTGACCCCTTCAATCGCTCCATTGGGACGCTTCCTCAGCTTGGGTCCGCTGAAACGGGCAAGGGATTTGCTCGCCCTGAATGGGCAAGGGTTTCGATACGCCGTCGTCGGTGAACAGGACCTGTATGCCCTTCCGTATTTTGTCCCTGGGAGCATCATTCGAGCAGACCCTGGGCGCGCGGATAAACTGCCGCTCCGCCACAACACAAATGACCGAGGACCCTTCTTCCTTGTCGAACACAACTTTGGATGGACATGTTCGAGGGTCATCCTATTGGGAAAGGACCGGATCCTTCTGCAATGTCTGCAGCGACCGTGCGCAGAGCGCGAGTTACGCATCGGGAGGGATGCCAGAATCCTTGGGGCAATCGACGCCGAGATTCGCCCCGTAGTTCCTCACGGTCCAAAGCAACTGAAACCGGCAGCAGCGATCTTACGGCGGCCCCGCCCTAAGTACGAACGAGTCGAGCAAGCCGGCCTTAAAGATCTCTTACGACGCTCTCGCATGAGGGTGGGACTATCCTTTCGCGAAGCGTCCTCGATCAGCCGCTTGATTGCGGAGTTCCTCGCCGATGATTTCTATTTCACCGCGGCGAGCACCCTCTCGGATTACGAAGAGCTCCCCGCACCACCGCGGCACATCCAAAAGATGATCACGCTGTGCCTTCTGTACTGCATCGGCTTCGACGAATTTCTGCGTGTTTCTGGGTTGCCGCTCGATAAAGCCGGACGCGAGCCTATACCGGATGAACTCTTGCACAGGCGGATGCCTGGCGGAAATCACGACCCTCGGGTTTCCGGCCAAGACAGCGTCCCGGAACCTAGCGGTTTTCTCGGTACTCTCCTGAATCAATGGAAAGAAGTCCCGCTTTTCCTCAGGTTCTCTCTTGATGAAATCACAGGCCTTAACGGTTTTTCTGTTTCGGATGTGTTTCGAGTAGGAGACGAGAAAGCAAATTTGCATCCGCTGCTCGCCAACGGAACACTCGTTGCTGTCAACCGCAGAGCGAGGAAGCCCTCGCTGGCCATGCAAGACGCTATCTGTGAGAAACCGCTCTATTTGATTCTCAAACGGGATGGCAGCTATCTATGCGGGCCTTGCACGCTCGATGACGGCAATCTCGTCCTTCATGGCTATCCAGGAGGCTCGGTCGGCGCTTTACGATTCAGGGATGGCATTGATGCCGAAGTTGCTGGGCAGGTCACTGCGATCCTGAGGCGGCTTTCTTGACGGAGCCGGGACAAATCTTCGGAGATCAAGAATTCTCTGCTCTCAGAGCGCCAGACCCCTTCCGGCCTGCATTCATGGTCTCCACAAAGGGCGTCGCCGAAATCTCGTGATTCCCAAAGCTTGCAACGAGCAGAAAGTGCCTCGTGCTCCTCCTATGTCTGCGGTGCGAACACTCGCTGCGCGGCGCTAGCCTCTGCCGGTGCCCTATGCCGCACGTTCCGAACAGGTTAGCACCTGAGTTCTTCCGATACGAACAAAAGGAGCTGTATCTGGAACTCGCAGTGTCAAAGTGGGAGAGTTCGCTTCACCCTGGGGCGGCCCGGATTCAATCGCTCCCGCGCGGCATAAAACAATGTTTCGAGTATCCGACACGATACGACGGACCGAGACGGCAGATGGTGGAGTTCTTCTCGATGTTCGCCACGGCCAGATGTTCTCCCTCAACGTGATCGGCTCCAAGATTCTCGACTTGCTGCAACAAGGCTACGACGAGTCGCGCATCGCGCACGAAATCAGCCGCGACTACGGAATGAGCAAGGACGTCGTGCGCGCGGATGTAATCGAGTTTATCGAAACTCTGCAGAAGCACCACATCTTGCAGACCGTTCGCAGCGCGAACGTCACGTAAGGAAAAGCAAGCAGGAGGAGGCTCCTATGGAGTCACCCCGCGCAGAGACCAACACGTATCGCGTGATTGTCACGCGGCGGAACGCTTCAGAGATTCTTCTTGTGCCCAACGCCTCCGCGCGTGCACTTCCCCGCATCGAGATTCATCTTCACCAACGAGCCGCGCAACAGTTGACACGAGAGGTCAGCAGAGTATGGGGAGTCGAAGCTTACTGTTTGTTGATTCCAAGCCTCCCAACTTGCAGCCGAGACGCGGATCCTGGGTGCGCGATCATGGAGTCTGTCCGGGAAAACGACGCCCTGGCAGAAGCGGCCTGGATACCGCGTGTAGCCGTGGACGGCTGCGTCGAACCAACCGAAGCCGGACTAATCCGAGCCGGGCTTCAGGACCTTAGCGCCAGCGCGGCGAGCGGGAAAGCCGGACCCTTTGCCAGACCCGGCTGGCTGGCGGAACTGTTTCGCTGGACGCGGGAACAAATTGCACCGCTGGGCCTGCGGTTGACCGGCGCTTTTCAACAACTGAACGCTAGTCCCACCTTCAGTCTGATTCGTCTAGAAACTGAAAGCGGAGCTGTCTGGTTCAAAGCCACGGGAGAACCCAACTCCCACGAGCTGGGCGTGACGATTGCTTTAGCGCAGCTCTTTCCTGCTCACGTTCCCCAGATCCTTGGCGTACACCGTGAGTGGAACGGCTGGCTTTCGGCGGAAGTAGCGGGCGCCTCACTCGATCAAATCGCAGATTTCTCGGCATGGGAGCATGCGGCGCAAGAGCTCGCAGAGCTTCAGATCGCTTCCATCGGAAAGACGACCGAGCTACTGCAAACGGAGCGCGTAAAGGATCATCGGTTGCCAAGGCTTGCGGAACGGATCGATCCGTTCCTCTCCCGAATGAACCAACTCATGGCGGCGCAGGAAAAGCGGTCTCCCGCGCCGCTCGTCGAGTCAGAGATCAGAACTCTCGCGGAGGGGCTCAAAGAATCGTGCACGCTGCTCGACAATCTCCGCCTTCCGGACACTCTCGGTCACCTCGACTTCAACCCCGGCAACATTCTGGTGTCCGAAGATCGATGTGTGTTCCTAGACTGGGCCGAAGCCTGCGTCGCAAATCCGCCGCTGACCTTCGAATACCTGCGCGAGCACATGGCCCGGAGCGGAATCGGGAAACCGGCAGCCGGCGAATGTCTTGCTACCGCCTATCTCCGCCCGTGGGCCTCTTTCTACTCTCCGGACGAACTGAGGCGGGCGCTGGCTCTTTGTCCTCTCA
>Ga0187784_10002503_pt1 | contig 14717 bp, 12 predicted proteins | sample 1015_SJ02_MP15_2_FD_132964 | JGI IMG/M metagenome (GOLD analysis project Ga0187784, IMG submission 132964) | Tropical peat soil microbial communities from peatlands in Department of Meta, Colombia - 1015_SJ02_MP15_20_MG | ecosystem: Environmental > Terrestrial > Soil > Wetlands > Peat | place...
CCCGCTCGGCTCCGTCACGCTCCGACCCGGCCCGACCGCCCAGCGCGGGTTCGGCGTGTGGGTGATCACGGCGATGGACGGAGCGGCGCCGCTCGACACCGCCCGCCACATGATCATCGTTGCACTGGGCTATTCCCAAAACACCGACCCGGGATGGATGATCTACCCCGATCATCCGGTGGGCGACGGGCCGCCTCCCGAAGGGGCGTCGATCACACTCCGCCAGCAATGGGGAACTCCCCCGGTGGTGGCGGAAGGAGTCCCCGCCCGCATCACCCTGCCCGCGACCACGGATCGTGTGCGCGTCTGGGCGCTCGACGAGCGCGGGCAGCGAACGGAACCGGTGCCGGTGGAGATAGACGAGGGACACCCGACCGTGGAGATCGGACCGCAGTACCGAACGCTCTGGTACGAGGTCTCGGTCGAAACGCCCTAAGCCCACCCGCGATAGGCGTGCGCGGACAGAAGCCGACGTTCGAGCGGAGGTTCTTCTCCACAAGGATGCGCCGCTCGATCTCGCGCGCCATCTCGAACCATCGTTGCTCCCGCCGTGGTCACGCCCACGCACGCGCGGGGGTGGGCGTGATCACCTCCGGCGCTCCCTCGGTGACGATGACTTCCTGCTCGATGCTCGCTCCACCCCACCCCGGAACGTAGATACCCGGCTCGATGCAGATCACCATGCCCGGGGCGAGCGGGATCGTGACCTCGGGCGTGAGGTACGGTTCTTCCACGGTTTCGAGGCCGATCCCATGCCCCATGAACGTGCGCGTGTACTTCCCGTAGCCCTCGTGCTCGAGCAGGCGGTTGGCAATCCGCACGAGATCGCCGCACGGCACGCCGGGACGCGCCGCCGCGACCGCCGCCTCCGTGGCGCTCAAGGCGGCCTCGAGAAACTTCCGGTGGTCGGCATCCGGCTCGCCCACGACCGTAGAGCGGAGCACGTCGAACTGATAGCCGCAGACGGCGCCGATGATATCCATGGCGACAAGGTCTCCGTGCTGCATGACGCGGGGCAGCGCCTGCGGCCACCGCGATCCGTAGGCGCTGTAGGGGCCCGAGTGGACGCGAAGGTAGCGGACGAAATCCGCGCCGGCCTCGATTGCAGCCGCGATGCCCGCCGCGCACACGGCTTGCTCGGTCTCGCCGGCGGCGGTCCGCTCGAGCGCGGCGCGCAGGCCCGCGTCGGAGACGACGGCGGCGCGCCGTAGGAGCGTCTGCTCCGCCGGGCTCTTCAGGACGCGCTGATCCCTGACGACGTCGTCGGCCGGAATGATCGACAGCGCGGGGCACGCCGCCGCCACCGCGCGGTACATTGCGAGCGGCATGATATCGTCGCCGACGAGGCCGACCTGGCCAGCCGACAACCCGCAGTCGTGGAGCGCCGCCGCCAGTCCGCGCCCCAGGTCCGTGTCCGCACGCACGTCGTCGATCACCACCATCTCCTTGCGGTACGATCGCCCGTCGATAACCAGCACGGCGGCCCCCGACACCGGCAGCACCAACAAGCCGTGCCCGAGCCCCTTTTGGCCCTCGCTGAAGACGGTCGCCGGAAAAGGCGGGAAGTGGTTGGTCAGATAGGCGAGGTCGCCCGTGCGATCGTAGAACGAGCGGCCGATGACGACGAGCCCTGCAAGGCCTCGCGTCGCGGCCCGGGCGCGGGTCCTTTCCAAGCGTCTCAGAAACTCTTCACGGGGTATGCTCATTCACGCGCTCGACCTCCCAGGTCTGCGGCCGCCGGTGCGGACAGCCGGCAGCCGTCACGCGTCCCCCTACGCACCGCCCACGGCCGTCTTGAGCTCGCGGACGAATGCGCCGACGCGGTGCATGTCCCCCGGGTCGTCCTCGATCATCTTCACGATGGCACTCCCCACGATCACACCGTCGGCGATGCGGGCCACCTCTTTTGCCTGACCGGGCCGGCTGATGCCGAAGCCTACACAGATGGGGGTCTTCGATTCCGCCCGGATCCGGGTGACGAGCGCACCCAACTCGGGCGGCACTTCGTCCCTCACACCGGTCACGCCGGTGCGCGACACACAATAGATGAAGCCGGTGGACGCGTCTGCGACGGCCCGGATCCGTGCGTCGGTGCTGGTGGGCGCGAGGAGAAAGATCGTGGCAAGTCCCGTCGCACGGCCTTCGGCGATGAGACTTTCTCCTTCGTCCGGCGGCAGGTCCGCCGTGATCACGCCGTCGAGCCCGGCGCCCGTCGCCTCCCGGCAGAACGTGCCAACGCCGTGGCGCAGGAGCAGGTTGTAGTAGGTCATGAACACCAGCGGCACGCCCGTGTGTTGCCGGATGCGGGTCACGAGCCCGATCGCGCCAACCAGGGTCATCCCCCGTCCGAGCGCGCGGAATCCGGCGCGTTGGTTGACCGGGCCGTCCGCGATCGGATCGCTGAAGGGCACCCCGAGCTCGATCGCGTCCGCTCCCGCAGCCACAAGCGTCTCGACCAACCGCTCTGTCGCCGCCGCGTCCGGATCGCCCGCCATGATGTAGGGGATCAGCACCTTGCGGCTGGCAGCCCTGGCGGACGCGAGGGCGCGGACGAGGCGGTTCTCCTGCGCGGTCGCGGCCGTCCCGGAAATGGTAGGCCGCTCCGCCGCGCGGGCCGAGCGAGCCGCGTCCGGCGAACGGGATGGGCTCATCGGCGGTCTCCGAGATTCTCGCCCATGGCCCGGGCGACGGTGTTGACATCCTTGTCGCCGCGCCCGCTCAGATTGACGACGATGATCTTGTCGCGTCCAAGCGCCGGGGCGAGCGTGTTGAGGTGCGCGACGGCATGCGCCGACTCCAGTGCGGGAAGAATCCCCTCCGTGCGGCACAGCAGGTGGAACGCCTCAAGCGCCTCCTTGTCGGTCACCGCGACGTACCGCGCCCGGCCGGCGTCCTTCATGTACGCGTGCTCGGGGCCGACCCCCGGATAGTCCAACCCGGCCGAGATCGAGTGAGTGGCGAGCACCTGCCCGCCGGAATCCTGCAAGAGGTAGCTGTAGGTCCCGTGCAACACGCCGGGGCTGCCGGCGCTGAGCGACGCCGCGTGCTGGCCGGTCGCCAGTCCCCGCCCGGCCGCTTCGACGCCGACGAGTGCCACTGTACGGTCGTTCCGGAACGCGTGGAACAGGCCCATCGCGTTGCTGCCGCCGCCGACGCATGCAACGCAGCAATCGGGCAGCCGCCCCTCGGCGCTGAGCACCTGCTTGCGGGCTTCTTCGCCGATCACCGCGTGGAACTCCCGCACGACCGTGGGATAGGGATGCGGCCCCGCGACCGTGCCGAACACATAGAACGTCTCGCGGACGTTGGTCACCCAGTCGCGCAGCGCCTCGTTGATCGCGTCCTTGAGCGTCCGGCTCCCGCTGTCCACGGGAATCACGCGGGCACCGAGCAGGCGCATGCGAAACACGTTGAGCGCCTGCCGCTCCATGTCCTCGGCTCCCATGTAGACGTCGCAGGGGAGGCCAAACGCCGCGGCGGTCGCGGCCGTGGCGACCCCGTGCTGGCCGGCCCCGGTCTCGGCAATGATCCGCCGCTTTCCCATCCGGACCGCGAGCAAGACCTGGCCGACCGTGTTGTTGATCTTGTGCGCGCCGGTATGGAGAAGGTCCTCGCGCTTGAGGTAGATGCGGGCGCCCCCGAGCGTCTCCGACAGACGCCGCGCCAGGTACAACGGCGTCGGACGCCCGCAAAACGTTCGCAGATACCGATCCAGCTCCGCCACGAACGCGGGATCACGGCGCGCCTCGTCGAACGCCGTCTCCAGCTCCTCCAGCGCCGGGATCAGCGTCTCGGGGACGTACCGGCCCCCGTATGCGCCGAACCGGCCCCGGGACTCGATCCGGACCTTCCGCTGCGCCATTCTCACGACCGCACCTCCGCAGAGTTCCATTCCCGCACGCGCGCGAGAAACCCGCGAATCTTCGCCGGATCCTTCTCGCCGTCCGTCTCGACCCCGGAGGCCACGTCGACCGCATACGGGGCGGCGGCGCGAATGGCATCGATGACGTTCTCGGGCGTGAGCCCGCCCGATAGGATGACCGGCCCGAACTCGCGTGCCGCGCGCGCAAGCGTCCAGTCAAACGCACGCCCGGTGCCGCCCACCTGTCCCGGTACGTCGGTGTCCAGGAGAAACGCCGCGACGCGGTACCGTTCCAACTGCCGGAGGCTCGCCGCATCACGCATCTTGATCGCCTTGATCACCGGTCGGTCGAACCCCGCGCAGAACTCCGGGCTCTCGGCGCCATGGAACTGCAGGGTGTCGAGACCGCAGGTGTCGGCGATCTTGCGGATCACGTCCGCCTCCTCGTCGGCGAACACGCCGACCCCGGCCACAAACGGCGGAAGCGCCCGGACGATCGCGCGGGCCGTCTCCGGCGTGACGTAACGGCGCCCGGGCCGCCAGAAGTTCAGGCCGATCGCGCTGGCTCCGGCCTCTACTGCAACCAGAGCATCCTCCAGCCGCCGGATCCCGCAGATCTTGGCGCGCACCATCAGGGAACCAGACCCGTCCGGCCCCACCCCGGCCCGCAACTGCCGGAGCCCGACGGCCGCAGACGGAATGGACGGCGCACGCGACCCCGCATCAGCTTCCCTTTACGGGCGCCTCGGCCCGAAGATAGTCCATCCCCATGCGATGGAGACACAGGGCCAGCGTCTCCTGAGCCTCGCGCCGTGCAACGCGACTGCCTTCGACGAGGATCTCCTCGAGGCGCCCGGGGACCGAGGCCCACTTGGCCCGCCGCTCTCGGATCGGCTCGAGAAACTCGTTCAGCGCACGAGCGAGGCGTTTCTTGACCTCGACGTCACCGACCGTGCCTTGGCGGTATCGCGCCTTGAGCTCGGCGACTTCCGCCTTGTCCTTGTTGAAGGCATCGTGATAGATGAACACGGGATTGCCCTCCACGTGGCCGGGGTCCGTGGGATGGATCCGGGTCGGGTCCGTGAACATACCGCTGACCTTCTTCGTAACCGTCGCCGCATCGTCCGAGAGATAGATCGCGTTGTCGAGCGACTTGCTCATCTTGGCCTGCCCGTCGGTCCCCACGAGGGTACCGACCCGTCCCGTAATCGTCTCCGGCTCCGGGAACACCGGTCCGTACAGCTCGTTGAACCGCCGCGCGATCTCGCGCGTGACCTCGAGGTGGCTCGATTGGTCCTTGCCGACCGGAACGACGTCCGCCCGGACCATGAGGATGTCCGCGGCCTGGAGCACGGGGTACGAGAGCAGCCCGACCGTCGCAGTCTCAAGCTTGAGGTCCCGCATCACCTCCTTCAGGGTGGGGACGCGCTGCAGCCGGGGCACCGTCGTCAGCATCGAGAAGATCAGGTAGAGGACCGCGACTTCGGGCACCAGCGACTGCACGTAGATCGTACTCCGCTCCGGATCGATCCCGATGCTCAGGTAGTCGAGCACCAATTCGCGGATGCTCTGGCCTATCTCGCGGCTGCGCTCCACGCCGGTCGTCAGCACGTGGTAGTCGGCGACCAGGAAGAAACACTCGTACTCCTCCTGCAGTCGGAGGCGGTTCTCCAGGGAACCGACGTAGTGCCCCAGGTGGAGCTTCCCGGTCGGACGATCGCCCGTGAGCAAGCGTCCCCTCTTCCCAGGTGCCACCGGTCGCGCCAGAATGTCTCGTGTCCGTGTCTCTACCATGCCGCCTCCCCGTTCCGCCGATGTCACGCCTTACCCCTCGACACGCTCGTCCTCGTCCCCGCGACATTTGCCCCGCCGGTCCGGAATTGGACCATACACGCCGGACGGCGAACTCATGCGCGCCTTCTCGACCCCGGATCGCACCCGGCCTCGCTCCGGTCCCAGGCCCAGGAGCTCGCGGATGAGCGCCGCCGGATCCGCCGACCGCATCAAGGCGGTGCCCACGAGCACCGCGTCGACGCCGATGCGCTCCATCTCCTCCATGTGCGCCCGCCGCTCCACACCGCTCTCGCCGACGACGACGATCCCGGGTGGCACGAGCGGACGCAGCCGGCGGGTGGTCTCGAGCGTCGTCTCCAGCGTGTCGAGGTTGCGGTTGTTGATGCCGAGCAGCGACGGGCGGACGGGAAGCGCACGCTGAAGCTCGTCCTCGGTGTGCACCTCGACGAGCGCCGCCATGCCGAGTTCTGCGGCGAGTCCCTGCAGATCCTGAACGGCGGCCGCCTCGAGAATCGCCACGATCAGAAGGACCGCGTCCGCCCCAAGCGCGCGCGCCTCGTATACCTGGTATGGGTCCACTACGAAGTCCTTCCGGAGAACCGGCACCGGCACGGCGCTCCGGACCGCGGTCACGTGCTCGTCGGCGCCGTGGAAAAACCGCGCGTCCGTGAGTACGGAGACGGCGGCCGCGCCGTGCTCGGCATAGATGCCCGCCACCTCCGCCGGATCGAACGTGGAGCGTATCGTGCCCGTGGACGGCGAGGCGCCCTTCACCTCGGCGACCAACTTCACCGGCGGTCCCTGGACCGCCCCCAGAAATGCACGCGGCGGCGCCGCGTCGCCCGCACGCCGGCGTACGTCCTTGAGCGGCGCGCGCCGCCGGCGCTCGGCAAGCTCCTCGCGCTTGTGGGCAACGATCGCCTCCAAGATGCCCAACGTCTTCACCTCCCGGCCCTCATCGCGGGGATACACCGGTGTCCGCGTCGTCGCCCCGGCGCAGTCGTCGCGGGCGTCGCGGTTTCGGCCGACGCGTGCGTACTGGCTCAGGCAAATTTCGTCCTCAGCCTCAGCGCCTCGAGCTTGGCGTAGGCCGCGCCCGAGTCGATGCTCCGCACCGCAAGCTCGATCCCGTCCGCGACCTCGTCCGCAAGCCCCGCCGCGACCAACGCGACGCCGGCGTTCAGCACGACGACATCCCGCCGCGGCCCTTGTTCGCCCTGAAGGATTCCCACGCTGATCGCGGCGTTGTCCGAGGCCGCGCCGCCGCGCAGTGCATCCAGCGGCGCGAGCCCGAACCCGAACTGGTCGGGAGTGATCGTGTACGTACGGAGCTCCCCCGCGTCCATCTCCGAGACACGCGTGGGCCCGGTCAGAGAGATCTCATCCATCCCGTCGTCCCCGTGCACGACGAACGCCCGCTCGCAGCCGAGGCCGGCGAGCACGCGCGCCATCACCTCCGTGTACGCCGGGGTGGGCACCCCCATCAGGTAGCGCGGCGCTCGGGCCGGATTCGTGAGGGGGCCGAGGATATTGAAGACGGTGCGGATAGCGATCTCCCGCCGCGGTACCACGGCGTGCCTGAACGCCGGGTGGAACTGCGGGGCGAAGAGGTAGCCGACCCCGATTTCCTCGACGCACGCCTGCACGACCTCCGGGGGTGCGCCGATGTTGATGCCGAGCGCCTCGAGCACGTCGGCGCTGCCGCTTCGGCTGCTCGCCGCGCGATTGCCGTGCTTCGCGACGTGGGCGCCCGCCCCGGCGGCCACGAACGCGGTCGTGGTGGAGATGTTGAACGTGTTGAGGCGATCCCCGCCCGTGCCGACGACATCGATCAGGTGGTCCACCCGCGGCGCAATCGCCACCGCGTGTTCCCGCATCGCGCGCGCAAACCCGGTGATCTCCGCGACCGTCTCCCCGCGCATCGCGAGCGCGGTGATGAACGACGCGATCTGGGCGGGGGTCGCTTCCCCGTCCATGATCACGCCCATGGCATGATGCGCCTCTTCCTCGGTCAGATACTCGTGCGACGCTACCTTCGCGATCGCGGCGCGGAGCGGCATGATCTACCTCCCCCCGACCACGCGATAGTCGGCACTGCCCGACGCCACAACGGCGCCGGCCGCGTCGGATGCGGCGGCCCGCCGCTCTTCGAGCGGCGAAGCGCCGTCGCGAAGCTGGCCGCCACGCGCCAGCGCGAGAAAGTTGCGGAGCATCGCATGGCCGTGCTCGGTGAGGACCGATTCGGGATGAAACTGCACGCCCTCAAGGAGAGCTTCCCGGTGCCGCAGGCCCATGATCACGCCGTCTTCGGTCCGCGCCGACACCTCGAGCGCCGCCGGGAGGCCGGCCTCCTCCACGACAAGGGAATGGTAACGGGTCCCAATCAGCGGACTGGGCAAGCCCTCGAAGATCGTGCGCCCGTCGTGGAGGATCCTCGACGTCTTGCCGTGCACGGGGACCCTACCCCGCACGACCGGCGCGCCGCACGCCGCGGCGATGCACTGATGCCCCAGACACACGCCGAAGATCGGGATTCGGCCGAGGAGCGAAGCCACCGCCGGCGTGCTGATGCCCGCCTCGGCGGGCGTGCAGGGGCCTGGCGAGATCACGATCGCGTCCGGAGCCATCTCGATGATCTCGGGCACCGTCACCGCGTCGTTCCGAAAGACGCGCGGCGTCTCCCCAAGTTCGCCGAGGTACTGGGCGAGGTTGTACGTAAACGAGTCGTAGTTGTCGATGACGAGGATCATATCAATGCCTCCGCTCCTCCACTCCCGCATCCCACGGTCCCGAGCCCGTGCTCTTTGTGCGACCGCGAGAGGCTACAACCCCCGCGCCGCCGCCTCGATGGCGCGGATCAGTACCTTCGCCTTGTTGATCGTCTCGTCGTACTCGCTCTCGGGGACGGAATCGGCAACGATGCCACCCCCAGCCTGTGCGTATGCCACCCCGTCCTTGATCGCGAGCGTCCGGATCGCGATGCAGGTGTCGAGCGTGCCGCCGAACCCCACGTATCCCACGGCGCCGGCGTACGGCCCCCGCGCGGTGGGCTCCAGCTCGTCGAGGATCTCCATCGCGCGCACCTTGGGCGCACCACTCACGGTCCCGTGCGGAAACACGGCGCGGAGGACATCAAACGCATCCCGTCCTGCCTCCAAGCGGCCCTGTACCTGGCTGACGATATGCATCACGTGCGAGTACCGCTCGACGGTCATCAGCTCGGGCACCCGCACGGTGCCGAACCGCGAGATTCGCCCCACGTCGTTGCGGGTGAGATCGACCAACATGACGTGCTCCGCCCGCTCCTTCTCGTCGGCGAGCATCTCGTCCGCGAGGGCCCGATCCTCCTCGTCGGTGAGCCCGCGGCGTCGCGTGCCGGCGATCGGGCGCATCTCGACGAGATCGCCTTCCAGCCGCACCAGCAGCTCAGGGGACGCTCCGACCAGCGTCGTCCCGTGCCCTTCGAGATAGAACATGAACGGCGACGGGTTGATCATGCGGAGCGCCCGGTAGATCGTGAGCGGGTCGAGATCGTCGATGTCGGCGGCAAACCGCTGCGAGAACACGATCTGGAACGCGTCTCCGGCATGGATGTACTCGCGGCACCGCCGCACGCCGTCGAGGTAGCGCTCCCGGGTCATGTTGGAGCGCAGGCGGAGCCTCGGGACCTCCGTGGCCGCCGGAGGCGGGCCCGGCAGAGGACGACGGAGCAACTCGAGCCACTCCTCGATTCGTTCCCGCGCGGCCCGATGGGCGCGCTCCGCTCCATCCTCGACGAACGCACTGGCCACGATGCGCAGCCGGTGCCTGAGGTGGTCGAAGGCAACCACCGTGTCGGCAAGGGCGAGGTCCAGGATCGGAAAGCCGCGGTCATCGGGAGGCTCGTTCGGAAGACGCTCGATCTTGCGGATCAGGTCATATGAGAAATACCCCACGAGGCCCCCGTAAAATCGAGGCAGGCCGGCATCCTCGACCGGCCGGTATCGCCGCATGATGTCGCGGGCCGCATCGAGCGGATCCCGAGCCACGCGCCGCGTGACGCTCCCCTCTGTGATCTCCACGCCGGAGAGCGTGGCGCACAGCCTCAGCCTCGGCGCCCCGCCGAGGAACGAGTAACGGGCGAGCTTCTCGTTCCCCTCCGCGCTCTCGAGCAGGAACGCTTGCGGGAGGTGGCGGAGCCGCATGAACGCGGAGATCGGGGTGTCCAGATCCGCCAGTACCTCACACGACAGGGGAACAAGGCTTCCCTCCCGCGCCCGGCGCTCGAACTCCGCCATCCCCGGCTCGATCACCATCCTCTGCGCCATCGGTATCCCCTATCCGTCTCCGCGCGTGTTCGCGAGCTGCACCCGAGCCGCTCGCGCCTGCTCGAGCATCGCGCCGAGCCGCGCCCCGTCGGCAAGCGCAGCCTCCAGCCGGACCAGCTCCGACTGGAACGCCCGCAGGGCCTCTGTGATCGGCCCCTGATTGAGCCGGCAAATCTGGGTCCACAGCTCCACCGGACTCCCCGCGACCCGGGTTGCGCCGAGAAACCCCGGACCCGCCGCCCGCCCGGCCCCCCCGGACACGCCCACGAGAGCGGCGGCAACGAGGTATGGCAGATGGCTCACGATTGCCACCGCCCTATCGTGCTCGTCAGGACTCAGGACCATCGGACGCGCTCCAAGGGCCCGCGCCAGCTCCGAGAGCCGAGCGACGGCAGAGGGCGCGGTCCGGGGGGTGGGCGTGACCACGTATGCCGCTCCCTCGAACAAATCCGCGGACGCCGCCTCGACACCACGGCCCTCGTTCCCGGCCATCGGGTGTCCCCCGACGAACTCCACGCCGCGCGACGCGGCGGCTCCCTCGATCGAGCGTACGATCTCGCCTTTGACACTCGTGACGTCGGTCAGGAGCACCCCCGCTTCGAGATGCGGAAGCACGCGCAGCGCCATGGGCACCACCAGATCCGGAGGCGTGGCGAGCACGATCAGGTCGGCGCCGGCGATGCCGTCTTCGGGCGTCACCGTCCCGCTGTCGATCGCTCCGCGCGCACACGCCACCTCGATCGTCTCCGCGGTTCGCGTCACTCCGACGACCTTGCTCGCAAGCCCGCGAGCGCGCAACGCCATCCCGAGCGAGCCGCCGACGAGGCCCACGCCGACAATTGCGACCCGCGCGAACGGGATCACGGACCCCTCACACCCTCCGCCCGACCGCGAGCGCGACCGCGTCGAGCTCCTGCATCATGATCAGGAAGTTCTCCGGGGTCAGCTGCTGCGGCCCGTCGCTGAGCGCCTTGTCGGGTTCTGGGTGCACCTCGACCATCAGCCCGTCGGCCCCGGCGGCGACCGCCGCCCGGGCCATCGGGGTCACGAGCTTCCATTTGCCCGTCCCGTGGCAAGGATCGACCAGAACCGGAAGGTGCGTCAGGCTCTTGAGTACCGGCACCGCGTTCAGGTCGAGCGTGTAACGCGTGTAATTCTCAAACGTGCGGATGCCGCGTTCGCACAGCACGACGTGGGGATTGCCCTCGGCGATGATGTACTCGGCGGCGAGCAACAACTCCTCGATCGTCGCGCTCGGCCCGCGTTTGAGCATGGCCGGATGCCTCGTGCGGCCAACCTCTCGGAGCAGCGGATAGTTCTGCATGTTGCGGGCGCCGATCTGGATCATGTCCGCGTACTTCATCACCATGTCCATCTGCCGAACGTCCATCGCCTCCGTGACCACCGGAAGCCCGGTCTCGTCGCGCGCCTCAGCGAGGATTTTGAGCGCTTCCTCCTCCAGCCCCTGGAACGAGTACGGCGACGTGCGTGGCTTGAACGCGCCTCCACGCAGAAGCTTGGCCCCGGCCAGCTTGACGGCCCGTGCGGTCTGCATCAGCTGGTCCCGCGTCTCCACCGAGCACGGACCCGCGATCACGACAACCCGCCCCCCATTGCCGATCGCGACATCACCCACCCAGACGGTCGTGTCCCTGCCGCCGTGAAACTCCCGGGCGACCAGCTTGTAGGGCTGCAAGATACGAACGACGCTCTCGACGCCAGCCATCGCCTCAAGGCTGCTGTACAGGGACTCCTTCGTGTGGCTGTCCCCCACCACGCCGATTACGGTACGCTCCACGCCCTCACTCACGTGACAGCGCAGCCCCGCCCCTTCGACCTTGCGTGTGACCGCGTCACGCATGGCTCGCGTATGTCCCAGGCTCATCACCACGATCATCGTGCCTCCTCCTCGCTGCAGGAGAAACACAAAGCCTCCCGCCCTTTCGGGACGAGAGGCTCAATCCGCCCGCGGTACCACCCCAGTTCCCCGGTTGCCCCGGGGCCGCTCGCCAGGGACAGAGCCGCGCACACCCGCAGCCCGATCCCGCCTCCGGCTTACGGTGGAGGAGTCCGTCGGCGACTACTCGGCGGCGTCCTGCCGCCTTTCGGTCCGCCCTTCACGGGTCCATTCCGTCCGAGGCCGCCCCCCGCGCTCCCACCGTATCGCGCAGGTCTCTTGGGGACACTCCTCGTCGTACTATCCCCGGTCATCAGGTTTGTTACTGCCTATTGTATCACACTACGTCAAACTCCACGCCTGGTGGATCCGCAACCGGGGGCACGTCGCGCCCGGCACGACGAGCTTCGAGGACCGTCATCACATCTCCGAGGACCGGCGATTCCTCGGGGCGCGGAACGGTAAGACTCGTTAAGCAAACATTGTCGTTTCATTAAGGGAGGCGCAAGCCGTTGAGCGCGCTTTTGCGCGACGCTTCACACTGCATTCGTTGAGGCTCCTTGGAGCCGGGACATATGATAGCCACGATAGCCGCGCCGCACGCCGTCTAAGGGCTCGGTCTGACATACCCGCGTCCACTCTGCCTGGAGAGGTGACGTCTTGGTTGCCGGGGAGCGCACTACCGTGAACGCTTGCCGTTTCGCTCGCGCCGCGCTCGCCGGGGTCGCGGCGACCACGCTGATCGTGATGACGTTGGGCGGCATCGCGAACCACGCCGCGTGGAGCGCCACGACCGTGCCGCTGGTGGTGTACTCCGCCCAGGGGTACGACTCGGCGGTCACCAAGGCGTTCCAGGCGGCCACGGGCATCCCCGTGGCGCTCGTCGACGATAGTACCGGCCCGCTCCTCGTCAAGGTGCAGGCGGAACGGAACAACCCGAAGTGGGCCGTCCTGTGGGTGGACGGCGACGAGGCCTTTGCCGCGATGGACCAACAGCAGATGCTGCTGCGCGGGTACTCTCCGAACGTCCGCTTCAACTCCCTGGGTCAGTCGCTCCTCCCGTCCAACAGGAGCTACGTCCCGACGGGCGTCACCATGGCCGGGACCGCAGTCTACAGCACGAAGACGGTCACGAATCCCCCGAAGACTTGGAGCGAACTCCTGTCGCCCGCGTGGAGAGACGCCGTGGGGATGAACAACCCGGCGATCTCCGGACCGACGTATCCGTTCGTGGCGGGGCTGTTCAACTACTTCGGCGGCGTGCCCGAGGGGCAGAAGTTCTTCACGGCGCTGAAGGCGAACGGCCTCAAGGTCTTCCGGCGCAACGGAGACACGCTGCATGCACTCGAGACCGGAGACATCAAGATCGCGCTGATCCAGAGCTCCGCCGGGATCGGCGCCGGCACGAAGGCGGGCGATATCAAGACGGCGTTCATCCGTCCGTCGACACCGATTCCCAGCGTGATCGGGATCGACGGACACGTCTCCCCCGAGGAGATCGCCGAGGCGAAGCAATTCACCGAGTTCGTGCTGTCGCCGCAGGGACAGGAAGCGATGAAGAGCGCCGACCCCACGGGTGACTCCCTGTTCTGGCCCGTCGTGGAGGGGATCGCCCCCCTTGCGCAGCTCCCGCCGCTCGCGAGCGTACCCGCGAGGACCATCAACGCCTACCAGTGGGGGCCGCTGGAGAACTCCATCAACTCGTGGTTCGTGAGCAACATCGTCCAGTGAACGGGCGTCGCCGACGGTGTCGGAACCGTCCGCGAGACGCGTGGACGATCTAAATCAAGACGGCGCGGGGACGCGGGCGGAGCCGGGCTCGCTTTCGCTCGACCCGGCCCGTGCAGCGGCGAGGGTTGCCGCGGCGGGGGAAGGACTCGAGCAGGCGCCCCCGGCCGGCACGGCGCGGCCGCGATTGCGCGGCGCCGCGCCGGTCTCTGCATGGTGGCGAACCCCGGGCGGCCACCGCGGGGCGACGCTGGCCGGTTGGGGCGCGCTGTGGCTCACGCTCACGGCCCTCCTGCTGGCGCCGGTCGCCGTGTTCCTCGCCCAAGCGTGTTCGCCGAGGCTGTTCGCGCAAGGCACGGCGTGGTTTACCCTCGAGAATTTCGCCGCGGCGCTCTCCGGAACGACGCTAAGGGGATTGTTCAATTCGCTGTGGGTGAGCACCACGACCGCCATAGGAGCGCTCCTCATCGCGATGGGACTGGCCTGGGGCGTCCACCGCACCAACCTGTGGGGCCGGCGCGCGTGGCCCCTACTCGTCTGGATGGTGCTGCTCATGCCGTCCTTCCTCGTCGCAGAAGGGTGGGCCTATCTCCTGCAGCCCCACGGGATCCTCTTCGATTTCGGCATCAACGCCGCGCCCGTCTACCGCGTGTTCTTCGGACCGGTCGGCGTCGTCGTCATCCAGACCCTCACCGTGATGCCGTACGCCTACATGGTGTTCTCCGCGGCGCTCCTCACGGTCGGCGCGGAATTCGAAGAGGCGGCCCGCGTTCACGGCGCCGGCCCCCTGGGCGCCGCGATGGTGATGCTGCCCATCCTGGCGCCGGCGATGCTGTCGGCGCTCGCGATCGCGTTCGCGGAGGGCATGAGCGACTTCGGGGTCGCCTCCACCCTTGCGGCCAGCGCCCATTTCCCGGTGGCCACGTACGTGCTGTACGAGGCAATCGACAGCAACCCCGCCAACTTCGGCGTCGCAGCGGTCGTCGGGTGGATGCTCGTCGCGTCCGCGGCGATCCCCCTCGCGGTGCAGGCCCGGGTCCTCCGGGGACGCACGTACGCCGTGTTCTCCGGCCGAACCCGGACCCCCGCGCGTCGATCGCTGTCCCCCGGCATTCACGTCCTCGGGGCA
>Ga0187784_10002504_pt1 | contig 14717 bp, 15 predicted proteins | sample 1015_SJ02_MP15_2_FD_132964 | JGI IMG/M metagenome (GOLD analysis project Ga0187784, IMG submission 132964) | Tropical peat soil microbial communities from peatlands in Department of Meta, Colombia - 1015_SJ02_MP15_20_MG | ecosystem: Environmental > Terrestrial > Soil > Wetlands > Peat | place...
GGACCGTCCGCGCCGACGACGACCGCGGTCCGGACCCGTTCCCCGCCGGACATCTCCACGACGTCGTCGTGGACCCCGGTGACGCCGAGAGGGAACCGGAGCTCGGCGCCCACGCCCTCGGCCCGTACGGCGAGGGCCTTATCGAACGCACGGCGCGAGACCGTGCAGCCGGCGAGCGGGAACGAGAAGCGGTGCCCGAACGGCGAGACGCAGTCCATCGTCCGCGTCTCCCGAAGCACGCTCGTCGCGGGGACGTCGAACGCCCGGGCGTTCAGGTCGCGGCAGCCGAAGAGGTCGGCGAGCTCGTGCGCGGCCGGGACGAACTCTCCGCACTGGACCGGGTGTCCGAGCTCCGGGCGATGGTCGACGAGGAGGGTCGTCGCACCGCCCTCGGCCGCGGCCCTCGCGGCGAGGGAACCGGCCGGGCCCGCCCCGACGACGACGACGTCGTAGCGGTCCATCCCCTCACGCTCCCACGTTCACGAAATGCTGCGCTGCGGCCTGGATCGCCCCGAGGACCGGCTGAGGGTAGATGCCGATCGCCACGATCACGACCGCCGCGATGGCGATCGCAAGAGCGCGGCCGTAGCCGAGCCCCCCCGCCGGCAGCACGGGCGGGTCGGAACCGCCGACCACGGCTCCGGCGGGGAGCGTCGCGGGCGCGGGGCGGTCGAAGTACATCACCTTGAGGACGCGGGCGTAGTAGAAGACCGAGAGCGCGCTGTTGAGGAGGCCGGCGACCGCGAGCCAGACGAAGTACCCTTTCGCTTGGACGGCCGCGCTGAAGAGGACGAACTTCGAGACGAACCCGATCGTGAGCGGAACGCCGGCGAGCGAGAGGAGCATGAGGCCGAACGCGACGCCGAGGAGAGGACGTCGGACCCCGAGGCCTTTCCAGTCGTCGATGAGCGGGCCGACGCCGAGACCCGCGACCCCGGCGACCACGAGGAACGCGCCGCCTTTCATGAAGACGTGGGCGAACATCTGCAAGGTCGCCCCGGCGAGCGCGGGCGACGAGCCGATCGCGATGCCGATCAACATGTAGCCGGCCTGGCTGATCGACGAGTAGGCGAGCATCCGCTTCATCTCCTTCTGCAGGAGCGCGAGCACGTTGCCGACGGTCATCGTCACGACCGCGAGGACGGAGAGCGTGAGCTGCAGCACCGGCCCCAGGTCGACCGACCCGCTCGAGAACGGGCTCGACCCGGCGCCGGGCATCGTCACCAGGACCGGCCCGAGGAAGACGAGGAAGAACGCGAAGATGCCGACCTTCTTCGAACCGGTGGAGAGGAACGCGGTCACGTCGGTCGGCGCGCCGTCGTAGACGTCCACCGCCCAGGCATGGAACGGGACGAGCGTCGCCTTGAACGCGAGCCCGGCGATGAGGAACCCGTAGCCGAGCAGAACGAGGACCGGGAACGAGCCCGCTCCCGCGAGGGCGCGCAGCGCGTAGAGGTTGGTCGTCCCGTAGGCGCCGAAGAGGAGGGACGCGCCGAAGAACGAGAGGACGGTCGAGAGGGCGCCGATGATGTAGAACTTCATCGCCGCCTCGAGCGACCGGACGTCCCTTCGCGTGTAGCCGACGAGCAGGTAGGTCGAGATGCTCACGAGCTCGATCGCGAGCAGGAGGAAGATCAGGTCGGAGGCGATGGCGGCGAGCAGCATCCCGAGGGTCGCGAGCAGGAGGAGTCCGTAGAAGATCGGGGCGCCGCGCTCGTTCGACGGCCGGCTCGTCGACGCGAGGGCCACGAGGAGGCTCGAGAGCAGGAAGATCCCCTGGAAGACGAACCCGAGGGAGGTGAACGAGTAGAGCGGGGTCGCTCCGGCCCCGACCACGACGTCGGCCTGGGAAGACGGGACGGTCGCGAGCGCCGCGAGCGGAGCGAACCCGAGGTCGGCGACGACGAAGAGGAGCGCGAACGCCGTCGCCCCGACCGCGACCCCTCCGGTGACCTCGGTCCGTCGGAGCCCGAGGACGTCCAGGAGGAAGATGACGAGCGTGCCGGCGAGCAGGAGGAGCTCGGGGAGGAACGGTCCGGCGAACTGGGAGAAGTCCATCGCCCTAGGTCCCCGGGAAGCCCTTGATCGGCGAGCTCATGATCACGTTCACGAGGAGCCCCGGAAGGATCCCGAAGAGGACGGTGAGCGCCACGAGGATGGCCATCCCCGTCCCCTCGTACCACGGGACGTCGTGGGCCGCCGTCGGGATCGCCTTGGGGGGCCCGAAGAGGAGACGTTGCATCATCCACAGATAGAACGCGGCGGTCACGACCAGGATGATCAGCGGCACGAACACCCAGTAGGCGAGGGTGTTCCAGGTCGCGAGGAGCGCGGTGAACTCCGCCGGGAAGCTGATGAGCGCCGGGAGGCCGAGCGAGGCGAGCGAGCCGACCATGATGAACGTCGAGAGCTCGGGCGTCGTGGGCGTGATCCCGCCGACCGTCGGGATGTCGCGGGTCCCGAAGGTGTGGTGCATGCTCCCCGACGTCATGAAGAGGAGCGCGCTCACGATCCCGTGCGCGAACATGAGCAGGACCGCCGCGAGGAGCCCGAGCGAGGAGTCGAGCGCGATCGCGAGCAGCACGATGCCCATGTGGTTGATGGACGAATACGCGACGAGTCGCTTCAGGTCCCGCTGCGACAGCGAGAGGACCGAACCCCAGATGATCGACACGAACGCGACCACGTAGACGACCGGTTGCACCGTGTGGAGCCCGCTCGGCAGCACCTCGACCGCCCAGCGGATGAGCCCGTACGCCCCGAGCTTGAGCAACAGTCCCGCGAGGAGGACCGACCCGCCGGTCGGCGCTTCGACGTGCGCATCCGGGAGCCACGTGTGGAACGGGACGATCGGGAACTTCACCCCGAAGCCGAAGAAGAGCGCGAGGAACAGGAACGCCTGCACGACCACCGTGAGCCCGCGGGCCGAGGCGTAGATCGCGGAGAAGTCGAACGAGCTCGCGCCGGAATAGAAGACGAGGGCCAGGAGGCCCACCAACATCACGATCGAGGCGACGTGGGTGTAGACGAAGAACTTGATCGCGGCGTACCGGCGCTGGGGACCTCCCCAGTAGCCGATCAGGAAGAACATCGGGACGAGGACGGCCTCCCAGAAGAGGAAGAACAGGAGAACGTCGAGCGCGATGAAGACCCCAAAGCAACCGAGACAGGTGAGCAGGACGAGGCCGAAGTAGCCGGCGGGGCGATTCGTCTCCGCCCAAGAGTAGACCACGGTCGCGAGCTGGAGGACCGCGGTCAGGAGGATCATGACGAGCGAGATGCCGTCGACCCCGACCGTGTAGTTGATGTGCATCCACGACAGCGAGATCCAGCTGTACGACTCGCTGTCCGCGAACCCGGGGACGAGCGCGCCGTTGTAGCCGGGCCAGCCCGGGTACGAGAGGAACAGGAACCCGACCTCGGCGAGGAACGCGACCGAGGTCGCGAGGGCGACCCACCGGGCCCGGTTCCCGGCCACGAAGGTGGCGACCGTGCCGACCGCGAGGGTCGCGAGGACGGCAGACAGGAGGGGGAACATCTAGCCGCCTCCGATCTTCGCGATGAGGTAGGGCGCGACGATGAGCAGGATCACGAAGAGCGCGATCAGCCCCGCGACGACGTACGCGGCATAGTCGGAGACGACCCCGCTCTGGATACGCCGCAGACGGTCGCTCCCGTAGGCGAACGCCCGCTCGAACCCGTGGACCGTGCCGTCGATGACGAACCGGTCGAAGAAGTCGGCCGCGCGGGCGATCGTGTAGACGCCCTTCGCTCCGATCCAGTCGTATCCGACCTTGAAGTAGTAGCGATTGAGGAGGAGGCGTCGGACCGCCTGAGCGGCGCTCGTCTCGGAGAGGACGAAGACGCGGCCGTTCCCCCAGAGGAGCCAGGCGAGCGCGATGCCGCCGGCGCCGAGCGCGACGCTCGCCGAGGAGAGGAGCAGGTCGGTCGTGCCGTACACCGGTGGGATGCCGGCGGCGCCGTTCCCCGAGAGCAGGAGCGATTGGAACCCCGGAAGGAAGATCAAGAGACCTCCGCCGACCGCGAGGGCCGAGAGGACGACGAGCGGTACCTGCATCACCCACGGACCCTCGTGGGCGTGCGGCAGCGCGGGGTCCCTCGGGTGGTCGCCCGAGAACGCGAGAAACCATGCGCGGAAGATGTAGTACGCGGTGAGGAAGACGGCCGCGAACGCCATCAGGAAGAACGGCCAATAGTCCGGGTGCGAGCCGAGCTGCGAGTAGACCGCCGAGAGGATGTCGTCCTTGCTCCAGAACCCGGCGAACGGCGGGATCCCGGCGAGCGCGAGGCCGCCGATCGCAAACGCGGCCGCGGTGAGCCGCATCGATTTCCGCAGGCCGCCCATCTTGAACAGGTCCTGCGTTCCGAGCGCGTGGATGACCGACCCGGCGGCGAGGAAGAGAAGCGCCTTGAAGAACGCGTGCGTGAAGAGGTGGAAGAGCCCCACCATCGCGAAGCCGGCGCCGACGGCCATGACCATGTAGCCGAGCTGGCTGATGGTCGAGTAGGCGATCACCCGCTTGATGTCGGGGTGGACGACCGCCATCGTCGCCGCGAAGAACGCGGTGAACCCGCCGATCGCGACGATCGCGAGCTGGTCGGTCGACGTGAACCCGAGGAAGAGGCTCGTGACCGCGAGCAGGTAGACGCCGGCCGCGACCATGGTCGCCGCATGGATGAGCGCGCTCACGGTCGTCGGACCCTCCATCGCGTCCGGAAGCCAGACGTGGAGCGGGAACTGGGCGCTCTTGCCGGCGGCGCCGCCGAGGATCATGATCCCCGCGACCGTCAGCAACGTCTGGTTGCCCGTCCCGAGCGCGGCGCCGAGGTAGGGGGCGCTCCCGTTCGTGAAGAGGAAGCCGTTCGCCGCCCAGCCTCCGCTGCCGACCGGGCCCGCGCCCGCGTAGTTGTAGAAGAACAGGAAGATCCCGAGAAGGAACATGATGTCCCCGACGCGGGTGACGATGAACGCCTCCTTCGCCGCGCTCGCGGCGCTCGGCTTCTCGTAGTAGAACCCGATGAGGAAGTAGGAGCAGACGCCGACCAGCTCCCAGAAGACGAAGAACTCGAGCAGGTTGTCCGCGAGGACGAGCCCGCTCATCGACGCGAGGAAGAGCGAGAGCTCCGAGTAGTACCGGGGGAGCCCCCGGTCCTGGTGCATGTAGCCGATCGAGTAGAGCACGACGACGAAACCAACGACCGTCACGACGATCAGCATCAGCGCCGAGACCGGGTCGACCAGCGTGCCGACCACGAGCGAGAATCCGCGCGGGAACGCTCCGGGGGCGGGAGCGAGGTGGAGCCAGGTGTACCGAACGTCGGTGTAGGTACCGGGGGAGACCATCTCCCCGATGCCGATCAGGACCCCGACCACCATCGCCGCGCCGGAGAAACCGACCGCGACCCATCCGCCCCACTCGAGGCGGCGCATCCGCGTTCCCGCGAGGCCGACGATCACGAACGAGAGGGCCATGAAGAGGGGGACGAGGAAAGCCCACCCGTAGAGCCCGTCCAGAACGCCCGTGGTCGACCCCCTCCTACAGCTTCAGGTCGGTGGCCTGGGCGACGTTGATCGTCCCCTTGAGGCGGTTCAGCGCGAGGACGATCGCGAGCCCGACCGCGACCTCCGTCGCGGCGAATCCGATGAGGACGACCGCGATCGACTGGCCGGTGAGCCCGCCGGAGCCGCCCGAGAACGCCCCGAAGTAGACGAAGTTGAGGATGGTCGCGTTCATCGCGATCTCGATCGCGATCAGGATGAGGATGAAGTTGCGGCGCGTGAGGATGCCGAAGAGTCCGACCGCGAGGAGCGCGGTCGAGAGGGCGACGAACCCCACGATCGGAAGGTCGGTCATTCGCGCCCCTCTCGAACGAGGTAGATCGACCCGGCGACCGCGGCCATCATGATGAGACCGAGGAGGAGGAGCCACGGCCCGTTCGGCCCGAAGAGGTTCTCCGAGAGGAGGGTCGGGTCGTACGTCCGCACCGGCTGGCTCGACTGCGGAAGCTCCCCGACCGCGGCGACCGCGAAGATGAACGTGACGACCGCGAGCGCGAACGGTACCGAGCCGATCCCGGTCGCGGCTTCGCGGGAGAAGATCCGCTTTCGCGTGACCATGATCCCGAAGAGGAGAAGGACCGTCACCGCACCGGCGTACACCCCGAGCTGCAGCACGCCGAGGAACGGGGCCTCGAGCAGGAAGTAGAGGGCCGCGAGGTCCACGAAGAAGACCCCGACCCACAGGATCGTGTGGACGAGCTCGCGGACGAGCAGCGCCGCGACCGCGGTGACGAGGGCGACCACCGCGAGGGCGAGGAATGCGAGTTCCTCGATGCTCACTTTCGAGTCCCCCAGAACAGGCACTCTTTGGGGCAAACGCTGATGCAGGTCCCGCACCGGACGCAGTCGGAGTCGTTGATGACCGGTTCCTTCCAGATCCGCTTCGGGGCCTTCTCCCCGGGCTTCGCTTCCGCCTTCGGGATATCGAGCATCGTGATGCACTGCGTCGGACAGTCGCGGGCGCACGCGTTGCAGCCGATGCAGATCGGTGGGTCGAGGAGGATCGAGTCCTCGTTCTCGGGCCGCGCGAGCCGGATCGGGTTCATCGGAAGCTTGGTCCGGAACACCTCGTTCAACTTCTGCGGCGAGTAGACCATCTCCGAGCGCTTCGGGGTCGAGAGCTCGTAGCGGGTCGTCATCGTGAGGCATCCCTCGGGGCACGCGTCCGAGCAGAATCCGCAGTAGCTGCACTTCCCGTAGTCGATCTCGGGGCACTTCTTCGGGTGCTTCGGGTCTCCGCCGGGGACCGTGACCATCTCGATACAGAGGTCCGGGCAGGAGAACGCGCAGAGGTTGCAGCTGATGCAGGTCGCGATGTTGAGCGCGTGGACGCCCCGGTAGTTGTCCCAGACCTGGCCGACCCCGATCGGCTTTCCGGACGCCACCGCGACCTTCTCGCGGAACTTCGGGTCCTCGAGCCGCTCGTACGGGTAGACGATCGTGGACGGACGGACGAGGCTCTTCGCGAACTGGCGGGCCGCCGTCGCCATCGGACGGGTGACGAAGAGGACCGGGTTCTCGTCGGGTTTCTGCTTCGCGGTGATATCGCTCGCCATCGCTCTTCTTCTCCTACGACCCCGGGCTCGGCAGCGGCCCAAACGGCCAGCCATGCCCGAGGACAAGCAGGGCGGCGAGGAAGACCGCGAGGAGGCTGAGGGGGATCATCCGGTTCCACCCGACGCGCAGGAGCTGGTCGGTCCGCACGCGCGGAAGGGAAGCCCGGACCCAGACAAAGAGGCCGAAGACGATGTACGTCTTCAGCATGAACCAGAAGATCCCCGCGAGCGGGAAGCTGGTCGCCGCGCTGGGGACCCACGACGGGAGCGTCCAACCCCCCAGGAAGAGGAGGACGATGAGGACGCTCCCGATGAGCGCGCGAAGGTAGTCGGCGAGCATGAAGAACGCGAAGAGCATCCCGCCGTACTCGGTGTTCCACCCCTCGACCAGCTCCGCCTCCGCTTCGGGGAGGTCGAACGGGATCCGTTCGGTCTCGGCGAGCATCGCCGCGACGAACACGATGAGCGCCACGACGAGCGGTCCCCAGAACCAGTAGTTCTGCTGCTCGTAGACGATGGTGTTGAGGTCGAAGCTCCCGGCAACGATCACGACCGCGACGACCGCGAGGAGGAGCGGCACCTCGTAGGCGATCATCTGGGCCGCCGAGCGCATCCCGCCCATCAGCGAGTACTTGTTGTTGCTCGACCAGGCGCTCACGAAGATGAAGAGCGGCGCGAAGGAGAAGATCGCGAGCGCGAGGAGGAGCGTCAGCGGGAGCGCCCCAGTGTCCCAGCCGGAGGAGATCGGAAGGATCCCGAAGATCGCGAGGGAGGTGACCATGTACGCGGTCGGCCCGAAGTAGAAGCCGAGCGAGTCGGCCTCCCGCGGCTTCACGGTGGTCTTGCGGAACAGCTTGAACCCGTCGGCGAAGTTCTGGAGGAGCCCGGCGTAACCGACGTGCATCGCCCCGCGCCGGTCCATGAACCGACCGAGGAGCTTGCGTTCCCACCAGATGAGGAGGATCGTGTTGAGCATGCTCGCGGCGAGGATGACGACCGCGAAGATCAGGACCGCAAAGCCGGTGACCACACCGGAGCTCGTGACCACGGCCCGCGCACCCGAGGGAAGGACCGACCCGATCGCGGTCGCGATCAGGTTCGAGATGGCGTACGAGACCGAGTAGAGAGTATCCTGTGACACCGCACTTCCCTCCTACCGGTCGACTTCCCCCACGCAGACGTCGACGCTCCCGAGGATCGGCGGGATGTCGGCGACCCGGTACCCCACGAGGTATTGGCGAACGGCGGCCAGGTTCGCGAAGACGGGCGAGCGGAACTTCACCCGGTACGGGTGCTCCGAACCCTCGTTCACGACGTACGCCTGGGCCTCTCCGTGCGGTTCCTCCACGGAGGAGAACCCCACCCCCTTCGCGTAGTTCCTCTTGAGGAGGTACCCTTCCCGGCCGGTCGGGGCGTACGGTGCCCCGAGCCAGCGCGGGAGGCTCTCCGCCATCACCGGGCCCGGGTGACGGTCGAGCCAATCGAGGGTTTGGCGGAGGATCCGCAACGACTGGCGCATCTCCTCCATCCGAACGAGGTAGCGCCCGGTCACGTCCGCGCTGTCGGCGACCGCGACCTCGAAATCGACCTGGCCGTACTGGGAGTACGGTCGGTCCTTGCGGAGGTCCCGCTTCACGCCGGCCGACCGGAGCATCGGCCCGGTGATGCCGTGCGTGACGCAGTCGCCCGCCTTGAGGACCCCCAGGTTGTCGCACCGCTTGTGGAAGATGGTCGAGCCGAGGCAGAGCTGGTCGTACTCCCGGAACCGTTCCTCGAGCCAGTCGACGACCTTGCGGGCCTGGCTCGTGAACGCGGGAGGCAGGTCGTTGCGGACCCCGCCGACCCGCATGTACTCGTAGGTCATGCGCGCGCCGGTGAAGCTCTGGAACAGGTCGAGGATGAGGTCCCGGTCGCGCATGCCGTAGAGGAACGGGCTCATGAGCCCGATATCCTGGACGAACGCCGCGTACCACATGATGTGCGAGCCGATCCGCTGGAACTCATCGCACGTCATCCGGATGTACTCGGCCCGCTCGGGCGGCGAGATGTGGAGCGCCTTCTCCGACGCGAGGACGTAGAGGTGCTCCCAGGCGAGGCCGGCGACGTAGCAGCACCGGTCCATCAGCGTCACGACCTCGTTGTAGTGCCGGTCCTCGCTGATCTTCTCGATCCCGCGGTGCAAGTACCCCATCTCGGGGTCGGCGTCGAGGACGAGCTCGCCGTCGATGCGGACCCGCAGGTTCCACAGGCCATGGGTCATGGGGTGCTGCGGCCCCATGTTGATCCACATCTCAGACATGGCGCGACTTCACCTCGAGCTCCTCGGGCTCGTGGAGCTTGAACGAGCGCAGGAGCGGATGGAACACGTAGCCGTCCGGGGTGAGGAGGTGGCGAAGGTCCGGGTGATGGTCGAACGTCACGTCGACGAGCTCCCACGTCTCGCGCTCGTGCCAGTTCGCGCTCGGCCACACCGAGGTCGCCGACTCGACGTGGGCGTCCGAGGCGGGAAGGTCCGTGGAGAGGAGGACGTACTGACGGAGAGTGTCCGACCAGAGCACGTAGAAGACCTCGCGATGGTCGACCCAATCGATCCCTCCGACCATCGACAGGTGGGTGAAGGAGAGGTCGTCCCGGACGGCCCGGAAGACGTCGAGCGCTCCCTCGCGACGGAAACGTACCCGCCCGGCCGTGCCGTCGAACGGCTCGACGCCGAGGAGGCGGTCCCCGAGTTTCGGGGAGAGGACTCGCGCGACCTCCTCCGGTTGCATCCGTCCCCTCCTCGCAATGCCCCGGCGGTCGGTCCGCCTATTCCTTGCGCTCCCGAATCAGCTGTTCCAGTCTCAGGATCCCGTCGAGCATCGCCTCGGGCCGCGGTGGGCAGCCGGCGATGTACACGTCGACGGGAACGAGCTTATCCACACCGGGCACGACCGAGTACGCGGTCCGGAACGGACCGCCGCCGGTCGCGCAGTTCCCCATCGCGATCACCCACTTTGGTTCGGGCATCTGCTCGTAGAGCGTGATGAGCTTGTGCGCCACCTTCCACGTGACGGTCCCGTTCACGATCATCAGGTCGCACTGACGCGGCGAGGAACGGGGCACGACCCCGAACCGCTCGGCGTCCCAACGCGCCCCGAAGCCGGCGGCGAACTCGATCGCGCAGCAGGCGAGCCCCCAGTGGAGCGGGAAGAGCGAGTTGCGTCCCGCCCAGTTGAACACGGGGCGGATCACCTTCGCCTGTCCCTGTTCGGCGATCAGGGACCCGAGAGCCTCTTTCGCCGCAGGGATGAACTCCTTGACGCGCAGGGTCTCGATCTCGACGAACGGTACCGCGGGTTGCGTCGCCATCGGCAGTTCGGCGCCCAGGGCGAGGTCCCGGTCGGGAGCCGAAGACTTCGCTGGGGTCGAGACCTGGGCCGGCGGAGTCGTCACACGACCCACCTCTTCTCCCCGCTGAGCGCGTAGTAGATGCCGGTGATGGCGAGCGCGGTGAACCCGACGGCGATGAAGACCGGCAGCCATGCGGAGTTCGCCCCACGGAAGGTAAGGCCCCAGAGCGCGAGGACGAAACCGAGTACGTCGACCGCGACGAACACGATCGCGAACGAGTAGTGCTGCGTCGGGAAGTCGATCTGGGCCTCCCCTTCGGGCTCCTCCCCGCATTCGTAGGTGGTCAGCTGAAGGTACGAGCTCCGACGCTTCGCGCCCAGCATGCGGTTCGCGACGATCGAACCGACGCCGAACACCGCTGCAATAACAGCGAAAACCAGGAACGTCGTGACCCCGGCTTCCATCCCTTCCTCCTCCCGCTAGACGAGCCGTACGTCGGACCCTTTGTCGTTATTTAACCTCAGGGGCCTGAGTCGAGAACCCCCTACAAATCGAACCCGGCAGAACGCGCTCCGGTCGCCGGAGTTAATGCTCCTTGGGGCTCGAACTCCTTCCGTCCGATGGCGTCGTTCGAAGCCCCGCTCACCCTGACCGGGAGATGGATTCGTCTCGCTCCGCTTAGCCCGGATCATGCCGCCGGTTTACGGGAAGCGTTCCGGGACCCGGAGGTCGGTCGGTATCTTCTCTACCGCCCGGCGGACAGTCTCGAGGGGATGCAGGCGCTGATCTCGCGCTACCTCGAATGGCAGCGGACCGGCGCGGTCCTCCCCTTCACCACCGTCCTTCGCGCGAACGACCGACCGATCGGGATGACGAACTACCTTCACATCGACCGGGAGAATCGTTCGGTCGAGGTCGGTGGGACGTGGCTCGACTCGACCTACTGGAGGACTCCCGTGAACACGGAGGCCAAGTACCTCCTGTTCCGCCACGCCTTCGAGGTGGAGCAAGTTCACCGAGTGAGCCTGCAAACCAACATCCAGAACGAGCGGTCCCAGAAGGCGATCGCCCGGGTGGGGGCGACCCGGGAGGCCGTCTTCCGCGACGACAAGCTTCTCGCGGACGGCACCTTCCGCACCTCCGTCGTCTTCGGCGTGCTCGTCTCCGAGTGGCCGCGGGTGAAGGCCTCTCTGGAAGCCCAGCTGGCGCGTCCCTGGAACCCCGGCGACCCCGACCGCGGGGGGAGTCCCTCGTCTCGGAAGGGGGCCGCCCCATGACCGGCACCGGCTTCCGCCCTCCGGTCGTCCTGCGCGGACGGTACCTCGAGCTACGCCCTCTCGAACGCGCCGATGCGGCCGGACTGGCCGAGGCGGGGTCGGACCCCGAGGTGTGGAGGTTCTTGCGGATCGGTCCGGGCCACCCCCCCACGACCGGCGAGATGGCGACGTTCATCGACGAGCTGCTCGCGATGCAGGAGAAAGGCGAGCTCCTCGCGTTCGCGATGGTCCTTCGTTCGAGCGGGGCGCTCGTCGGGATCGTCCGCTTCCTCGACATCGACCGGCCCAACCGGGCGGTCGAGCTCGGGACCTGGATCGACTCGCGCTACTGGCGGACCCCGCTCAACGCGGAGTCGAAGCTCCTCATGCTCGGCTACGCGTTCGAAGAGGAACAGGTCCATCGGGTCCAGCTGAAGACGGACGAGCGGAACGTTCGTTCCCAGCGTGCGATCGAGCGCCTCGGCGCCGTCCCCGAGGGGCGGCTCCGCGAAGCGCATCTGGTGCGCGGCAACTTCTTCCGGACCTCGCTCTACTATAGCATCCTCGCGGGAGAGTGGCCAGCGGTGAAGCAGCACCTCGAGGAGCGGCTCGCTCGGCCCTGGGAGGGTGCCCCGTCCGCGCCTACGGGGGCGGAAAGTTAGGCTTGCGCTTCTCACGGAAGGCCGCGATCCCCTCCGAGAGCTCCTTGCCCTGAGCGGCCTCGACCGCCCCCCGGCGTTCGAGCGTCATCTGCGACTCGACGCTTTCGCTGAACGCGGAAACCAGGAGGCGCTTCGCCCAACCGTAGGCCCGGGTCGGACCCTCGGCGAGCTCGTGGGCCTTCTTTCGGGTCCGCTCGGCGAGCTCGTGCGCGGGGACGACCTCGTGGACGAGGCCCATCTCGCGCGCCCGCTTCGCATCGACGCGCGCGTTCGAGAAGAGCAGCTCCTGGGCTCCCCCGATCCCGAGGAAGTGCGGGAGGAAGTACGAGAGCGCTCCGTCGGGCACGGTGCCGAGCTGGAGGAACGCCGGAACGAGGACCGCCGACTCGCTCGCGATCCTCCAGTCCGCGGCGAGCGCGAGAGAGAGTCCCCCTCCGGCCGCCACCCCCGGGAGCGAGGCGACCACGGGCTTCGGCATCCCGAGGATCTCTCTCACCATGTGTTCCTGCTCCGCGGTCAGGCGGTGGAAGAGGTCCGGAAGGGTGCCGGCCGTCCGATGGAGCTCCATCACCCCGACGTCCCCGCCCGCGCAGAACGCCCCCCCGGCCCCCGTCAGGACGACCGCTCGGACGTCCGTCGCGATCGTTGCAGCCTGCAGGGCCTGGCGGAGGTCGACCATCGTGGGGACGTCGAGCGCGTTCCGCCGGTCGGGGCGATTGATCGTGATGGTCAGGACGGGCCCTTCTCTCTCGGCGAACACGGCCGGCATCGGACTCTCCGTTCTAGACCCGAACGGACCGGGCTTATAGGTCAGCCGCCAAACAGGGCCTGGCGCACGCCTCGCAGGCCGGTGCGCTCGTTACGGATTCGACGGCGGGCGGCGCCGCGCGGACCCTCCGGTATCGGGCGGTGGGCCGGACGGGGTGGCGGTTTCCGGGGAGTCGGCGGTGCCGGGCGGAAACGCAGTACCTGGATGCTGGGCGCGGGATGAGGGCGGCGGCGCGATCGTGTCGGCGGGCGGCAGGTCGGGGGCGATGCCGGCCTTCGACCCCTTGGCGAAGGGCGTGACGAGCGACGTCGATTCGTCGGACTCGGCCTTGATCTCTTCCTCGATGGTCTTGATCTCGGTGAGCAGCTCTTCCTGGCGCGGGATCGGTCCGAGGATGTCGTCCATCGTTCCGATCTGCTTCTCGAGGTCGGAGAGGGTGTTCAGGCTGCGGTCGGGGACCTGGCGGCCCGTACCGAGGTACTCCGAAGCGCCCTCCATGAGACGCGAGAACTCGAACGGGAAGAGGATCTTCGTCGACTGGCCATCGCCGACCTTCGCGACCGTGTCGAGCGAGAGGACCGTGAGCGCCTTCGCGTCGAGGACCCCCGCCCCGAGCGAGAGGATCCGCAGACGCTGCGACTCTCCCTGGGCTTCGAGGATCGTCGCCACCCGGGCCCCTTCGGCCTCGAGGATCTGGGACTGACGCACCCCTTCGGCCTGGAGAATCCGGGACCGCTTCTGCCCTTCGGCGACGAGGATCGCGCTCCGCTTCTCTCCGTCGGCGCGCAGGACCGCCGCACGGCGTTGACGCTCGGCGGAGGTCTGCTCCTCCATCGCGGTCTTGACCGGGCCGACGGGGTCGACCTCCTTGATCTCGACCGCGTCGACGCGGACCCCCCACTTGTCGGTCGCCTCGTCCAGGATGTCGCGAAGGCGGGCGTTGATCCGCTCGCGGTTGTAGAGGATCTCATCGAGCTCCATATCCCCGATGATCGACCGCAACGTCGTCTGCGCCAGCGCGAGCGTGGCGACCTGGTAGTTCTGGACCTGGAAGATCGCCTTCGGGGCGTCGACGACCTTGATGTAGATGATCGCGTCGACGTTCGTCGGCGAGTTGTCCTTCGTGATCACTTCCTGACGGGGAACCTCGAGCACCTGCGTCCGCAGGTCGATCTTGAGGACGGAGGCGAGCGGGCTCACGAGGTTGAACCCGGGGTTGATCATCCGCTTGTACGACCCCAGGAGCGTGACAATCCCCTGCTGGTACGGCTGGATCGTGTAGATCATCCGCGTGAGCAGGACCAGGATGATCACGAACGCGAGGACGATTCCCACGATGACGAATGTGTAGTCCATCGGAACCTCTTCGAACTCCGTCGGGTCGGTCGAACGGCCGGCGGGCTAACCCCGCCAGAGGGTGTAACCCTTTCCGTCGGCTCCTCGGGCCGATCAGGACGCTTTCGGGGGCTCGACCGGGACCACGGTCACCGAGACTCCCTCACCGTGGATGATCTTGACGCGGGTCCCCTCGGGGATGGGCACCGACGCCCGGGCCGACCAGAC
>Ga0187784_10002505_pt1 | contig 14717 bp, 10 predicted proteins | sample 1015_SJ02_MP15_2_FD_132964 | JGI IMG/M metagenome (GOLD analysis project Ga0187784, IMG submission 132964) | Tropical peat soil microbial communities from peatlands in Department of Meta, Colombia - 1015_SJ02_MP15_20_MG | ecosystem: Environmental > Terrestrial > Soil > Wetlands > Peat | place...
CTCGCAAGCGAGCGGCTTAAATGCTGATATGAAAAAGGGCCGCTCGCAAGCGAGCGGCCCAAGTCTAGGGAGGAAACGCCCAAGGAGGGCGACGGTAGCTCAGAATCTCGCTACCGCACTGCAGCAACATACACCGCGGCGCACAAAACGCAAGCCCTGTTGACCTAATTCACTCCTCGTTTCCCCCGAAATTTGCTGCAAATTGTGCAGAGCAGGTCTTCCATGCGGCATAAGGCTTTTGTCCGGCACCGCGCTAGAATAAAAAATCAAAATTTATCAATGACTTGCTGGTCGGCTCGGTCCGCAAGCGGACGTGCGCAAAATTAAGGCACCAAGGTTCGTCATCTTCGACCTTAAGAAAGTATTTCCTGTGCACGCGTGTGCGAACGACAACACCCTGAATTGCCGTTGCCGGCCAACTTCGCTAGTCGGAACCAATGACGGCGATCGATTTTGCGGCGTTCGTGGACGAGCTTGCCGGCGCCGCCGGCGAGACCATCCGGCCATTCTTTCGCACGGCGCTCGGCGTCGAGAACAAGGCGCCCGCCGGCGGCTTCGATCCGGTCACGGCGGCCGACCGCGCCGCCGAAGCGGCCATGCGCGCGCTGATCAAGAAGACCTTCCCGGAACACGGCATCGTCGGCGAGGAGCTCGGCGCCGAACAAACCGACGCCGAATATGTCTGGGTGCTCGACCCCATCGACGGCACCAAATCGTTCATCTGCGGCATGCCGGCGTGGGGTACGCTGATTGCGCTGACGCGGCGCGGCGAACCGATCTACGGCATGATGCACCAGCCGTTCACGCGCGAGCATTTCAGCGGTGACGGCTCGGCGGCGAGCTATCGCGGTCCGGCCGGCGACCGCGCGCTGCGCACGCGCCCATGCGCGGCGGTCGCGGATGCGGTGCTGCTCACGACGAGTCCGCTGTTGATGCGCGAGGCCGACCGGCGCGCGTTCCGCCGGGTCGAGCAGGCGGTGCGGCTGTCGCGCTACGGCGGCGACTGCTACGCCTACTGCATGCTTGCCGCCGGTCACGTCGATCTCGTCATCGAGACCGAGCTCAAGCTCTACGACGTGCTGCCGCTGATCCCGATCATCGAGGGCGCCGGCGGCGTCATCACCACCTGGGATAACGGCCGCCCGCACGCCGGCGGCCGCATCATCGCCGCCGGCGACAAGCGCGTGCATGCGCAAGCGATGGCGGCCTTGAAGGGGTGAGCGGCGATCCGCGCCGCGTGGGCAGGGAGCCCGCCGGGAGATTTGCGCTTTTCGCGGAAGAAAGTAACGAACCTCAAAACAGGGCCGTGCCGGGAACGAACGCATCGAACGCCGCCCAGAACTGCGAGCGGTAGCGGTCCTGCTCCATCAGCAGCTCGTGCTGGGCGCCGACCACGACCAGGTGCGAGCCGGCGCGCAGGAGCGTGGCGAAATCCTCGATCGCCGCGTTCGATACGATGGCGTCGCGTCCGGCGGCGACGATGAGGATCGGCTGACGGATGCGCGCGGGATAGCTCGGGTCGCCGAGCGCGCGCATGGCGCGGAAGGCGGCGTCGCACCAGGTCACCGTCGGCCCGCCCAAGCCGAGTGCCGGCTCCGCCTCCAGGATGGCGGCGTTGCGGGCAAAGCGCACCGGATCGCTGGTGAGGATATTGCCGGCGAACGGCCGCAGGTCGAGCACACCGGGATAACGGCCGGGCACATACATGGTGCCGAAACCGCCCACGCGCATGGCGCGCGCCACCGTGCCCGCGACCGCCATCGAGCTAACGAAGGCGATGCCGACCATCGGCGCGGAGAGCACGATGCGGTCGAACCAGCGCTGGCCGCGGTGGACGGCGCGCAGGAGCACCGTCGCGCCCATGGAATGGCCGAGCGCATAGAATGGCGGCGGGCAATCCGGCAACACCACCTCGCGCATGAACGTCTCGAGATCGATGTCGAATTCGGCGAAGCTGCGCACATGGCCTTTGCGGCGATCGCCGAGCGCGCGCGCGGACAGGCCCTGGCCGCGCCAGTCGAGGATGGCGACGGCAAAGCCGCGGCGGCGCAGATCGCGCACGGTCTCGAAATATTTTTCGATCCATTCGGTGCGGCCGGGAAAGACGCACACCGTGCCGCGGCGGCCGGCCGGCGGCGCGAAGCGGGCAAAGCGCAGCGTGACGCCGTCCGGCGTCTTCAGCGTGCCGGTGACGGCGGTTTCGGGAACCGGATTGGCGGGAACCGAGATAAACTTCATAAGCCGTTGTTTACCAGGGTTTTGGCCCCCCTTGCAGCGATCGCGGGGCGTTCCCATGTCATGGCTGCGCAGGCCAGCGGCTGCGCATCATCCATCGGTCTGGCCCGCAAGGGCAGACCCCCGCATGTCGCTTCAGAAGGAGGATATGCCATGCGAACCTTTGATCTTTCACCCCTTTATCGTTCCACCGTCGGCTTCGACCGGCTGTTTTCGCTGCTCGACCAGGGCGTCGAAGGCGGCGCTCCCGGCTATCCGCCCTACAACATCGAGCGGACCGGAGACAATGAATACCGCGTCACCGTCGCGGTAGCCGGCTTTGCCGAGTCCGAGCTTTCCGTCGTCGCCAAGGAGAACACGCTGACCATTCGCGGCGACAAGAAGACCAAGGACGAGGGCAAACGCGGCGACGTGCTCTATCAGGGCATTGCGGCGCGTGCGTTCGAGCGCGTGTTCCAGCTCGCCGACTTCGTTCAGGTCAAGGGCGCCAAGCTCGAGCACGGTCTCCTGCATGTCGACCTGGTGCGCGAAATCCCCGAGGCGAAAAAGCCGCGTACCATCCCGATCGGCAACGGCAAAACCGTCGAGCAGAAGGCCGCCGAGCAGCAGGCTGCGTAAGCGCCCAATCAAGTACAACGCTAAGTCTTGCAATGCTGGCGCCCCGGTTGTTCCGGGGCGCTTTTTCATCGCCCTTCTCCGCAAGAGCCTGCGCTTTGAGCCTTTGGCCTTACACCGCCGGCGCGGCATCGGCGCGCTACGCCGCGATCGCCTCGAGGCGGCGCTTGGTCACCGCCGGCCCGAAGCCGCCGATGACGATGAACACGATCACCATGGCGCCGGCGATGAAGCCGAACACGCCGGTGGTGCCGTAACTGCGCAGGAAGAAGGCGATGATGAAGCCGGAGAAGATGGTCGAGAAGCGGCTCCACGAATAGACGAAGCCCACCGCCTGGGCGCGGATGCGGGTCGGATAGAGTTCGGCCTGGTAGGCGTGAAACGAGAAGGCGAGCCAGTTGTTGCAGAGCGTGATCAGGAGCCCGCAGGCGATGACGCCGGCGGCGCCGGTCTGCTGCGCGAAAATAAGCCCCACCACGGCGACGCCGATCGCCGCCCAGGCGATCTGCCATTTGCGCTCGAAGCGGTCGGCAAAAAAGACGCCGAGCAGCGGACCGATCGGCGCCACTACCGCGATCACGAAGGTATAGGCGAGCGACCTCGTGACCTCGACGCCCTGCGAGATCAGGAGCGTCGGCACCCAGCTGGAAAAGCCGTAATAGCCGATGGTCTGGAACAGATGGAAGATCACCAGCATGACGGTGCGCCCGCGATAGGCTGCGCTCCACATCTCGCTCCAGGCGCCTTTTTTGCGCTCGGCCTCGCCGCTTAAGAGTTCCGGCGGCGGCAGCTCGCGGCCGGTTTCGGCGCGCACGCGGTTTTCCCAATCGGCGAGAATTTTTTCGGCCTCTTCGGTACGGCCGTGCTGCGCGAGCCAGCGCGGCGATTCCGGCAGACCGCGGCGGATCCACCAGATCGCGATGGCGCCGACCGAGCCGATGATGACGACGACGCGCCAGCCGTCGAGGCCGAAGACCGTCAGCGGCACCAGGCGCCAGGCGAGGAACGCCGCTACCGGCACCGCGCTGAAGATGATGCCGTGCAAATAGGCGAAGGCCGGCCCGCGCTGCTCCTTCGGCACCAGCTCCGACAGATAGGCGTCGATGTTCACCAATTCGACGCCGATGCCGATGCCGGCGATGAAGCGCCACAGGTCGATCGTCTCCGGCGAGCGCTGAAAGGCCATGATCAGCGTGCCGATCGAGTACCACAGCAGCGCGAAGGTGAAGATCGAGCGACGGCCGAAGCGATCGGAAACCCAGCTGAACACCAGCGTGCCGACGAACAGCCCGGCGAACAGCGCGGCGACGAAGCTGGCGAAGCCGCCGAGATCGAACAGGCCCTGCGTGGTCGGCTTGAACAGACCTTCCTTGAACAGCCCGATCGCCACATAGGCGGTGAAGAAGAGGTCGTAGAACTCGAACCAGCCGCCGAGCGCCAACAGCGTGACCAGCTTGCGCGTGTGGCGCGACGGCGGCAGGCGATCGAGCCGCGCCGCGACGGTGACCGCATCGGTCGCCATGTGGCGTCCCTCCCCTTGCTTTCCCTCGCGCGGCCGCCTTTTTCGTGGACCGCTTTTTGTTTTTACGCACCGCCGCGATCGCGATCTGCCGATTTCGGTTCGTTTTCGGATCGCGACGGGGCCGGCCGCCGCGCCGAGCGCGGCAACGGCCCGACTTTATGGCGGCGACCGCGCCTGTCAACGCCGCGCAGCTGTTCCCCGCCCGGCGTCAGCCACGATCGCAGATCAGGGCTTGCTCGCCTGCCAGCTCGCGTCCGGATCGTAAGCGTCGATCGCGGCGGCGCTGCGCGCCGTGTCCGGGCCGAGATTTTTTTGAAACACGATGCCGGTCTGATTGACGATGAAGGTCATGATGCCGGAATCGCCGTAAGTGGCCGGATAGGCAATGAGCGCAAAACCGCCGGTCATGCGATCGTTGGCGACATAATTTTTGGCGCCGCCCGGCGCATTCGACCCCTGCTTGGTGAGAATGCGGAAATAGTAGCCGTCATAGGGCCGCGGCTTGATGTGCGGGGTGCCGGGTCGATAGCCGGCGGCGCGGGCCTGCGCCACCAGCGGGCCGAGCGGGCTTTCCTCCTCGCCCGGTTTGACGTCCCAATATAGCCCATCGCGCCGCCCCGTCTTGCTCATGAAGTGCTGCGCATATTCGGCGGCCCCGCCGGGCCCCAGCCGCTTGGCCGCATATTCGCGCTGCGCCTCGACATAGCCGTGGCACACCGCGATGACGTGGAGTTCGTTGCGGCCGATCCGCCGATTGAGAATCTCTTCCACGCCGCTCTTGGTGTCGAAACGCCAACGATCATGCTCGCCGACGAGCGGGATGGGAAACGGCCATTCATCGGCGCCGACGACCAGCGTCGTCTTGTCGTGACCATCGCGTTCGAGCTTGTGGCCTTCGTCATAGGCGGCGACGAACCGCATCCTGCCGTGCCGGTCGGCGACGGGATCGCCGGAGTAGATGAGTTTCTTGCCGTCGGGCCCGAGGATGGCGAGCAGTTCATTGAGCCGATCGCCGCGGTTGGCGGCGATGAGCGCCTCGACGGCGGCGGCCGGCGTGGCGAAGGTTTTTTGCTGCGGAGCGGCGGCAGCGACCCCGGCGACGGCGATGACGCCCAGCGCTGCGGCGCCGAGAGAAAGCCCGATCAGACAGTGCCGTACCGTGGTTCTCAGCATCGTTGCCGACCTCATCGATGGCGCGCGCCGGCGCTTGGCGCCGGTGCGGCATGAAAGCTCGGCGCCGGCGCGGGGTGGAAGCTTGGCGCCGGCGACGACATTCGGCTCGACAATCCGCGGGCGGCCTCGCTGCGCACTTGCGCGCCGCGACCGAAGGATTCGAAGGCGGGCGACGTCGGGCGCGGAGCAGCGAGCGCGGCGGGAGGCCGCACGATTTGCGGCACGGCGCGCTCGATCGAAGGCGCCGCCGGCGTCCGCTCGACCGTCGGGGCTGCCGGCCGGACCTGCGGCACAACGGCCGGCGCGGGCGCGAAGCCGCGCGACGCACGCCGTGCCGCTTCGCCCGGACCGGGGAAACGCACCGCCGTCGCCGGACCGCGGTAGGGCACGCCATGGCGATGCGCGGGATCGTGTTGCCAGATTCCCGTAGCTGCCGGCTCATGGCCGCTGTGGAAACGCTGGAAGCGATCGGCGTCGACATGAATGGCGTGCCGCCGCCATTCAAAACGGCCCCACGCCCAGAAGCCGAACGGGTAAAAGGCGGGGCCGAAGACGACAAAGCTGTCCGCCGGCACGCAGCTTCCGGCCCATTCTCCAAAATAAAAGGGTGGGTAGTCTGCGTCGGGCCAGGCGCCGTATACGCAAGGATTATAGGCCGGCACATAAACAACGTCGGGATTTGCCGGCTCGATCATGATCTCCTGATCTTCGGTCGTCACCGTCTGCTGCGGCGTCGAGGCGAGCGAACCCGCCGCCTGCGCACGCCGGCGCAAGCGCTGAACCGCATCCATGACGTCGTCCTGCTGCGCCAGAAATGCGTCGCCGAGCTGCTCGGTCCATTGCAGGTTCGTATTCATCATGTGCAGCAGCTGGGGAAACGGCACCAGCGACTTGATGCTCGGATCCCAGGGCTCATTCTGCAACGCCGCCGCCAAGGCGTTGCCTTTGAGCGCGGCATTGGTGGGATTTTGCAGCCAGCGGTCGGCCTCGACCACTTCGAGCGGATAGGTCGCGGCCATGAGAATCTGGGCGACGAGCGGATCGGGATAAAGCGCGATCGGCGCCAGCAACTGATCAAGCTCATCGGCGTTGAGCACTGAAGCGCTCCCGGGCGGGCCCGCCTGCGGCGCCTCCTTCGAGGCGGGCGCGCCGATGACGGCGACGATGCCGAAAAGGACGGCGACGAAAGTTCGGCCGGGGAAGCGCAACATTGGTACAGTATGCGAGTCGTGAGAGAGGGCGGCGTTGATCCGGATCAAGCGCCGGAAGATTTCGGCGCTGCTGTCTTTCTTAGATTGACGATCACTCGTTCATCGGTGGCGGGGGTGGCGGCTTTTTCGGCGCGGCGGGTGTGGCGGGCGGTGCAGCGGCAGCGGCAGCGGCGCCGAGCGGCGTGTCCGATTTGACGGCAGGCGTTTCCACAGGCTTTGAGCCGACTTTGGCGTCGCGCGAGGCAAGCTCCTCGGGACGCGGCCGCGGCAACGGCGGTCCCCACGGGCGCGCGTTGCCTCGCATGGCGGGCGGCGTGGGCGGCTCCAAGCCTTCTTCCTCCATCATGCCGAGGCCGTCCGCATCGGACGAGCCGTAACCCGGCGGCATGACGTAGGGCGGCGGCACGCCATAGGGCGGCGTCATCATGCCGATCGGGCCATAGGGCCACGGACCAGGCACGATCCGGTTGACGGCGCGGATGGCGCCGCTATGCGCATCGACCACGACGCGCATGAGGATGCCGCGGAAATCGGTAGCGCGTAGGACGTAGGTCGAGCCCTCGCGCAGCGGCGGCGCCAGCGGATCGAACCCCGCCGAACGCACGATCCTGGTGATTTCATAGGGCGGCATGAATCCGGGTGCCGGTAACGGCGCCGGCGCCGATGGCGGCGGTAGCGATTGCGCGTAACTTGGCGCAGCAGCCGCGAGCAGAACACTTAGCGAAAACGCGGCAGCCCCAAATGCCCCTGCCCTCACGGATCTACCCCTACCCGGACAGCGCGACGAACACCCGCACGCCAACAACGTTACTCCAAATTGGGGCGGGGCTTGGGCACAATCGACGACTTTCGTTTAAGGCGCTGAAAATTTCTACGCGCGTCGGCACGCGCCCGGACGATCGCTGCGCGCAGCCGGCCCGCGGATACGTTCAACAGGACGGCAAGAAATTCTCGCGGACAACGCCGCGCGTTGCGAAATTGAGCCGCCGGCTCCGTTTTGCCATCCACATTCGCCCACGACGCGCCTGCCAGGACACCTCGCCCATTGCGCTGTCGCCTGCGCCGTGATCCACTTGATGCACCCGACATCGCGGAATCTGGGCCGCAAGGCGCAAGGCCGAAAGTTCTTCGATCGCGACCGTTTTCCCCCTGCGTGCCGGAGGGTTGCGCCCTTGTGCATTCGCCCGGAATTTGTCATGTTCGGCATAGGACAGTATTGCTGTCCCAATTGGTGGTCCGTCGCGCGCGCGGTCGGCTGAGCCGTTCAAAATGCGCGAGGACCAGCCGCCGAGGGCGAGGGCGCGTCGGACGGCGGCACAAAAGCAGCCACAGGCCGCATCGCGGCGTAAAGGCTGCCTCCAAGGATGTTGGTGCTCGCCCTTGGCGCGGGAAGACGCGGTCCTGCGCGGGGCGGATTGCGTCGGGACCTCGATGCGGACCATCCGAGGCTCGGACGCTTGAGTTGCGAGGACGACCATGAGCGCCTCGAGTTTTGGGCTCTTTGATCCGACGCTGGAAAAGGATTCCTGCGGGGTCGGTTTCATTGCCGACATCAAGGGGCGCAAGTCGCACAAGATTATCCAGGACGCGCTGACGATCCTGCTCAACCTCGAACATCGCGGCGCGGTCGGCGCCGATCCGCGCGCCGGCGACGGCGCCGGCATCCTGGTGCAGATTCCGCACAAGTTCTTCGCCAAGAAGACGGCCGAACTCGGCTTCGCCTTGCCGCCGCCCGGCCATTACGCCGTCGGCGCGCTGTTCATGCCGCACGACGCCGCCTGGCGGGCCGAGATCATGGACACCTATGCGGCGGTCGCCGCGCAGGAAGGCATGACCGTGCTCGGCTGGCGCGACGTGCCGACCGACAATTCGACGCTCGGCGAAACGGTCAAGCCGACCGAGCCGGTGCACAAGCAGGTGTTCCTCGCGCGCAATCCGAAGACCGCGTCGGAGGACGAGTTCGAGCGCCGGCTCTACATCCTGCGCAAGACCATTTCCTCGACGCTGTACGGCCGGCGCGAGCGGCGCGTCTCCCAGTATTATCCGGCGTCGATCTCCTGCGCACCGTGATCTACAAGGGCATGTTCCTCGCCGACCAGCTCGGCACCTATTATCCCGATCTGCACGATCCCGATTTCGAGAGCGCGCTCGCGCTCGTGCACCAGCGCTTCTCCACCAACACCTTCCCGACCTGGTCGCTGGCGCATCCCTACCGCATGATCGCGCACAACGGCGAGATCAACACGCTGCGCGGCAACAACAACTGGATGGCGGCGCGGCAGGCTTCCGTCGCCTCGCCGAAATTCGGCGACGACATCAAGAAGCTGTGGCCGATCTCCTACGAGGGGCAGTCCGACACCGCCTGCTTCGACAACGCGCTCGAATTCCTCACCATGGGCGGCTACTCGCTCGCGCACGCGATGATGACGATGATTCCGGAAGCGTGGGCCGGCAACCCGCTGATGGATGAGGAGCGCCGCGCCTTCTACGAATACAACGCCGCGCTGATGGAGCCGTGGGACGGCCCGGCGGCGATCGCCTTCACCAACGGGGTGCAGATCGGCGCCACGCTCGATCGCAACGGCTTGCGCCCGGCGCGCTACATCGTCACCCGCGATCACCGCGTCATCATGGCCTCGGAGGTCGGCGTGCTGCCGATCCCGGAGGAGGACATCGTCACCAAGTGGCGATTGCAGCCGGGCAAGATGCTGCTCGTCGATCTCGACGAGGGCCGGCTCATTCCCGACGAGGAACTCAAAAGCACGCTGGCGAAGGCCCATCCCTACCGGGAGTGGCTCAACCGCACGCAGATCGTGCTCGAAGAGCTGCCGGCCGCGGCGGAAGCGGCGCCGATCTCCAACCTGGCGTTGCTCGATCGCCAGCAGGCGTTCGGCTACACCCAGGAAGACCTGAAAATCCTGATGACGCCGATGGCGACGACCGGCGAAGAGGCGGTCGGCTCCATGGGCAACGATACGCCGATCTCGGCGCTGTCCGACAAGCCGAAGCTTCTGTTCACCTACTTCAAGCAGAACTTCGCGCAGGTGACCAACCCGCCGATCGACCCGATCCGCGAGGAGCTGGTCATGAGCCTGGTTTCCATCATCGGGCCGCGGCCGAACCTGTTCGACCTCGAAGGCGCCGCCAAGACCAAGCGCCTCGAAGTGCATCAGCCGATCCTGACCAACGCCAACCTGGAAAAGATCCGCGCCATTTCCAAGGTCGCGGAGTCGCATTTCAAGTCGACGACGCTCGACGCCACCTGGCCGGCGGAGGCCGGCGCCGCCGGCATGGAGCCGGCCATCGCGGCGCTGTGCGGCGAGGCCAAAGACGCGGTGCGCGAGGGCATCAACATCATCATCGTCTCCGACCGCCGCGCCGGCGCCGACCGCATCCCGATTCCCTCGCTGCTCGCCTGCGCCGCCGTGCACCATCATCTGATCCGCGAGGGCTTGCGCACCTCGGTCGGCCTCGTCGTCGAATCCGGCGAGCCGCGCGAGGTGCACCACTTCGCCTGCCTCGCCGGCTACGGCGCCGAAGCCATCAATCCCTATCTCGCCTTCGAGACGCTCACCGCGATGAAGGACGAGCTGCCGCAAAAGCTCGACGAGAAGGAAATCCTCAAGCGCTACATCAAGTCGATCGACAAGGGACTGCTCAAGGTGATGTCGAAGATGGGCATCTCCACCTACCAGTCCTATTGCGGCGCGCAGATTTTCGACGCGGTCGGCTTGAAGTCGGAGTTCGTCGCCAAGTATTTCACCGGCACGGCGACCCGCATCGAGGGCGTCGGGCTTGCCGGCATCGCCGAGGAGGCGGTGCGCCGGCACCGCGACGCCTTCTCCGACGCGCCGATCTATCGTTCCATGCTCGACGTCGGCGGCGACTACGCCGTGCGCGTGCGCGGCGAGGACCACGTCTGGACCGCGGCGACGGTGGCAACGCTGCAACACGCGGTGCGCGGCAACTCCTATGAGAAGTACCGGCAATACGCCGCCGTCATCAACGAGCAGTCGGAGCACCTCTACACCATCCGCGGCCTGTTCCGCCTGAAGTCCGCCGCCGAAGACAATCGCAGCCCCATCGCCACCGCGGAGGTCGAGCCGGCGCAGGAGATCGTCAAGCGCTTCTCCACCGGCGCCATGTCGTTCGGCTCGATCTCGCGCGAGGCGCACACCACGCTCGCCATCGCCATGAACCGCATCGGCGGCAAGTCGAACACCGGCGAAGGCGGCGAGGAGAGCGACCGCTTCAAGCCGCTGCCGAACGGCGATTCCATGCGCTCGGCGATCAAGCAGGTGGCCTCGGGCCGCTTCGGCGTCACCGCCGAGTATCTCGTCAATTCGGACATGATGCAGATCAAGATCGCGCAGGGAGCCAAGCCCGGCGAAGGCGGCCAGTTGCCCGGCCACAAGGTCGACAAGACCATCGCCAAGGTGCGCCATTCGACGCCCGGCGTCGGGCTGATCTCGCCGCCGCCGCATCACGACATCTATTCGATCGAGGACCTGGCGCAGCTCATCTTCGACTTAAAGAACGTCAACCCCGACGGCGACGTCTCGGTGAAGCTCGTGTCCGAGGTCGGCGTCGGTACGGTCGCCGCCGGCGTGTCGAAGGCGCGTTCCGACCACGTCACCATCGCCGGCTTCGAGGGCGGCACCGGCGCCTCGCCGCTGACTTCGATCAAGCACGCCGGCTCGCCGTGGGAGATCGGGCTTGCGGAGACGCACCAGACGCTGGTCGCCAACCGCCTGCGCGGGCGCATCGCGGTGCAGGTCGACGGCGGCATGCGCACCGGCCGCGACGTCGTCGTCGGCGCGCTGCTCGGCGCCGACGAGTTCGGCTTCGCCACCGCGCCCCTGATCGCCGCCGGCTGCATCATGATGCGCAAGTGCCACCTCAACACCTGCCCGGTCGGCGTCGCCACGCAAGACCCGGTGCTGCGCAAGCGTTTCAGGGGCCAGCCCGAGCACGTCATCAACTACTTCTTCTTCGTTGCCGAAGAGGTGCGCGAGCTGATGGCGGCGATGGGCTACCGCACCTTCGACGAGATGGTCGGCCAGATGCAGATGCTCGACGTGCGCGAGATGGTCGATCACTGGAAGGCGCGCGGCCTCGATTTCTCGCGGCTGTTCACCAAGCCCGACGTGCCGGACCACGTCGCGATCTTCCATTGCGAACGGCAGGACCACAAGATCCACGACGTCATCGACCGCAAGCTGATCGCGCAGGCGCAAGGCGCGCTCGACCGCGGCGCGCCGGTGTGCGTGAGCCTGCCGATCCGCAACATCGACCGCACCACCGGCGCCATGCTCTCCGGCGAGATCGCCAAGCGCTACGGCCACGCCGGACTGCCGCACGACACCATCGTGGCGCGCTTTACCGGCACCGCCGGGCAGAGCTTCGGCGCGTTTCTGGCGCGCGGCGTGACCTTCGAGCTTGAAGGCGACGCCAACGACTATGTCGGCAAGGGTCTCTCCGGCGGCCGCATCGTCGTGCGCCCGCCGGCGGCGGCCGCCATCGTGCCGGAGCAATCGATCATCATCGGCAACACCGTGCTCTACGGCGCCATCGAGGGCGAATGCTACTTCCGCGGCGTCGCCGGCGAGCGCTTTGCCGTGCGCAATTCCGGCGCCGTCGCCGTCATCGAGGGCGCCGGCGACCATTGCTGCGAATACATGACCGGCGGCGTCGTGGTCGTGCTCGGCCGCACCGGCCGCAACTTCGCCGCCGGCATGTCGGGCGGCATCGCCTATGTGCTCGACGAGGACGGCACCTTCGCCTCGCGCTGCAACCTCGCCATGGTCGAACTCGAGCCGATGCCGCAGGAGGAGGAGTTGAACGCGCGCGTCTATCACCAGGCGCGCGACCTCGAAGCGCACGGACTGATCGAGGTGATGGCCGACATGAGCGCGTTCGACGCCCAGCGGCTGCACCTGTTGATTTCGCGCCATGCGCGCTTTACCGGCTCGACGGTGGCGGCCAAAATCCTCGCCGAGTGGCCGGCCTGGTACGCGAAGTTCCGCAAGGTCATGCCGGTCGAGTACCGTCGCGCGCTCAACGAGCTTAAGGCGGCGGCGCAGGCCATGCAGGCGGCGGAGTAAGGCGCTACGCCTCAAGAGCGCGGCAAGAAAGAGTGCAGTGGGCAAGGTCACCGGCTTCCTCGAATACGAACGCGAAGACCGCGGCTACGAGCCGGTCGAAGAACGCATCCGCCATTGGCGCGAATTCGTGCTGCCGCTGCCGGAGGCGGACTGCCGCACGCAGGCCGCGCGCTGCATGAATTGCGGCGTGCCCTATTGCCAGGGCACCGGCTCGCTCGCACCCGGCACGCCCGGCTGCCCGGTCAACAACCAGATCCCGGACTGGAACGACCTCGTCTACAACGGCGACTGGGACGAGGCCGCGCGCAACCTGCATTCGACCAACAATTTTCCCGAAGTGACCGGCCGCGTCTGCCCGGCGCCGTGCGAAGCCTCCTGCACGCTCAACATCGACGAGAACCCGGTCACCATCAAATCGATCGAATGCGCCATCGCCGACCGCGCCATCGCGCAGGGGCTCAAGCCGGAACGGCCGGCGCTGCGCACGGGAAAGAATGTCGCCATCGTCGGCTCGGGGCCGGCGGGGCTTGCTTGCGCGCAGCAGCTCGCGCGCGCCGGCCACACGGTGCACGTCTATGAGAAATGGGCCAAGGCCGGCGGGCTGCTGCGCTACGGCATTCCCGACTTCAAGATGGAGAAGCTTCACGTCGACCGCCGCGTCGCGCAGATGCAGGCCGAAGGCGTGACGTTCCATTACGGCGCCCATGTCGGCGTCAACGTGCCGGCGCAAAAGCTCCTCGCCGAATACGACGCCGTCGTGCTCGCCGGCGGCGCCGAGAAGCCGCGCGACCTGCCGGTCCCCGGCCGCGAGCTTAAAGGCATTCACTTCGCCATGGAGTTCCTGCCGCAGCAGAACCGCCGCGTCAGCGGCGAGCCGGCGGCGCCCGGCGAGCCGATCCTCGCCGGCGGCAAGCACGTCGTCGTCATCGGCGGCGGCGACACCGGCTCCGACTGCATCGGCACCTCGATCCGCCAGGGCGCGCTGTCGGTGACCAATTTCGAGATCATGCCGGCGCCGCCGCTGCACGAGAACAAGGCGCTGACCTGGCCGAACTGGCCGCTGAAGCTGCGCACCTCCTCGAGCCACGAAGAAGGCGCCGAGCGCGATTTCGCGGTGATGACGACGCGGTTTTCCGGCGGCGCCGGCGGCTACGTCGAGAGGCTCCACTGCGTGTATGTCGACGACAAGATGCGGCCCGTTCCCGGCAGCGAATTCGAGATCGCCGCCGAGCTTGTGCTGCTGGCGATGGGCTTCGTGCATCCCCTGCACGAGGGGATGATCAAGAGCCTTGATCTCGCGCTCGATCGGCGCGGCAATGTCTCGGCCTCGACCGACGACTACCGCACCTCGATCGACAAGGTGTTCGCCGCCGGCGACATGCGCCGCGGACAGTCGCTGGTCGTGTGGGCGATCCGCGAAGGCCGTCAGGCCGCGCACGCCGTCGACGAATTTTTGATGGGCGAAAGTTTGCTGCCGCGCTGACGCCTTCCCTCTCCCCTTGCGGGAGAGGGTGCCGAGCGAGCGTCGGCGAGCGAGGCGGGTGAGGGGTTGAGCAGCACAAAAGAACCCCTCACCCGGCTCGGTCGCGCCAGCGCGTGACCTTGCCACCCTCTCCCGCAAGGGGAGAGGGGAAAAATTTTCCGTCGCGTCTTGTGAGCGACGACCAGGGGTGACGTGTCCTCTCCACTCCGCTTCGCGGGGAAGAGAAAAATCGACCGCGCCTTAGAAACCGCCGTGGATGTTGGCGGAAGGACCGAGCGGCAGCGGCGGCCGCGGCGGCGCGCCGTCGAGGTTCGGACGCGTCTGCCGCGGCTTTGCACCCGCGGTCGGGCTTGCAGCCGCCGGCGCCGTGTCCC
>Ga0187784_10002506_pt1 | contig 14716 bp, 7 predicted proteins | sample 1015_SJ02_MP15_2_FD_132964 | JGI IMG/M metagenome (GOLD analysis project Ga0187784, IMG submission 132964) | Tropical peat soil microbial communities from peatlands in Department of Meta, Colombia - 1015_SJ02_MP15_20_MG | ecosystem: Environmental > Terrestrial > Soil > Wetlands > Peat | place...
ACACCAGCCCGGAAACCGATACTCACGGATACAGTTTCAGCATTGTGCCGGGCGCGCAGTCGGTAAAGTTTCCGGGAGCGCCTCTTGGATTCCTGGTACCCGGCGATCCGGGGGCGCCGCGGGGGTGGTATTACCCCGACCATACAAATCTCTCCCCGCGCATCGGCATCGCGTGGGATCCGTTCGGCGATGGGAAAACCAGCATCCGCGGTGGCGGCGGACTGTTCTTTGACACCTTGAACGGTTGGATGTCGGATTGGGCAACCGACGAGGCGCCCTGGGCCGGCGGCACTTACTTTGGCTTTTCCTCGAACCTGGTTCCGGCCAACGCAGTCGATACCATCCTTTCCAATCCCTACGGAACTGGAGGCGTTGCCGATCCCTTTCCTTCGCAGGAACCACCTCCTTCGAACATCAACTTTGCCGCTGCCGGCTTCACGCCCGGCCTGGGTTCCGGAAATAATTTCGTCAACATTCACCTGAAGACGCCATATATCTATCAATACAACCTGAGCGTTGAACGCCAGATTGGCAATGGCTTGATGGCCGAAGTCGGTTACGTCGGCAGTTCTTCGCACAAGCTGCTCACATGGGTAGACCAGAATCCCTTTGTTCTGAGCACCGTCGCCCAGGGCAATCCCATGCGCATTCTCAACCAAGAACTGTTGGCCTCGAATCCGAATGCCGATCCCAACACCTACGGTTTCGCGCCCACCTTCGACGGCCTCAACCACGCCAATTACAACGGGTTGTTGAGTAGCCTTACGAAGAGAGCACAGGATGTGCGCTACCTTGGAAACGTGTTCTTCACGGCCTCCTATACCTGGTCGCACAATTTGGATAACGGAACAGGATTCAATTCGCGAGTCTCGTCTATTCCTTATTACAATCACAACCAGTTTTATGGGAACTCGGATTTTGATCTGCGTCAGAGGCTTGCCTTCAGCGGTGGTTGGGAACTGCCCTTCGCCAAAACATGGGTGACCGTCCCGAAGCGTTTGACCAGCGGCTGGAGCCTGTACCCCATTTACTTCATTCAATCGGGAATCCCACTCGACTTTCTTGCGGGTTTACAACAGTACTCGTCGGATCCAGGTCCATCGGGGGCAGGGGATGGGGAGATCGTCAGGGTCGATCAGTTGGTCCGTTCACCGCAAACCTTTAATCCTCGCCAGGTGCAGACTTTTGCCGAACCCAGCACCGGTATGCTGACTACCGGCAACTTCTGGTTCAATCCGAATGACCTCCAGCCGAACGCCTGCACAATCACGGACGCATGCCCGTTGGGATACTATGGAACCTATCGCCGCAATTCCTTCCACGGGCCACGCCACTCCAACTTCGATCTGGCGCTGGAAAAAGCAACCGACCTGGTGGGCGAACGGACGAAGCTGCTTTTCCGCGTCGAGGCTTTCAACCTCTTTAATCATGCCGAATTCCGGCCGCCATCAAGCTCATATGCCACGTCGGGGACGTTTGGTGTAATCAGCGGAACCTACGCTCCGAGAATCCTGCAACTGGCGCTCAAAGTAAGTTTCTGAGAGCCGGGTTGCAGCCAGGTCGCTTCAGGGGGCGGAAACACTCACAGCAAACGCAAGCAACCCATCGTTGCCCCCATCGGCGGAGAGAATTGTCGTGAGCCCAAAATCCGCTTCTGACAAGGAGCACAGAATGAACATGGATCACGACCGGGCGTTGGGAATGGGCCGCGATATCACGCGGCGCGATTTCTTGAATGGCTGCGCGATCACCGTGGGCGCGTCGCTGCTCGCCAGCAGTCCGGCATGGCTTGAAGCCATGGCCGGGTCTGAGGATGCGCCGGAGAAGGACCCCTCCTATTACCCGCCGGCCAAAACCGGAATGCGCGGAAGCCATGATGGTTCCTGGGAAGTGGCACACGCGTTGCGCGACGGCGAGACCTGGCCTGACGCTATAGACGAGAACGAGACCTACGATCTGGTGGTGGTGGGGGCAGGTATCAGCGGTCTCGCTTCCGCGTACTTCTTCCGCAAGTTTGCGGGATCCAACTCGAAGATTCTCATTCTCGACAACCATGACGATTTCGGCGGGCATGCCAAGCGCAATGAGTTCCAAGCCGACAAGCGACTCCTGATCGGATATGGAGGAACGCAGTCACTGGAAGCACCCCATCACTACAGCAAGGAAGCGTTCGGCCTGCTCCAGGAGTTAGGCATCGACGTTGATCGTTTCTATAAGTACTTCGACCAGAACCTCTATAAGAAGATGAGCCTGAAACGTGCAACTTTCTTCGATCAAGAGACGTTCGGCGTCGACCGCCTGTTGCCGGGTTTCGGCACTCACTATCTCGGCTTAACCTATCCAGCGGAAATCCTGGCACAGATTCCCATCTCTGAAGCCGCACGCAAGGACCTAGCCAGACTGCAAGAAACCAAAGTTGATTATTTGCCCGGACTGTCGGTGGAGGAAAAGCGACGAAAGCTTACAAAAACTAGCTACCAGGATTTCCTGCTGCAATACGTACGAGTCGATCCTGAGGTGGTGAAGATTTTTCAAACCGCACCGCACGGATTGTATGCAGTCGGGATCGATGCGGTTTCGGCCTGGGACTGCCTTCAGATGGACTATCCCGGTTTTAAGGGTTTACAGATACAAAGCCGTGAAGACAGCCCGGAACAGGCTGAGCCATATATTTTCCATTTCCCCGACGGTAATGCGTCGGTTGCGCGATTGCTGGTTCGGTCTCTGGTGCCGGGCGCAGTTCCCGGAACCACCATGGAAGACGTGGTCACGTCTCGCGTGAACTACGCGCGTCTCGACCAAGCCGATTCTGCGCTGCGGATCCGGTTGAACAGCACTGCCGTCCGCGCCAAGCATGTGGGCGATCCCGCAACCGCCGAACAGGTCGAAATCACTTACGTGCGCGGAGGCAAAGCACACAGGGTGCGTGCCGCGCATTCCGTTCTAGCCTGTTACAACATGGTTATTCCTTATCTCTGTCCCGAAATGTCGGAGAAGCAGAAGCAAGCTCTCCATTATTGCGTGAAGCTCCCCCTCGTATACACCAACGTGCAGATCAGGAATTGGCAATCGTTTCAGAAACTCGGAGTCAATTCCATCTACGCACCGGGCGGATATTTTAACGGAGCGTCGCTCGATTTCCCCGTGTCCATCGGCGAGTATCATTTTCCCAGTTCCCCCGAACAACCATGTATCCTCCATCTTTTGCGCACGCCGTGCAAACCAGGTCTACCTGCGAAAGAGCAATATCGAGCCGGACGCTACGAATTGCTCACCACTGCCTTCGAGGTTTTCGAACGCAACCTCCGCGATCAGCTCGGCCGCATGCTGTCCGCCGGGGGCTTTGACCCCGCCCGAGACGTCCAGGCGATCACCGTGAACCGATGGCCGCATGGTTACGCCTATGAATACAATCCGCTGTTCGAACCGCTCGATCGGCCGCATTCCGAGCGACCATGTGTGATTGGCCGGCAAGCCTTCGGCCGCATTCATATTGCCAACTCCGACGCCGACGGCCACGCCTACACCAATATTGCGATGGATCAAGGTTATCGCGCGGTGAGCGAGATTGTCGCCAACGCCAAGCGTTCCACCGCGGCTTGATATTGTTTCTCTAACCTTGCAAGGTTATAGTAATGTTTTGCCTCGGCCGGATCTGCTTCGTGGGTTACTACTCAAAGTTCATGCGCTCGCTGATCGCGTTAGCTCGGGTTTGCAGTTGGTCGCACGGCGCTTCTGCCCAGGCCCGCGGCTCTGCCATCGATGCCGCCATGGCGGCCAACGCAGACCGGGGCGTAACCGCGCCCAGGATGAACGGCATCGGAGCAGCGCTGCCGGTGCCGCGCTTCACCACTGGCGACACCGCTGAGCCTATCGGATGCAAAATCGTGGTCGAGTCCGGAGTGCAGCCCGCCGTTCTCGATCGACTCCGCAGCAGAGATCACGATTTCGTCGTCCGCCAACAGTACCCCGCGATGATGGGTCGGGGACAAGCGGTTCTTCACAACTCAACAATCAGCGGAAACTTCGAAGCCTCTGACCCGCGGGCCGACGGCGCGGCGGAGCCCGAACCAATTCCACTCGAATAGCAGTTCAGCATCAGTCCAGACTATGAGTCAACCACAACACGACCGTGAATTGGGAATGGGGCGGCCGATCACCCGCCGCGATTTTTTGAATGGCGTAGCCGTAGGCGTTGGTGTACTGGGCAGTGCCGGCTTTCGGAAATTGGCCTCGGCCGCTCCGACCGGTGATCCTTCCTCTGCATCCTACCCGCCAGCTCTCACGGACATGAGGGGAAGTCAGCCTGGTTCTTTTGATGTGGCGCACGCCCTGCGCGACGGAACCTTCTGGGAGAACGCTGGAACTCCCGAGGATACGCACGAATCGTATGACCTGATCGTTGTGGGAGCGGGTATCAGCGGACTGTCGGCCGCGTACTTCTTTCGTCAGCAAGCCGGACCCAAGGCGCGCGTTCTCATCCTCGACAATCACGACGATTTCGGGGGCCACGCCAGGCGCAACGAGTTTCGTGTGGGGAACCGACTGCTTCTCAGCAACGGCGGAACTCAGTCCATCGAGAGTCCTTCCGACTACAGTGAAGTAGCCAAGGGTGTGCTGAAGGACTTGGGAATTGAGCCCAAGGTTTTCTACAAAGCGTACGATCAAAAACTCTATTCGCATCTGGGCTCGGCGTGTTTTTTCGATAAGGAGACTTTTGGTGAAGATCGGCTGGTTCCGGGAATGGGGTCGACGCCATGGCCGGATTTTCTGAGCAAGACCCCACTTTCGGACAAGCTGAGACGGGAAATCGCTCGCCTGTACACGGAGAAGAAAGATTACCTGCCTGGCTTATCGCGTGAGGAAAAACAGGCTCGACTAGCAAAGATCAGCTACGCCACCTTCCTGACAGAAGTTTGTAAGGCGGATCCCGCGGTGCTTCCATTTTTTCAATCCTACACGCACGATTTGTTTGCCGTCGGAATTGATGCCGTTTCTGCCCTTGCGTGCTATCGAAATCCCGACGATTACGGTGGCTATCAGTACGCGGGTTTCGATGGCATGAGCCTCAGCGAGCTGGAAAAAGAAGAGCCTTACATTTTTCACTTTCCTGACGGCAATGCCTCCATCGCACGCTTGCTGGTGCGTTCTCTGGTTCCGGGATCGATTCCCGGTCACACCATGGAAGATGTCGTTACGGCGAAAGCTGACTACAGCAGGCTCGATCAGCCGTCTTCCCCCATTCGGATTCGACTGAATTCGACGGCGGTCCGTGCCCGAAACATGGGGGAACCAACGGCCGCAAAAGAAGTGGAAGTGGCCTATGTTCGCGAAGGGAAGCTACAAACCGCGAAGGCAAAATCGTGCGTTCTGGCTTGTTACAACGGCATTGTGCCTTACCTTTGCACCGAGCTGCCCGAGCCGCAGAAGGAAGCTCTGCACTACGGCGTCAAGGAGCCGTTCATCTATACCCATGTTGCGATCCGTAACTGGATGGCGTTTCATAAGCTGTCCATACGCCAGGTGGTTTCACCGGGCAGCTATCACTGCTTTACCATGCTCGACTTCCCTGTAAGTCTGGGTGGCTACGATTTTCCCAGCCAACCCGACGAGCCCATGGTGCTGTTCATGCTGCGCACGCCCTGCCAGCCGGGTCTTGCTCGGCGGGAGCAGTATCGCATGGGCAGATACGAGCTCATCGGCACGCCCTTTTCAACCTTCGAACGGAACCTTCGTGACCAGCTGAACCGCATGCTTCTCTCCGCTGGATTTGATTCTGCCCGCGATATCGCGGCCATCACGGTGAATCGCTGGGCCCACGGATATGCCTATGAATACGATTCTCTTTCCGATCCGCTTTGGACTCCGGACGAGCGTCCCTGCGTGATTGGCAGAAAACAGTTTGGACGAATTTCGATAGCAAATTCGGACGCCGGCGCCAGCGCCTACACGAACGTGGCCATCGATCAGGCTCATCGCGCAGTTCAGGAGCAATTGAAAGCCACTTGAAAAACCATGAAGAATAACCAGGAAGGCAATACATCTCGCGACCACGAACTCGGCATGCACAGAAACATCACGCGCCGCGATTTCTTGAACGGAGTGGCCGTCGGTGCAGGTGGACTGGTAGCTGGCGCGCTGTTTCCCAACCTGATGAGCGCCCAGGGATCGCAACAGTTCGCACAGGATATTCCCGGATATTATCCACCGACCCTCAACGGCATGCGGGGAAGTCATCCCGGCGCCTTCGAGGTGGCCCACGCTGTGCGCGATGGCGACTTCTGGCAAAAAGCCGGCAAGCCCATCGATGCCTCCGAAGAGTACGACTTGATCGTGGTCGGCGGAGGAATGAGCGGTCTCGCCGCAGCCTACTTCTATCGTAAGCATGCCGGGGCGTCCGCACGCATTCTCATTCTCGATAACCACGACGACTTCGGCGGACACGCAAAACGCAATGAATTCCGCCCGGGCGGCCGCTTGTTACTGACCAACGGTGGAACGGTTGCCATCGAGTCTCCTTTTCCCTACAGCAAGCAAGCGCGCGGCCTGCTTACCGAACTCGGCATCGATCCTCCAGTCCTGGAAAAAAAATGCGCCGATCGGGAAGCCTACCGCGGCCTCGGATACGCATACTTCTTCGATAAAGAGACTTTTGGTGCGGATAAGCTGGTGACGGGGGCTCCCGGTGGCATGGGACGTCAAGCAGCATCGAGCAGTACGTGGGCGGACTTTCTGGCGAAGACGCCGCTCTCCACCGAAGCCCAGCAGAGCATCGTTCGCATTGAAGAAGGAAAGACCGACTACCTCGAGGGCGTTCCACAGGCCGAGAAGAAAGCTCGGCTCTCCCGGATGAGCTACAAAGATTTTCTACTCAACCTGGTGAAAGCTCATCCCGACGTTATTCCTTTCTATCAGGCGCGCACCCACGGACTATACGGAATCGGCATCGATGCAGTCCCCGCTCTGGATTGCTGGGCCATTCACTTTCCAGGGTTTCAAGGAATGGGCCTGGATCGCGTTCCTTCGAAAGGCTTGAGCTTCACGGCGCTGGGAGAGGTGACGCCGCAGGAAGGGAATTATTTCTTTCACTTTCCCGACGGCAATGCATCGATTGCTCGCATGCTGGTGCGGTCGCTGATTCCTGCGGCAGCTCCCGGGAACACGGCCGAGGACATCGTCACGGCCAAGATGGATTACAGCCGGCTTGACCACGCCGACTCTCCCATTCGGATACGCCTGAGCAGCACTGCGGTTGGGGTGCGTCACGTTGGAGATAGCGCGTCCGCCAAGCAAGTCGAAGTTCTGTACGGTCGCGAGCAGAAAGTGTATGCAGTCCGCGGCAAGGGAGTCGTGTTGGCTTGCTGGAACATGGTCATCCCCTACATCTGCCCGGATCTTCCAGCGGAACAGAAAGAAGCGCTGCGTTACGGCGTCAAAGTGCCTCTGGTTTATACGGTGGTGGAAATCCGCAACTGGAATGCATTTCACAAACTTGGAATCCGTGGTGCGTCTTGTCCGGGCATGTATCACTCGTCGGTCAATCTCGATCAGGCCATCAATATCGGGCAGTACAGACCCGTACGCTCGCCCGATGAACCGATACTGGTTCACATGCTACGCACGCCTTGTCAGCCTGGTCTGTCCGCCCGAGAACAGCAACGCGCCGGACATTATGAGTTGCTGGCCACTCCGTTTGAGACCTTTGAACGCAATATTCGGGACCAGCTGGCACGGGTGTTGGGCAGTGCTGGATTTGATCCGGTGCATGACATCGAAGCGATTACGGTAAACCGTTGGCCTCACGGATATGCCTACGAATACAACCCCATGTGGGACCCAGACTGGCCGGAAGGGAAACGGCCATGCGATATCGCGAGAAAGTCATTTGGGAGGATTACCATCGCGAACTCCGATGCCGCAGCAGCGGCTTACACCGATCAGGCCATCGATCAAGGCTATCGAGCGGTCGCAGAGCTTCTGTCCGCTTGAAGGCCTCCATTTTCCGGCGTTCGAGAGAAAAATCGTTGCCGTTTGGTTTGTGCCTCCTCTCAACAAAAAGTGACGACAACGTCGGAAGCTTGGAGAACTGATGAGCACGTCTCACGACCGATATTTGGGAATGGATCGGCCGATCACCCGCCGGGATTTCATGAACGGTGCTGCCCTGGTGATTGGCGCGGCGATGCTGCCAGGCGGTTCTGCCGCAGGGACCGACTCGGGCGAGCCCCAAAACCAAACGGGGTACGATCCACCGATCAAGACCGGACTGCGCGGCAGTCATCCCGGTTCTTTTGAGATCGCGCACCGCCTGCGGGACGGCACATTCTGGGCGAGCGCCGGCAAGCCAATCGAAAGCCAAGAAAGCTACGATCTGGTGGTGGTTGGGGGAGGAATCAGCGGGCTCTCGGCGGCATATTTCTTTCGCGAAAGCGCGGGGAGCTCGGCCCGCATCCTCATTCTCGAAAACCACGACGACTTCGGTGGCCACGCCAAACGGAATGAATTTCACCTGGGTGGCCGTCTCCAACTCCTCAACGGCGGCACTCTGCTGATCGACAGCCCGACGCCCTACAGCCCGGTGGCAGATGGGCTGCTCAAGAAATTGGGTATCCATCCTGTTGAGTTCGAAGCAAAGTTCACGGATCGCAAGCTCTATCGTGAACTGGGCTTGCGCTCCGGCATATTTTTCGACCGAGAAACATTCGGCGAGGATCACCTGGCGGTGGGTACACCCGGCGGCAGATGGGAGGTCGAAGAAGCAGGAGAGCCGCGGGCGAGTAAGGCAAGTTGGGCCGATTTCTTGGCGAAGACGCCGCTCTCTCCCGAGGTTCAGCAGGACATTGTGCGCATTCAGGAAGGCCGGGTGGATTACATGCCCGGTCTTGTTTCCGCAGAGAAGAAAGCGCAGCTGTCGAAGATCAGTTATCGCGACTTTCTCCTGAATGTCGTTAAAGCACATCCCGGGGTGATTCCGTTCTATCAACGAAGAACGGAGGGAGAGTGGGGGGTTGGAATTGACGCAGAACCGGCTCTTGATTGCTGGGCCTTGGGACTCCCCGGGTTTCAAGGCATGAAGCTCGAGCCCGGGCCGGCGCCAAACATGAGCTATTCCGCCGCCGGCTACGCCAGTGGCGGCTCGTATCGTTTTCATTTTCCCGACGGGAACGCATCCATCGCGCGACTGCTCGTGCGGGCATTAATCCCAGAGGCTGTCCCCGGCCACAGCGCCGAGGACGTTGTCACGGCACACCTCGACTACAGCCGGCTGGACCCAGAACACGCGCCGATCAGGCTTCGTCTGAACAGCACCGTGGTCAACGCACGCAATGTGGAAAATTTTTCCCGCAAGGAGGTCGAGGTCACTTACGCCACGGGCCAGCAGCTCTATAAAGTGCGCGCGAAAGGATGCGTGCTCGCCTGTTGGAACATGGTGATTCCGTTCTTGTGCCCGGAACTTCCTGATGCGCAAAAACAGGCTCTGCATTACCTGGTCAAGATCCCATTGGTCTACACCAGTGTCGGTATTCGAAATTGGACGTCGTTTCAAAAGTTGGGCGTCCAGAATGTCTCGGCGCCGGGTTCGTACTGGGCCAACGTAAGCCTCAATGCCGCGGTAAACATCGGAGAGTATCGAAGCTCCACCAAAGCCGAAGAGCCTATCCTGCTTCACTTGAGCCGCACTCCGAACCAGCCGGGGTTGCCCGCTCGCGAGCAGCACAAGATTGGTCGATATGAACTGCTGAGCACAACCTTTGCAACCTTCGAGCGGACGATTCGCGAACAACTGGCCCGCACGCTGAGCGCAGGGGGATTCGATCCGGCGCGCGACATCGAAGCCATAACGGTGAACCGATGGCCGCACGGCTACGGCTATGAGTACAACCCCTTGTTTGACCCGGATTGGCCCGAGGACAAGCGTCCCAACGTGATCGGGCGCAAACCATTTGGAAGAATTACGATTGCGAATACGGACTCTGCGGCCACCGCTTACACCGATGCGGCCATCGATCAAGCCCATCGCGCCATCAGCGAACTCACCGGCGCTTGATCCGAATAAGAACCCGTCGGCGCTTCCGAGGTCGGCGATGGCGAGTGGATTGTTCCCCAATTCTGCCACTTTCTTGCCAGGGTGCACCTTCCCCGTTGTTTGGTTGCAGCTCACCGGCTCCGATATTTCGGATTTTTCGATCGTTTCGACCCGGCTAGGGTTTCTCGGACGTTCTGCCTCTCTCTCTCAAAAGGCGGAAACTCGCGGCGATTTGGAGACTTCGGTGACCGGGAAATCAGCAGAAAACTCCTGCAGAGGGTAAGTCGTTGATAGTTCGATGGACTCCCACGTCAACCGCTGGTACCCGAACCTTCAATGGCCTGAATTTTCTGCCGTTTGGTCTGGGCAAACGGGCGTAGGCATTTATGAGACAGGTGGTTGCCTGTTGTTCGGCACGTTCTGACAGATTCCGTCGGAGTTTCTTTGATGCCGGAGCTAGCGAGGATTTACTGTCATCGATGCCCGGTGCCCGGTGGTCGTCTGCCAATAGTCGATCCAGCGCTTGCCGATGTCATTGGCCCGCTCCAGAAGTTCCGGGCTCGGGTCGCGTCCGTGCTCGACCATCAAAACAATTCCCGTATTGAACTTCCTTTGTGAGTGATCAACGTCGGGCAGGCGCGGCCCTTCTACGGCGATGACATCCTGAATCGTTACCTTCATCCGCTCCGCCTTGAAGACGCGATGGCCGTTTGCATCTTTTCCGACAGAGACGAGGTTCTTGAGCAGGAAGAAGTCCGGCACCTCCGCGGGCGAGATCAATCCCATCAGATATAAGTCTAAATAGGAATATCCGGTTGCCGGCACGTAGTAGTCGTCATCGAGCTGAGTGAACGTCCCATCAAAATTGTCTTGCCACACTCCTCCACCCATTGCTGAGGCCTCGGTCGGTCGCTGATAAGGAAATGGAACGACCGCCTGCAGTCCTTGTGCCCAATGCACCGGACCAAGAGAAACTGTTTCGCCATTGACTCGTGCTGAAACAAAGGCCGCCCACCGGTGGCCCATCTCGTGTCCCAGCTGGGACATGGCGTAGTTGTACGGAAGCAGCTTGCCATCCGGGGAACGTTCCCCGAGTTGGTGCAAGTAAAAGGTGATGTCATGATCGCCGCCCACCGGGGCATCATCAGGCGGGCGTTCTTGCATCTGGTTCGCTCCGACATATACAGGTTGCACGTATTCCCATTGAAACCTTCCCGCTGTGCAATATGCTTCGAGATCGTGTTGATTTTCTCCCGTTCCGGTCACGTTGCCGCCCTTCGGTCCGTCGCTCGGAGTGCCAGCTTCCTGGTTATCGATGCGGAAATCCGAGTAATAGGCCAGAAAATCAAACTTGTCCCCTAGGGCTTTGATGACGGTGCATGACAAATCCCGATCGTTCGGCAAGGCAAGATAGTGGAAGGATTCGTAGGCCAGAGGGAATGGACCATCTTTGCGCGTGACCGACGAGAGGTGGATTTCGGGGCTGCGAATCCCCGAGAGATGGACGGAATGAGGCGATAGCAACTGTACTGTCCCTCCCTGCCGTTTTTCGGTTTCGGTCTCCACGGCGACGTCGACCAAGCCTGCTCCTATGAGAGCCGGAGGCAGCACGCCTTCAAGCGTGATGGTGTTGCCGCTGGTTTCCACCTTGTGGGCAACGCCCTTTCCGAAAGTAATGTATCTCGGTCGATCCCCTCCGCCAGTCCAGTCACGCATGACGCCTCGAGCCGTCCAGGTCACACCCGGTTCGCGGGATTCGGTACTTCCCGAGCCGGAGTTGTGCGGGTTAAAAAACACTCGATAAGCAATGCCATCGAGCTCGCGATCTCCCTCCGGCTTTATCGAACCTCGAGTTTCCAACGTAACTCTCAGAAGCACGCCGTCAAGGGTTCGGAGACTGAGACGTCGGACATCGAGATTCTCGGGAAGGGATGGATGAGGATCGACTGCAATGGTTGCAAGTTCCTTCTCTTTGTCGTTGAGTATCGGATACACACCGACGATGGCATCCTTTGCCGCCAGCTGCTGATACGACAGATCGATCGAACCATCGCGATGCAAGACCGCCTGAAAACGGTTGACCGTCTTGTACCACGTGAAGTCCTGAATGTTGCCGTACGGCTCCGTCAGGTCCCAGGTAACGAGAGCGCGATCGTTGAGTTCTTTCACGTAGTAGGGACCTTTCATCCGCGGCTTCAGGAAGACGCAAATCGCCGGCACGGTGTTGATCAACTTGCCCGCTGCCTCCTCCAAAGCGTCGAACCGGCCAATCGAGACGCCGTTGTTGCGGTCGCGATGATTGGTGTCAGTGCTGTTTTCCGGTGAGACGAAGCTGAGAGATCCGGCGGGCCCGATCAGGAATGAACTCCAGTTCTTCCCCGAGAATGGAAAGGTAAAGTCTCGCAACACCACGTTGGGATCGCTTCGTTGGGGACCGAAGTCGGAATCCCACTGCAAGGCGGTGTTTTCGACGCGATAGCCAGAAGCCTCTGGTAGGAAGCGCAAAGTGCGACCGTCGAGGTCGAACAAGTTTGCCTGGCCCAACGCTCCTGCATCCAGCTCCATCACGATCAGATCGCCATTCACCGAAATGCGCCCGATCGAGTGGCCTTCGGGAGGAGCAATCTGAGCGAAGCTTAGGGTGGCAATCAAGAGACTGGCCAGGACGAAAGCGTCTCTCGAGGGCAACGGCCCGTGGGTTCTCTTCATGATGCCTCACTTCATTTTTTCTGCGAAACGACGACGCTGGATCAGTTTTGGATACAATATCCTAACAAACCATGGAGCCCACTCTAGCAGCAAACCGGAATAAACCGCAGCGAGGCATCAGGAGCCGGCCGAACCCGCGGCTGAAAATGAACCTCATCATCGGAGTGATGTTGTTGTTCGGACCGGCAGCGTCCACTCAATCGGTTCTTCCCCCCGCGCCGCATCGTCACATCGTGACCGTCTCGGCCCCCGGTTCACGTGGCAACGAGCCCTCGATTGCAGTAAATCCAAACAATTCCAATCAGGTTGTGGCGGCTTTTCAGCCGGCAACGATCGCCTACTCCACCGACGGTGGACAGACTTTTCAAACCGCCGATCTGCCGCCAGTGGAGACGTGGCGAGGCGGCGGCGACGTTTCCGTCGCTTTCGATGACAAGGGTTGCGTTTATCTGGGAACGCTACACTTCGACAAGCTTGGAAGCGCATCGTATTGGGCACACGGCGCCAAGCGAAACGGCATTTTCGTCCGGCGCTCACTCAACGGTGGCAAGACCTGGGAAAAAGACGCGGCCACGGTCAAGGCCTTTCAGGGAAACGAGCCGGAGATCCAGTGGGAAGACATGCCCCGAGTCTTTGCCGATGTTCAGCCGAAGAGCCATTTCCGGGGCAATGTCTATGTGGGATGGATCGAGTGGCAGCTCGACAAGTCGATCATCCTGTTCGCGCGCTCGCGCGACGGCGGGAAGACTTTCTCACAGCCGATTCGCATTAGCACGCACGCTGGTCTGCCGCGAGATGATAACGGCGGCCTCGTAGGATTCGTCGGTGTGGTTGGAGCTGACGGCACCATTTATGCCAGTTGGAATGACGGCAGTACGATCGCCTTTACCGAATCCCATGATGGAGGCCAGACATTCCTGCCCTCGCGCGCAGTGCTCGATGTTGCGCCGCCGTATTTTGGTGGGGCCGGCGGCATTCCCGGCGTGTCTCGGGCTATGGGTTTTCCGCAGATCGGCGTGGACGCTCGTGAGGGCAAGCAGGGGGGAGGCCTGTACTTGGCCTGGAGTGATTTTCGAAATGGCGACGTGGATGTGTTTCTGGCATCGTCGTCCGATCATGGCCGCACTTGGTCCGGACCGACCCGCGTAAATAGCGATCCAATTCATGATGGCATCGACCAGTTTTTTCAATGGATGGCTGTCGACCCGGTAAGCGGGGATGTGTATGTACAGTTTTACGATCGCCGCGATGATCCAGACAATCGCAAAACTGGCTTCACTCTTGCCCGCTCCACCGACGGTGGGAAGACGTTCGTGAATTATTCTTGGGCTGAAACGCCGTTCGCCAGTGAAGTACCCGCGTTCTTGGGAGACTATACCTGGCTCACAGCCTACGACCGCAAAGTGTACGGTACGTGGACAGAAGCATTGCCGCTCACCGAGGCCCCATCGACGCCCGGGAGCCGGCCTCGACCGGAAACCGCGGTGCGCGTCGGTTTCGCCGATTTCTCCGATTCCCGTTGAGCAGCGGTCCTCAACAATCAGATTGCAGATCCCCGCGACCCGTCACGTCCTACTCGGACCGGGGTCGAAGACAGCCTGTGGGAGCACAAGCATTTATGAAGAACGATCGGAAATTGCGGGGGCGAAGTCGACTCCTGCTAGACTGATGCACCGATGGCGGATCGCCTGCACGATAAAATTGCCCTCATCACCGGCGCCGGTACGGGAATCGGTCGTGCCATCGCACTGGCGATGTCCAGGGAAGGCGCGCGAGTGAGTCTTGTGGGTAGGCGCAAGCCTCTCCTCGAGGCGGTCGCGAACCAGATCGGCAAGCCGTGCGTCGTGATCGAGGCTGACATTTCGAAAGGGCCGGACGTCGATCGCACCATCGCACAGACGGTTAGCCACTTCGGCGGAATCACCACGCTGGTCAACAATGCGGGAGTCTTGCACATCGGCAACGCCGAGCAGATCAGCG
>Ga0187784_10002507_pt1 | contig 14714 bp, 13 predicted proteins | sample 1015_SJ02_MP15_2_FD_132964 | JGI IMG/M metagenome (GOLD analysis project Ga0187784, IMG submission 132964) | Tropical peat soil microbial communities from peatlands in Department of Meta, Colombia - 1015_SJ02_MP15_20_MG | ecosystem: Environmental > Terrestrial > Soil > Wetlands > Peat | place...
ACACGGGCGCGACGCATGCGTCGCGCGGGTGGCCATGGATGGCCACCCAGGGCTTGCGCGCAGCAGGGACTGCGCAGCGCAATGTTTTTCCCGCAGCCTCCAGGGAGGGATTGACGGCGCCCCGGAAAATTCCCTTCCAAGGCCGGCGCCGTCGGATAAAGCAGCTGCCCTTCATGAATAAGCCGGGTTAAGGAGCTTCAATGCAGAGGATCATGGTGTGTATCAAGCGCGTCGTCGACTACAACGTGCGCGTGCGCGTCAAGCCCGACGGCAGCGGAGTCATGCTCGACGGCGTCAAGATGAGCGTGAATCCCTTCGATGAGATCGCACTCGAGGAGGCGCTGCGTATCAAGGAGCGCACGGGGAATCTCGAAGTGCTGGCGGTGAGCATCGGCGTGGCCGACACGCAGCAGCAGCTTCGGACCGCTTTGGCGATGGGAGCCGACCGGGCGATCCTGGTGCAGACCGATGCGGCAATCGAGCCTCTGACGGCGGCGCAGACCCTTCTCGCGCTCGCGAAGAAGGAGAGTCCCGATCTGATCTTCCTCGGTAAGCAGGCGATCGACGACGATGCGAACCAGACCGGGCAGATGCTCGCCGCGATGTGGGAGCGTCCGCAAGCCACCTACGCCTCCAAGGTCGAGTTGAGCGGCGGCAAAGCGCAGGTCACCCGCGAAGTCGACGCGGGCCTCGAGACCATCGAGGTGGATCTGCCGGCCGTGATCACCGTGGATCTGCGCTTGAACGAGCCGCGCTACGTGAAGTTGCCGGATATCATGAAGGCGAAAAAGAAGCCGCTCGAGGTGGTCACCTCGCTCGATGCGCTGGGAATCAGCGCCGGACAGCTGATCAAGACCGTGAAGACCGAGCCGCCGGCTCAGCGTCAGAAGGGCGTCATCGTCAAGGACGTTGCCGAGCTCGTCGCAGTGCTCAAGAAGAAGGGTTTGCTCTAATGCACAAGGTACTCATCATCGGTGAACACGACGGCAAGACGCTGAATCCGGCGACTGCCAAATGCGTGACTTGCGCGAAAGGCATCCCGGACGGCGAAATCAGCATCCTCTTGTTGGGCGCGGATACGGCCGGCGTCGCCGCGCAGGCGGCGGCGCTCGGCGGCGTCAAGCGGGTCGTGCGCGTCGATCGCCCCGAGAACGCGCATCCGCTGGCGGCGATCTTCGCGCCGCAGATCATCGCGCTCGCAGCCGACTACAGCCATCTGCTGGGCCCCTCGACCAGCTTCGGCAAGGATCTCATGCCGCGTGTCGCGGGCCTTCTCGGCGTCCCGCAGGTGAGCGACTTGATGGCCGTGGAGAGCGCCTACCGCTTCCGCCGCCCGATCTATGCGGGCAATGCCATCGTGACCGTCGAGGCGGATCCCGCGCGCAAGCTCGTCGCAACCGTGCGCGTCGCCTCGTTCGAGGCCACGGGTGCGGGAGGGAGCGCGGCGATCGAGTCCAAGGCCACGAGCGCCGCGTTGCCTTCTCATACCCGCTACGTCGGCGCCCGCTCGGGCTCGACCGATCGGCCCGATTTGCAGACCGCCTCGAAGGTGGTCTCCGGCGGTCGAGCGCTCGGCAGCGCCGAGAATTTCAAGATCCTGTTCAAGTTCGCCGACAAGATCGGCGCCGCGGTGGGCGCATCGCGCGCGGCCGTCGATGCGGGCTACGCACCGAATGAGATGCAGGTGGGCCAGACCGGCAAGATCATCTCCCCCGAGATGTACATCGCCATCGGCATCTCCGGCGCCATCCAGCATTTGACCGGCATCAAGGATGCTCGCACCATCGTCGCGATCAACAAGGACGCCGAGGCGCCGATCTTCGAAGTAGCCGACGTCGGGCTCGTCGGGGATCTGTTTCAAATCGTGCCGGAGCTCGAGCGGCTGATAGGCTCCTGAGGGGTTGTTACTTAGCCGCGTCGGGATTTCGACTCACCCGCGCCGCAGCCGCCTCGATCGCTGCGATCACGAGATCAGCATGCTCGGGGCGAAACGGCATCGGCGGCCTCAGTTTCAACACGTCGGCGTCCGGTCCCTCGTAGCCGATGAGCACGCGCGACTCGGCAGCGAGCATATTGATGAGGCGTTTGGCGCACTGACGCGCCGTGTGCGCCCCCACCGACTTCACTTCGACGCCCAGCAAGAGCCCGGTACCGCGAACCGCCCCGAGGCAGGGATGTCGGGCGCCGAGCGCGGCGAGACGCCGGCGGAAGTACTCGCCGGTCGCGGCGGCGTTCGACACGAGCTCCTCGCTCTCGAGCACCTCCAGCACCGCAAGTCCCGCCGCCGCGGCCACCGCGTTGCCGCCGAACGTCGAGAAGAAGCCATAACGCCGCTGAAATGCCTCGATGAGCTCGCGACTCGCGATGACGACGCCCATCGGATACCCGTTACCCACCGGCTTACCCAAGGTGACGATGTCGGGCATCATTCCGCGGCGCTCGAAGCCCCAGAAATGCGACCCTGAGCGTCCCAATCCGTACTGCACTTCGTCGGCCACGATGAGCGCGCCTGCACTGCGCACCCGCTCGGCGACCAAGGTACCCCATGCCGCCGGCGGATCGTAGATCCCGGAGCTCGTCAATGCGCTGTCGATGAAAAATGCCGCGGGCGCAAAACCGCGCTCAGCCAGGGTGCGAAGTGCCTGATCCGCATCGACCGCGGCGGCTGCGAGGGCGGCGCGTTCGAGCGTGCAGGGCTCGGGGCCGGAATCGAGCTCGCCGCCCGCCGACGGGGCTCGAGGCGCATTCTGCCCGGGAAGAGTGCGCGGCGCGGCCAGCGTCACGACACGAGGATCTTGTCCCGTCCCCGGCGTGAGCGCCGCCACTGCATCGGTGATCCCGTGGTACGCGTGCTCCACGACAAGCGCGCCGCGCCGGCCGGTCGTCGATTGGGCGATCCGCCACGCGACGTCGTTCGCCTCGCTCCCCGAGTTCACGAAGATGCAGGCATTGAGATGGGCCGGCAGCGTCGCGGTCAGCCGCTCTGCATAGTCGAGGATACGAGAGTGCAAATAGCGCGTGTGGGTCGCGAGCGTGGCCACCTGCTCCTGGATCGCGCGCACCACCTTGGGGTGCGCGTGACCCACGTGCGGGACGTTGTTGTACACGTCGAGATAAGAGCGGCCCAAGGGGTCGTAAAGCCAAACGCCCGAGCCGCGCACGAGGTGCAGCGGCCGCTCGTAGAATAACTCCGCGCCGGCGCCCATGAGCCGGTGTCGGCGCGATAGATCCGGCGCATCCGGCGGCTGCGGTGCGCAGTTCCCGAGCACACCCGGCGGCTCCCGCGCCGCCAACGGCTCGGGCCCCGCTGCCCGCCCGGATGCCGCACCGCCTATCCGGGTGCCAGCCGCACGATGCCATGTCGCGGTCAACGCCTCACGCCCTGCCTTTTGCAGTGCCTCGAGGGAGCGGGCAGCCTGCGAGGTTTGCGCGTCGAGAACCCGCGCCCCCTCGACATCGTGCCGGCCGCGCCAGGCATGCACGAGGATCGTCGCCGCCTGGCGCGCCACGATGAGATCGTAAAGCAGCTCGATCTCGCCGCTCTCCAGGCGGGCCTCGCGCGAATAGCCCTGGAGCACAGGCGCCAGCGCGCCGAGCGGCACGAGATCCTCCATGAGGAGCTCCGCCAGGGTCACCGCCGGCTCGAGCGCGCGCGGCGCATGAATCATGTCGCCGAAATCGAGGATCCCGCTGATCGAGTCGCCGTCGACGAGCAGATTCTGCCCGTGGCAATCTCCATGAATCGCCTGACCTCGCAGCGAACGCAGGGCGGGCATGCGCTCTTCGAGCGCCGCCGCGGCTCTCTGCACCGAGTCGCGCAGCGCAGCCGACGGGATGTAGCCGGCGAACTCGACGAGCTCGGGCAGCCGCCGCACGTCCCAGGCGATGCGCTGCCCGAGGGCGGGATGGAAAAAACCCTGCAGCGCTCGATCGAGGCGCGCGAGCGTCCGTCCTAGGTTCTCGAGGAGCACCGGGCCTGGTGTTTGCTTCGATAGCAGCCGGCCGCCCAAGTATCCGACGAGGCAGACCGTATAGCTGCCGCCGGCGCCCTCCACCTTGCCGGCATCCTCGCCACGCAGGGTGGGAAAGATCCTCGGCACGGGTAGCGTCGGGTCCTGCTCGGCCACGTGTCGCAGCACCCTCAGCTGGCAATCGGTCGTCTCGGGGCTCGCCTCCGGATCGATGATCTTGAGCACGTGCTCGCGGCCATCCGCGCCGCGCAGGTGAAAGTTTGCGTCGCGCTCCCCGGGCAACGGATGAACGCAAGCCACGATTCCATAGTGCTCGCGCGCGATCCGCTCCGCTTCCGGCAGCGTGAAGATCGCTCGCGCGGTCCTAAGAGCCAACAAAGGCTTGAAATCCCCGCTCGCGCCTCAGCATCGCCGCCTCAAGAGAACGAGAGACGCTCGCTCCTAGAGCTGCTTCAGCACGTAATCGGCGGCCGAGACCTTGAACTCGCCGGGCGCCTCGACGTTGACGTGCGTCGCCACGGCGTTCCTGACGATGAGGGCGAAGCGCTGTCCGCGCATTCCCATGCCGAAGCCGGCGGCATTCAACTCGAGCCCGAGGGCCTTGACGTATTCGCCATTGCCGTCGGCGAGCATCAAGATCTTGTCACCCACACCGCCCGCCTTGCCCCAGGCGTTCATCACGAACACGTCGTTCACCGCCGTGCAGGCGATCGTGTCGACCCCCTTCGCCCTGATCTTGTCGGCGAGCTCGACGAACCCCGGGAGGTGTTTGGCATCGCAGGTGGGCGTGAAGGCCCCGGGAACGGAGAAGAGCACAACCGTCTTGCCCTTGAACAGCTCGTCGGTCGTGATCTTCTGCGGGCCATCCTTGGTCATGCGGGTGAATTTGCCCTCCGGCATCTTGTCGCCAGCTTTGATGGTCATCGCAATCTCCTCTGTTGGCTGCCCGTGGAACGAGTGCCGCTGCGGCCAAGCTCAGGCTAAGGTCGCGGAGTACAGCTCCATGAGCTTCAACACGCGCGGGCTGATATTCGGCACGAGCTTCAAGTTCGCAAAGCTGCGCTTCGCCTCCGCGGTGTTCTTGAGCTGCACCTGAGAGAGTGCCAGGTAGACGTAGGCCTCGTCCAGGTGCTTGATATTGCCCTTCTGCAAGCCCCGGCTGATGGCATCCACGGCCTTCTGGTAGTCGCCGAAGCCGTAATAGACCTCACCGAGCTTCGTGTCGAGCTCACCCCCCGCGTTTTTCTGCGCCTCGGCGTCCTCCTGCGCGATATTTTTCCGATCGGTATCGGCTCGCGCCTTCAACGAGTTGAGGAGCCGCGTAGTGCGCTCCTTGTGCTCGTCCTTGATCACCCCGGCGGCCATCGCCTTGTCAAGCACGGCCTGCGCCTCACCCGGAAGCGCCGCATCGCCCAGAAGCTGCGCCATCTCGATGTAGTCGGTGTCCGCATTCATCGAGTTGGTGTTGTACATGATGCGGTAGATCATCAAGGTGTTGTGATCCTCGCGCTCGTCCTGGCGCTCGATGCGCAAGAGCGTGTTCCAGTATTGAGTCTTGTCGGTGAGGCGGATGAGATCCATCAACACGGTATCCATCGTGGCGTTGTCGCCCGCATCCGAGGCGCACTGCAGCTTGAATAGGTAGAGGTTTTCCTTCGGCGTCTCGCCCGCCTTCCGCGTGGCGGCAATCGCCTTGTCCGCCCAGGCGGTGGAGTCCTTACAATCCTTCAGCTGGTAGTAGCTCTGCGCAATGATTGCGATGTCGTTCGGCGTCGCGTTGCCGGCATCGACTATCTGCTTGCCGTAGTCGATGGTCTTTTGAAATTGGCCGGTGCTCGCGCTGATCTGAAAAAGCGTTTTGGTATACTGAACGACCTCTTCAGAGCTTGCTGCTCCCGTCGCCAACGCCTTCTCGAACTCCGGTTGTGCGGCCTTCAGATTGTTGAGCTTGATGTAGCAGATGGCGCGAAAGTAGTAGATGGTCTTCTTGTCGAAGGCGTTAATCCCCGACTTCTGGTCGGCGCCCTCCAAGGCCTTGAGAGCGTCCTGCCACTGCGAGGCCTGCATCGCTTTCTGAGCGGCGGTCATTTCCTTGGCAAGGGCGCGGCTGATCTCCTGCTTCTTCTGCTCGGCCGCCGAGGATGTGGCGGGATGGAGCGCGAGCAGGCCCGTCGCGAGCATCGTGGAGAGGCCCGCGACGCCCAGCGTGAGCCGCAGGCCGCGAGTGAACGCCCCGGCGAGGGCTCTTGCATTCTTGTTGATCGATTGAATCATGATCCACCTTCACAGTGCGATTTGGCGATTTTGGAGCGATTCGGCCCAGGCCATTCAAACAAACGGCGCGTGAACCCGCGGTCAATCGGGCTGACGCGCCGTAATCCCGCTGGGAACTAGCTAAAAGTAGTCGTTGTTGACGAAACCGATCTTCTTCAACCCCCGGTGCTGCAGGTCGGCCAAGGTCTGCGCCACGATCTCGTACTTCGCGAACTTATCGACGTTGATGTGCACTTCGGGCTGCGGATCCTTGGCGGCCTCTTGAGTGATGTACCCCTGCATGGTAGGCCGATCGACCGGCGTCTTGTTCCAGAGGAGCGTCCCGTCGAAGTCGATCGCCAGATCGATCACCTCCGGTTGAACCGTGGGCGGGGGCGGGTGACCCACCGGGTTATCGATCTTGACCGCGTGGGTTTGGCTCGGAATGGTGATGATGAAGATGATGAGGAGCACCAGCATGACGTCGATCAACGGCGTCATGTTGATCTCCGACATCGAGCCGCCTTCTTGTTTCCCGGCTGCCATCGCCATGAGAGTTCTCTCCTTAGGTCTCGGGGCCGAAGTGATCGGGCGTGGTGATGAATGCGACCTTGAGGATTCCGATCTGCTGAGTGGCCGCGAGCACCTGACCCACGAATTGATAGCGGACGTTCGAATCCCCGCGGATGTGAATTTCCGGCTGCGGGACCTGGGGCGCGATCTCCCGCAGTCGCTGCTTCAAGTCATCGGTGCCGGAGAGCGGCTGGGTGTTCCAGTAGATCTGGCCTTCCTTGTCGATCGCGATGGTGATGTTCTCGGGCCGAGTCTGCGTGGGCAGATTGGTCGCCTTCGGCAATTCCACCTGCACTTGCTGAATGATGACCCTGATCGTGATGATGAAAATAATGAGGAGCACCAACATCACGTCCACCAGGGGCGTGACGTTGATGTCCGACATCGCCTCGCCTTCTTCAGCGGAGCCGCCTGTGCCGATGGCCATCGGATCTCTCCTATTCGAGCGGATGCCTATCGAGCCGTTGCCGGCGCCGGCTTCACCACGGGCGGCGGCGTTCCCCCGCCCTTCTCGGCACCCAGGCCCATCTTGGCGCCTGCGAGGAGGTAAGCGTGCAGCTCATGGGTAAAGTGGCTCACGTGCTCCTGAACGGCTTTATTGCGACGCAGGAGAATGTTGTACCCGAGCACCGCCGGCACGGCGACCGCGAGGCCGATGGCGGTCATGATCAACGCCTCACCCACGGGGCCTGCCACCTTGTCGATCGAGGCCTGTCCGGCCACGCCGATCGCGATCAACGCGCGGTAGATGCCGATGACCGTGCCCAGCAGGCCGATGAAAGGCGCGGTCGCGCCCACCGAAGCGAGCACGGGAAGCCCGGCCTGCATGCGGCTGCTCACGCTGTCTGCCGTGCGCTGCAGCGCCCCGGTGATCCACTCGCTCGTGCCGATCGCGCCGGTGAGCCGCGTCTTGTGGTCCTCGTGATACTCGTACGCCTGCTTGCCCGTCTCGGCCAGCGCCCGGAACGGGTTCGCCGTGCCTTGCAGCTTGCTGATGGCATCGTTGAGGTTCGAGGATACCCAGAACTCCTGCTCCGCCTCTTGCGCCTGCTTGCGCGTGCGGCGTTGATCGAAGAACTTCGTGATCATGATGAACCAGGTCAGGAGCGACATGATCACCAAAATGACGAGGATCGAGAGCTGAATGGTGCCGGCAGTCTGGACTAGGTGATTTAGGCCATATGGGTTTTCAACAGCATTTTCTTGCATTGACCGATTCCTCTACATGGATGGATTGAGCGCAGTTCCAAAGATTCGAGACGACTCGCGATTCGGCTATTTGTTCGTGAGCTTCCAGACAATCGGAATGGACACCATCTTCTCGACCGGCTTGCCGTTCTCCGTCGCCGGCAACATGCGTTGCCCGTGCACGGCCTTCAGGCATGCATCGTCCAACCGGGGAAATCCACTGCTTTGCTGTAGCTGCTCGGCGGCAATCCTGCCATCGACCGAGACGGTCATCTGCACGATGCAGCGGCCTTCCTCATTCGCGCGCTTGGAGGCGTCCGGGTACCACTCCTCGCCGATCTTCAGAGGGTGCTTCGGATCCATCTTGGGCGGCGTGCCGGGAACGGGGGGCGGTGCCTGCACCACCGGGGCCGGCTTTTGTACCACCTGAGTGACCTGGGTGATCGCCGTGGTCTCTTGCACCGGCTGCTGAATGTCGACGAACTCCGGCGGCGGTACGTAGGGCTTGATCTCTTCGATCTTGGGTGGGGGTGGGGGCGGTTTGTCGATGTCTTTCGGCTTCTCGATCTGGGCTACCTCGACGGGGGGAATGACGTGCTGGATCAGCCTCCCTGCCAAGCCCGTCATGAACGCCCACGCGAAGATGATATGGATGATGATGACTGCAACGAGGGCCGCGCCCCTCGTACCCGAAAACAGAGACGGCGATTCGTATGTATACATATTGCGGTTGCGACCTGACCCCTATTTCGCCGACGAAGACCCAGCGTCCAACGCCCATATTCTGCGGCGTCCCTTCACGTCCCCATCGGTAAGTAAGGAGACTGACACATCTGCCGCCCGCACTGCAAGCAGGACTTGACTAATGCAGGACTTCGAGATGCCCGCGATCAGTCTCGATCCGTCACCGCACCCAAGGAGGCGCTCGAGACTTGCTTGGCATACTTGGCCAGCACGCCCCGACGCGCATAGGGTCTGGGGGGCAGCCACTCCTTGCGCCGGCGGCTCAATTCCACGGGACGAACGTGCAAACGGATCTCTCGACGCTGCGCATCAATGGTGATCTCATCGCCGTTCTTGACCAGCGCGAGCGGTCCGCCGGCCGCCGCTTCGGGTGAAACATGTCCGACGACGAAGCCGTGGCTTCCCCCGGAAAAGCGGCCGTCGGTGATGAGGGCTACTTCGCTTCCCAGGCCCCTGCCGACGATGGCGCCTGTCGGACTCAGCATTTCGCGCATTCCGGGACCTCCCTTCGGCCCCTCGTAGCGGATGACCACCACATCGCCCGCCTTCACCTTGCCGCCGAGAATTCCTCGAAGCGCCTCCTCCTCCGAATTGAACACCCGTGCCCGACCTTTGAAGCGCAGCCCTTCCTTGCCTGTAATCTTGGCAACCGCCCCCTCGGGCGCGAGATTGCCGTAGAGCACGACCAAATGGCTGTCCATCTTGATGGGGTCGCTCAAGGGGCGGACGATCTGCTGCGCGGGTGGGTAGGGCGCGACCTCGCGCAGGTTCTCGGCCAGAGTGGCTCCCGTGACGGTCAGGCAGTCGCCATGCAACAACCCGGCATCGAGCAGCGTTCTCATGAGCGGCTGAATGCCGCCGATCGCGACCAGCTCCGACATCGAGTAGCGGCCGCTCGGCCGCAAGTCAGCGAGGACGGGCACACGGCGGCCGATCCGAGTGAAATCATCGAGTTGCAATTTGATATTGGCTGCCGAGGCAATCGCCAGAAGATGCAACACGGCGTTCGTCGAGCCGCCGAGTGCGATGACGACGGTGATGGCGTTCTCGAAGGCCTTGCGGGTCATGATCTGTCGCGGCCGGATGTTGCTCTTCAGCAAATCGACGACGGCGCTGCCCGCGCGGCGGGCATCCTCGCGCTTTGCCGCGGAGACGGCGTCCTGCGCGGAGCTGTTGGGCAGACTCATCCCCAATGCCTCGATCGCCGATGCCATGGTGTTTGCCGTATACATGCCGGCACAGGAGCCGGGGCCCGGGATGGCGCTGCGCTCGATGAATTTCAGCTCCTGCTCCGAGACAGTACCCTTCGCGTAACCGCCGATCGCCTCGAACACCGAGACGATGTCGCGCCTGTCCGCCCCGGGTCTGATGGTGCCGCCGTAGACGAACACCGAGGGACGATCGAGCCGCGCGAGCGCCATCAGGCATCCCGGCATGTTCTTGTCACAGCCGCCGAAGGCCACCACGCCGTCGAACCCCTGGGCGCCGACCACCGTCTCGATCGAGTCCGCGATCACCTCGCGCGACACGAGCGAGTAGCGCATCCCCGGGGTGCCCATCGAGATGCCGTCGGAGACGGTGATCGTGCTGAACGTGACGGGCTTGCCGCCCCGCGCTTCGACGCCGGCGGCCGCGAGGCGCGCGAGCTCATCGATGTGCATGTTACAAGGGGTGAGATTGCTCCAGGTCGACGCAACGCCGATCTGCGGCTTCTCGAAATCCGCGTCGCTGAACCCCACCGCATGGAGCATCGCACGCGCAGGTGCTTGCTTGATTCCATCGACGATGATGCGCGAATAGCGGCGCACATCGGCTTGCTCAGCCGCGGCGGGCTTGGATTTGTGGTTCATGCAGGGGACTCCACGAGGCCGTAACGCTCGACGAGATAACGATACACGCCGCGCAGGGCCTGCGCCTCTGCGCCGACACCGCGCCCGGGCCGCTCCTTCGGATTCCAGGCGTACAAATCGATGTGCATCCACTGTGCGGCGGTGGTGACGAAGCGCTTCAAGAAGAGTGCGCCGAAGATCGCTCCCGCGAGACCCGAGGTCGCGACGTTGTTCAAGTCCGCGATCTTGCTGCCGAGCTCATCGTCGTAACCCATCCACAGCGGCATCGGCCACAGCGGATCGTGCACCGAGGAGGCGGCGCGCGCGAGCTCCGCCACCGCGCGATCATCGCTCCCGAACAGCGCGGGCAGCTCCGCCCCGAGGGCAACGCGCGCGGCGCCGGTCAGGGTTGCGAAATCGATGATGAGATCGGGACCCTCCGCATCGGCCAAGGCGAGCGCATCGGCAAGGACCAGCCGACCCTCCGCGTCGGTATTGCCGACCTCAACGCGCAGCCCTTTGCGGGTCGCGAGCACATCCCCGGGGTGGTAGGCATTGCCGCCGATCGCGTTCTCCACGGCCGGGATGAGCAGCTGGAGCTCCGCGCGAACACCGGCGCTCATCAGCATGTGCGCGAGCGCGAGCGCGACGGCCGCCCCGCCCATGTCCTTCTTCATGAGCGCCATCCCCGAGCTCGGCTTGATGTCGAGCCCGCCGCTGTCGAAGCACACGCCCTTGCCGACGAGGGCGAGTCGCGGCAGTCCCGAGGAGCCGGGGCCCGCCCAGCGCAGCTCGAGCAGGCGCGGCGCGGCGGCGCTTGCACGGCCGACCGCATGAATGGCGGGAAAATTCGCACTCAACAGCTCCTCGCCCACCCACTCGCGAAAGTGCGCATGATGCCGCTCGGCAAGCTCGCGCGCGGCCTGCCCCAGCTCGGCGGGCCCCAGATCCGAGGCGGGCGTGTTGATCAGGTCGCGCGCAAGCGTGAGCGCCTCGGTCGCACACGCCACGTAGGCCATATCGGCGTTGGCGGGTGGATCGAACGAGGCGCGGCGCTCCTCGGCTTTCGCGCACTTGTAGCGCTCGAACCGATAGGCGCCGTACGCAAAGCCCAGGGCGAGTTGCGTGGCTTCGGCGGCACCAAAGGATTGCGCGCAGCGAAAGCGACGCGCCGGCAGGCGCTCGGCAAAGCCTGCCGCGTGCCAGAGCGAGAGCTCGCCCGCGCGCTTGCCCAATCCTCCGACCGCCATGGACAAAGCTCCGGCCGGATCCGGGACGAGCAGCACCCGATGCCTCTCGCCCTTGAATTGCTGCTCGGCGAGCCAGGTTGCAACGGGCGCGCTCTGCGCCCTCGCCCACGCCTCGACCTCCTCCTCGTACAACAACCACAGGGGTACCGGCGCGCTGCTTTCTTCGGTCATCAGGATGAGTCCTCACCAAGGGCGGTGGCGGTTGCATGATAAGAGATTCTGTGTTGGTATTTCCGGCTACTTTGAAGGGGGCTCCGATGCGCTTGTATTTTCACAAAGACGTCGACAAGAAATCGCTGCGCGGTGCGCGCATCGCGGTGCTCGGCTACGGCAGTCAGGGCCGGGCGCATGCGCTCAACCTGCGCGACAGCGGCTACGACGTGGTCGTCGGCGTGCGCAGGGGCGATAGCTGGAACAAGGCCAGGAAGGACGGCCTCAAGGTGCTCGAGCCGGCCGCCGCCGTGAAGGGCGCGCAGCTCGTGGCGATGCTCGTGCCCGACATGACGCAAAAAGCTCTGTATCAGGAACTCAAGGGGCTCATCGAGCCGGGCGCGACGCTTCTCTTCGCCCATGGTTTCAACATTCATTTCAAGCAAATCAAGCCGCGCAAGGATCTGGACGTCGTGCTGATCGCGCCCAAGGGACCCGGCGATCTCGTGCGCCGCCAGTACCAGCAAGGCCGCGGTGTGCCCTGCCTGCTCGCGGTTGCGCAGGACGCTTCCAGGCACGCCAAGGCCACGGCGCTCGCCTACGCCGACGGCATCGGCGGCACCCGCGGGGGCGTGCTGCAAACGACGTTCGCGGAAGAGACCGAGACCGACTTGTTCGGCGAGCAGGCGGTGCTCTGCGGCGGCGCCACCGAGCTCGTCGTCAAGGGCTACGAGACGCTCGTGGAAGCCGGCTACCAGCCCGCGGTCGCCTACTACGAGTGCTTGCACGAGCTCAAGCTCATCGTCGATCTGCTGCACGAGGGCGGCATCACCAAGATGCACCGCTTCATCAGCGAGACCGCGAAGTACGGCGATCTGACGCGCGGGCCGCGCATCGTCAACAGGGCCACCAAGAAGGAAATGAAGAAGATCCTCTCGGAGATTCAACAGGGCAAGTTCGCGCGACAGTGGATCACGGAGACGAGGAGCGGGCGGCGCAAGTATTCGAAGCTGCTGAAGGCCGATCTCGCTCATTCGATCGAGAAGGTGGGCGCGCAGCTGCGCTCGCGCATGCCGTGGCTCGAGTCGGGCAGAGCGTGAGGACGCTGTTCGACAAGATCTGGAGCGCTCACGAGGTCGTGCCCGAGACGCACGATACGCCCGCGGTGCTCTACGTCGATTTGCACCTCATTCACGAGGTCACTTCTCCGCAAGCCTTCAGCGTGCTCAAGTCGCGTGCGCTCCCGGTCCGGCGGCCCGACCGCACGCTCGCCACGATGGATCACTCGACCCCGACGTTGACCGAGCAAGTCTTCGGCAAGGTGCCGATCAAGGTGGATGCCGCGGCCAAGCAGGTACGCCAGCTCGAGCAGAACGCCGCCGAATTCGGCATCGAGCTCTTCGGGTTGCGCGATGCGCGTCGCGGCATCGTGCACGTGATCGGACCGGAGCTTGGGGCTAGCCGTCCGGGCATGACGATCGTATGCGGCGACAGCCATACGAGCACTCACGGCGCGTTCGGTGCGCTCGCCTTCGGCATCGGCAGCACCGAGGTCGGCCACGTGCTCGCCACCCAGTGCCTGCTGCAGCGCAAGCCCAAGACTTTCGCGATCAACGTCGAGGGAAAGCTGCCGAACGGCGTCACCGCCAAGGATCTCATTCTCGCCATCATCGGCAAGATGGGCGTATCGGGCGGTACCGGCCATGTGCTCGAGTACCGCGGCTCGACCATCCGGGCGCTCTCGATGGAGGAGCGCATGACGGTTTGCAACATGTCCATCGAGGCGGGCGCGCGGGCGGGCATGATTGCCCCCGACGAGACCACGTTTGCCTATCTCGAGGGCCGGGCGCGCGCGCCGGCGGGCGCCGAGTGGGACGCGAACGTGGCGCGCTGGCGGGCGCTCGCGAGCGATCGGGGCGCCTCGTTCGACGCATCGGTCGATATCGACGCCTCGAGGCTCGAGCCGATGATCACCTACGGCACGAATCCCGGCATGGTGGTGCCGATCAGCGCAGCGATTCCCGACGGCGGCGCGGATCCGATTTACGACAAGGCACTCGCCTACATGGGATTTCGGCGCGGTGAGGCCATGCTCGGGAAGCCTGTGGATACGGTGTTCATCGGCAGCTGCACGAACGGCCGTCTCGCGGACTTGCAGGCCGCGGCGCGGGTGCTCAAAGGTCGCAAGATCGCGCCGGGCGTGCACCTCCTCATCGTTCCCGGCTCGCAACAGGTCAAGCACGCCGCCGAGGCGAGCGGACTTGCCGAGGTGTTCTTGAGCGCCGGCGCCGACTGGCGCGAGTCCGGCTGCTCCATGTGCCTGGGTATGAACGGCGACACGGTCGCCGCGGGCCGCTACTCCTTGAGCACCAGCAACCGCAACTTCGAGGGCCGGCAAGGCCCCGGCGCACGGACCCTGCTCGCCAGTCCCTTGACCGCGGCGGCGAGCGCGGTGCGCGGGCGCATCACCGATCCGCGGGAGCTACTCTGATGCAAGCGGTGAGGCGGGTCGAATCGAGAACCGTGGTCATCGCGGCGACGAACATCGACACCGATCAGATCATTCCTGCGCGATTCTTGACCACGACGACTCACGAGGGCCTCGGCGCGCGATTGTTCGCCGATTGGCGCTATCTCCCCGACGGCGCCCCGAACCCCGATTTCGTGCTGAACAGCGCCGCTGCGGCGGGCTGCAGCGTGCTGGTGGCGGGTCGCAATTTCGGTTGCGGCTCGTCGCGCGAGCATGCGCCCTGGGC